>Ga0247818_10002760_pt1 | contig 11334 bp, 15 predicted proteins | sample 13C_Glucose_Day1_FD_192424 | JGI IMG/M metagenome (GOLD analysis project Ga0247818, IMG submission 192424) | Soil microbial communities from agricultural site in Penn Yan, New York, United States - 13C_Glucose_Day1 | ecosystem: Environmental > Terrestrial > Soil > Agricultural land | place...
GATAAACCGGAATCAGCCGGAGCCGGCTATTGTGCCGGCGGCAGGCTCTCCTCAGCGGCGGAAAGGATCCCTTCCAGGACCCGGACACCCATAGGGGTGATGTCCTGGGGCGCGAGAAGTACGAGGCCGGCGCGCACCTGGGCAATCAGCGCACGCTGGGCCGCCTCGGCCTGGCAGCCGCACGCGTCACCCATTGTGGGGCCGGCGGTCGCGCATAATGAACCGGAAGTGCAGCTCGTTTATCAGTTCCTCGTCGGTAAGCTGGGACGCCTTGACGAGCCCCTGGGGCTCCTCGTCGTGGAACAGCTCCTCCGTGACGTCGCCGAAGGCGTACTGCCGGCGGTTCTCCCAGAACTCGCGCATGGATCCCTCACGCCAGCCGTAGTACTTCTCCACCCTGCCGGTGGTCAGGGCCAGGGGCCCTTTGGCCGTCTTCAGCTCCGCCCGTTCCAGGGTGGCCAGGGTGCGGTAGTTGATCCCCATTTCGGTGGCCACATGCTGCCGGTTCTTGCCGGTCCTCTCGCGGGCGGCGGCGGTGATTTCACCGAGAGTCAACATGGCTTCTTCATCTGTCATGGACAATATCGTAGTCCGGACGATGGCATGACTGTGACCATTTATGCCATCCTGACGTGCATGGACTCTATGCAAATTCGCGTGGCCCGGACCATCGGCGAACTGGCCGGGCTGCCTGTCGGCACCCGGATCGCCACCAACCATAACAAGCTCCTCATCCTGGACAAGTACATTGAGCAGCTCTACTGGTTTGAGGAGGGCGAACTGACGCCCTACCAGCCCCTGGTCCGCTGGCTGCCGGCGTTTATTCTGCCGCCTGTCCAGGACCCTAGAGAGGTGTGACGAAGATCACACCAGAAATGCTGTAAGTGATCTTCCGACTTACCGTCTTATACGGTTAGCGGGGCGGTTCGGAACCGCCCCTTCGGCCGAAGCGTAGGCCTCAAGCCGAAGCTTCGCCCGGTACCGTAACCTCCGCTTCGCTCCGGTTACGGGTGGCAAGCGGAAAAAACGGGGGCCCCTTGAAGGCCCCCGTTACCGGAACCGGATATATCGGTGGTCCAGGGATACCGCACCGGCCGTAGCCTCCGCTTCGCTCCGGCTACGGGTGACAGTGAATCCGGCTGTCCAGGAATTCTCCTGTCCAGGATCTAACGCTCCCGAATTTCCCAAATTTTTCATTCTTCCGCCCCGGCTGGCTCCCACGCACGCGCCGGTGACTCCCCCTCCTTCCGCGCCGCTGCGCCTGCAGATGGTTCTGATGCCCCGGGGCGGAATACCCTCCCCGCCGGTATCCGGCGCGGCCGTGCTACTCCCATGTGGACCCCCGGCCCGGCGGGCCGGGCTTACCGCAGGGAGCGGTCAAACAGCTCCTGCCACTGGTCATGCTCCCTCGCGTCCTCCATCCTGCGGGCGAAGGTCCACCTCCGCAGGTACCCCTCCTGGACGGGCCTGGGGGTCCGCACGATGGGCTTCAGGGGCTTCGGGGGCCTGGGTGCCCTCGGGGGCCTCGACTTCTGCCAGGCGGCCAGGGAGGGGATAACCACCCGCACCAGGAGCTGGCAGCTGGCCCAGAGGGCGATGATCACGAGGGTGATGGACCAGAACGTGAGGGCTACGACCAGGGCGACCAGGCCGGCGAGAAGGATCGGCATGGAATCCATAATGCACTCAATGCTCGGGAGATGGTAGGGGGATAGTTGACCACCGTCCGCTACCTTTCCCTGTTCTCCGGCGTGGGGGGTTTCGAGCTGGGACTGGCATCCGCCGGCGAGAAGCTCGGCATCGACTTCCAGTGCGCCGGCTACGCCGAGATCGACAAGTGGGCCCTCAAGACTTATGACCGACACTTCAGCCACCGCGCCTTCGGCGACGTCACGACGATCGAACCGGCCACGCTGCCAGGTTTCGACCTGCTCGTCGCAGGGTTCCCGTGCCAGCCTTTTTCTTCAGCGGGAGGCCGCCTGGGATTTGCTGACGAACGGGGGACCCTGTTCTTCGACGTCGCCCGGATTCTGCGCCACGCACGACCCCGACATTTCATACTCGAAAACGTCTCGGGCTTACTCGGGCACGGATCTGGAGAAACTTTCAAGGCAATCATTGGGGTTCTCACCCGAATGGGGTATTGCGTGGAATGGCAGGTTCTTGACAGCCAGGACTACGGCGTTCCGCAGTCCCGGGAGCGGATCTTCATTGTCGGGCATCTGGGAGGAATCCCCGGACGCCTCGTCTTTCCAATGGGAGATAACGTTGGCCGGAAAGTGGACGGGGACGAGAAGAGGAGTCGGTACGGTGACCGAGTTTTCGGTGGCCCCGTCGATGACACCCCCGCCGGAGAGCTGATCGGCCTGGTGCGGTCCAAAGCCCCCGGCGTCCACGCCTGGGCCAGCCGCACCATTTGCACCACCCTTGACGCCAACTACGGCTCAGGTCCCGGCTACGGCGGGAACCGCACGCACGCCGGCCGCGTGGACAACGGCGTCCTCCGGCTGCGCAAGCTCACACCCCTGGAAGCCGAGCGCGTGATGGGCTTCCCGGATGGCTGGACCGCCGGCCACTCCAACCACCAGCGGTACCGGCAGATGGGAAATGCCGTAGTCCCCCCGGTGGTGGAGGCCATCGCGCTGGAGCTTTACCAATAGATCAACCTGCCGGGCGAATCGCTACCTTACTAACGCCGCCGGGGGTTACCGGCCACCTGTTGTAGCAGGTGGCCACAGATAGGGTCCAAAGTTCTTCGAAAGGAGGCCACCTATCTCCCGTGCAGGGTCAAGCACGCTGCCGGGGCGGGGAGGCTAGGTCTCCCCGCCCGGGCTTCAACTTTTCCTGGAGGGGAACCAATGAGGCTCTACAACGCGATCTGCACCTGGCTCGAAGCCACGGCCTTCGAGAAGCTGGCAAGCGCCGGCGCGACCGAGGAGCCCCACCCCGAGGGGAACAACTTCGCCCATGTGGAGCACGCGCACAGTTTCAGCACTGAGCCGGAGCTGCACAACGGCTGGCGCCCGTCACACGTCGACTGGGAAGACCGCAGTCACATCAGTCTCCGCTGGAGCCCGAAAGGGTAGCTAGCGCCACCAGCCGCCCCGGCGCTCGAAGAGCATCACGAAGGCCACCGAGACGATGACCAGGATGGGGACGGCGATCAGGCCGACGACGATCTGACTAAGTTCACTTTGCACCGCATAAGTATACGGCCTGCGCAAATTCACCTAATTCACCCAATTCACCCCAATTCACCCCCACAGGAGCACACCCCATGGCTAACGCCCTCTTCGACGCAGGCCGTGAAGGCTTCCTCGACGCCACCATCGACTGGGACACCGCAGTGATCAAGGTCGCCCTGGTCCGCGGATACACCTTCAACGCCGCCCACAAATGGGTCTCCGACATCACGACCGCCTCGGGCGTCCTGCACGCCACCTCCGCGGCCCTGTCCTCCAAGACGGTCACCGCCGGCGTGGCCGATGCCGCGGACGTCACCTTCAGTGCCGTGGCCTCGAACGCCTCCAGCCACTACCTGCTGATCTTCCAGGCCTCCGCCGTCACCGGCGGCGCAGACGTGGCAGCCAGCGCCCAGCGCGTCATCGGCTGGATCGACACCGCCACCAACCTGCCGGCCGTTCCCAATGGCGGCGACATCACGGTCACCTGGGACAACGGCGCCAACAAAATCTTCAAGCTCTAGGGGTTACGCCCTCCGAAGGAGGTACTAACCCGGCATGACCAACTACAACCTGTTCACAGGGACCCCGCAAATCGCGGCGTCCGAAGACGGCCAGTCCGTCAACCTGGGCACGGAGTTCTACGTCACCGCAACCTGCTGGCTGACGCACTTCCGGGTGCTGATGCCGACCAACGGCGACAGCAACGACTCCGTCATGGCCCTCTACACCACCGCGGACGGGGTCACCGGCACGCAGGTCATCAGCCCCGTGACGGTCCCCTACTCCGCGGCGGGCACCTGGTCATCCCAGGCCCTGGCCACGCCCTACCAGCTCTCTACTGGCGTCCGATACCGCGTGGTGGCCCGCCACCCGTTCGGCATCTACGCCGCCACGGGCGGGTTCTTCGCCGTCGGCGGCCCCAACGGCGGCGCCCCCGTGACCTACGGCCCGGTCACCGTGCCCCACAATGGCGGCGCCTACGCCGGCGCCCAGGGCTCGTTCACGTACGACTCGGGCAATGTCATGTCGACGTCGACATTCAATGGCGGCGCCTACTACTCCGACGTCATCATCACCGACGTCGATCCGACCGGCAGTGTCACACTGCTCCCGTCAGGCATCGCCACCGCTGAGGGCTTCGGAACCGCCGTCATCGCCGGCCTCCTGGTGGTATCCCCGTCCGGCCTCGCCACCGGCGAGGCCTTCGGCACGGCGACAGTCACCAAGACGCTAACGGTCAGCCCCGGCGGAATCGCCACCGGCGAGGCCTTCGGCACGGCGACGGTCACCAAGACGCTGACGGTCAGCCCGTCCGGCATCGCCACGGCCAATACGTTCGGCACCGCCGCCATCAGCGGCACCCGGCTGGTCAGCCCTTCGGGCATCGCCACGGCAAACGCCTTTGGTACCGCCACGGTCACCAAGACGCTCACCGTCAGTCCCGGCGGCATCGCCACGGCAAACGCCTTCGGCGCCGCCACGGTCACGGCGGGAGTGCTGACAGTCTCGCCGTCAGGCATTGCCACCGCCAACGCCTTCGGTACGGCCACCGTCACCGCCGGCCCTGCGCCTGCCACGCTCAGCCCATCCGCCATCGGCTCCACCGAGGCCTTCGGTACGGCCGTGATCTCCTACGGCAACACGCCGGTCACGCTCAGCCCCGCCGGCATCGGCAGCGCCGAGGTCTTCGGCACCGCCACGGTCTCAGGCGTCCTGACCGTGGCCCCCGCCGGCCTTGGCTCCGCAGTGGTCTTCGGCACCGCCAGCGTCACTGACACCGGCCCGCTGATCGAGATCACTCCCGGCGGCATCGGCAGTATGCAGGCCTGGGGTGCAGCGACCATCTCCGGAACCACCGAGATTGCCCCCTCCGGCTTGCTCTCCGCCCAGGCCTGGGGCATCCCGGCGCTGACCTTCGGCCCCATCACGATCCCGGTCCCAAGCATCGCCACCGCCCCGGCAGTGATGGGAACGCCGTCCATTGCGCTGATGCTGGCCGTCACCCCGGACGGCATCGGCAGTGCCGAGGTCTTCGGATACGCCATACTCGCCGGCCGCCTTGCCGGCAGCGCCAACTTCCGGGCCACCCTGCCGGTTCGCCGATACAGGGCGACCATCGTCCCGAACAAACCCCGAAACGAGGAGGGCTAAGTGGCTAACGCCTACCCCCGCGAAAGCGTGGAGTTCCAGCCCGTCAGCGTGACCCAGGACGGTGTAACCGTAACCACCGGACTGTCCTTCGCTGTCGTCCGCGACGGCCAGCGCCCTGTGACCTTCACCCCGGCCGCCGTGATCGGCACCGAGGCGGGGGTCATGATCGGCGGCCTGGCCTCCGGCACCTACCGCATCTATGCGCAGCTGAGCCAGGGCCTGGAAACCCCGGTCATTGACTGCGGCTACTTCTACATCGACTGAGGAACCCTTGAAGATCACCGTCTGGACCAAGTCCGCCTGCTCCCAATGCACCATGACCAAGAACCTCCTGAAGCGCAACGGTCTGGAGTTCGAGGAGGCAGACCTGGAGACCAGTCCGGAGCAGCTGCAGGCGTTCAAGGATGCCGGCCTCCTGCAGGCCCCGATCATTGTCCTGGGCCAGGACGGCCGCAAGTGGTCCGGCTTCCGGCCGGACCTGATTGACGAGCTTGCCGATGCGGTGGCGGGATGACTCCCGCCGTCCCTGGGAAGGGTCCGACCGGAAGTCCCGTCTGCCCGTTGACTGGGATCGGCTGCGACATGTCGTGCTCAAGCGTTGTGGCTTCCGGTGTGAGTGGGCCGAGAATGGTCTGCGCTGCCATGAGCGAGCATCCGACGTCGATCACATCATCGCTGGGGATGATCACTCGCTCGCAAATCTCCAGGGGCTCTGCGGCCGGCACCACCTAGCAAAGACCAGCCGCGAAGCCAACGCCGCCCAGGCGGAGCGCAGGAAGCTCCGCCGCCTCCCCGAGGAGAAACAGCCGGGGGTCATCGACGGCCCTCCCCAACCCACCGAACACCGAGGTTTCTAAATGCCTGGTCCCGTACCCAAGAGGTCGGAAGAGCGCACACGGCGCAACAAGCCCGAGAACGAGGGCGGTGTCTCCCTGTCCAAGGGTGAGCGTGTCCCGTACCGGGTCCCGCCCGTGGACAGCGCCTGGCACCCCCGGGCCAAGCAGTGGTACCGCTCGCTGTCCCGCTCCGGGATGCGCGAGTACTACGAACTCTCCGACTACGAAATGGCCCGCCTCCTTTGTGACGCGCTGACCGAATACTACAAACGCCCCACCGCGATGATGCTGGCCACCATCCTGCAGGGCATGACCTCCCTCGGAGTGACCGAGGGAGAGCGCCGCCGGATGCGGATCGAACTCGAAGACCCCAAGGAAAACGAGACCCCCGCCTCCGTCACCGCGATCAACAATTACCGCGCGCAGCTGCTGGGGGTCCCGGAGACCTAAGCCTGCCCGCTGAAAGGGTGGGGCCAGGTGCCCAACACTTCGCAGAACCCCGAGGGGGTGATCATAACCCCTTCACTCACGCTTGAAGACCTGGAGCAAATCGAGCCATCGGCCGAGAATGCTCTGAAGTACTTCCCCCCGACGTTCATCGGCCCGACATGGCAGAAGGACGAAAAAGGCCAGTGGCTGCTCCCCGAGCACACGCTCGGCTGGGAGATCCTCGGCTGGGTGGCCGAATGGCTGACCTTCTCCGATGGCCGGCCTTTCATCCTCACGCCCGAACAGGCCCGCTTTGTTCTCTGGTTCTACGCCATCGACCACCGCGGGAAGTTCAGCTACCGCAAGGCAGTCCTCCAGCGTATGAAGGGGTGGTAAATAAAGGGGCAAGGATCCCCTGGCGGCCGTCATGTCGATCGTCGAACTGATCGGCCCCAGCCAGTTCTCCCACTGGGACTCCGAGGGGAATCCCGTGGGCAGGCCGCATCCGGACGCCTACGTCCAGATCACCGCCGTGTCGAGCGACCAGACCGAGAACACCCGCGACGTGTTCCCCGGCCTGATCCCCGAGCGCACCCGCGCCGCGTTCAACATGGACGTCCAGAAAGAGATCATCTACGCCAACGGCGGCCGGCAGAAACTCCGCACTATGAGCGCAAACTTCCGCTCTGCGGAAGGCGGACGCGTTTCGTTCTGCGTCGCTGGAGAAACGCACCACTGGACTCCCGGGCAACGCGGGCCTGACTTCTACAACGTCATCACCAATAACCTGACCAAGGTCCAGGGCCGGCTGCTGTGCATCACCAACGCCTACGAGCCCGGCGAAGACAGCGTGGCCCAGACCATCCGCGAAGAGCAGGAGAAGGTGTGGGCCGGCCTGTCCAAACCGTCAGGCTGGCTGTACGACTCCCTGGAAGCTCATCCTGAGAGTCCGCTCTCGGAAGAGTGGGCCCCGTACATCGTGGCCACCATCCGCGGCGATGCCGTCTGGCTGAATATCGAAGACATCGTCTCCGAGATCCAGGACGGCTCGAAGACCGTCGCCTCCAAGCGCCGGATGTGGTTTAACCAGATCGTTTCCACAGGCGATAGCTTGATCTCAGTTGCCCAGTGGGACGGCATCCTGCAGCCCGGCTGCTACGGCGACAAGCGCGACCTGAAGCCGGGCGATGCCATCGTCATGGGCTTCGACGGTTCCAAGACCGATGACGCAACCGCACTGGTTGCCATCCGCATCGAGGACAACCTGATTGTCCCGCTCGGCATCTGGCAGAACCCGGACCCCTCCCAGAAGTGGCACGTGCCCGTCGAGGAGGTCGAATCCGAGGTCCACCTCGCCTTCAAGATGTATCGGGTGCACGCGTTCTTCAGTGACACGGCCTACTGGGAAAGCCAGGTGGACGGCTGGTCCGACCTGTACCGCGAGCAGCTACTTGTGAAGGCCAGCGCCCGCTCCACGGTCGGCTTCGACATGCGCGGGAACAAGGCCAAGATCAGCCAGACCACCGAGGCTTTCGTCGGGTCGATCGTCGACAAGCGGCTCCGCCAGAACGGCCACCGCCTGATGCGCACCCACGTCCTGAACACCAAGCGTCGGACGAACTCCTACGGCCTGTACTTCGGCAAGGAAACGTCCTTCTCCCACCGGAAAATCGACGGTTTCGCCGCCGGCTTCCTCGCCTACATGGCCCTGGTCACCCTCGCCGAGTCCGGGAAGAAGCTCCCGAAGGAATACTCCCGCCGGCTCTACCAATTCAACTAGGAGAACCCTTGCCCACCTTTGACGAATTTGCCAAGGGGCAGCGGGACCAGGTCTATGCCAACCCCGATGTCAAGGCCGGGAACTTCGACCTGAAGCTGGTCGAGGACATGTTCCTCACCCTGCAGCACGACCGGGCCGAGTACGACCTGTGCCACGATTATTTCGAGGGCAAGCAGCTGCTCCCCTACGCCCCCCGCAATGCCACCGCCCAGATCCGCGACCTGCAGAAACGCAGCATTGCGAACTGGATTCCGCTCCTGGTAAACCTCCCGAGCCAGATGTCCTTTGTGGACGACTACCGCCGGCGGACCGCCGGCAAGCTGGACCGCAAGGACTCCACCTCGGCGGAGAACTCCAACACCGAGTGGACCCTGTGGCAGAAAAATCGCATGGACGGGCGCCAGGGAACCGTCTACCGGTCGGTCCTGACCTACGGCCATGCGTTTGTGGCGGTGAACAACCTGGATCCGAAGGACATCAAGTTCGACATCCTGTCCACCCGCAACACGGTGGCGTACTTCCGGGATCCGGTCAACGACATCCGGCCCTCCCACGTGCTGACGATCAAGAGCTACCCGCGCAACGAGAAGGTCCCCGGCCTGGCTGTCCTTTGGGACGACGTCTACCGCTGGGAGATGAGCTACTCGGTCGACGGGAAGTTCACGGTCAAGGGCAAGCCTTTCGAGCACAAACTGGGGAAGTGCCCGGTGGTCCGCTACACCTGCTTTGTCGATGATGAGGGCCGCACCCGCGGCGTCGTCATGCCGGCCATTCCGCTGCAGGACCGCCTGAACCAGGCCACCTTCTCGACCAATGTGACCGCTGATTTTGGCGCGTTCAAAGTCCGCTGGGCCGCTGGGCTCATGCCCTCGTTCCGCAAGGACGAGGACGGCAATCCGATCCTGGACGTCGACGGGGAGCCGATCCCGGAACCGATCGAAATCACCCAGTCCTCGCTCCTGCTCAGTGACGATCCGTCGACCAAGTTCGGGCAGCTGGAGGAAACTCCCCTGGACGGCTACATCCGCCAGGAGGAGCAGGCCGCGAGGAACTTCACGACCCTGTCGCAATTCCCCCCGCTGGCCTCCATCTCCAACCTGGCCAACCTGTCCGCGGAAGCGTGGGCCGCCGCCGAGGCGCAGTTCATCCGGTGGATCGAGTCGCTGCATGTCACCCTGGGCGAGTCCCACGAGGAACTGTTCCGGCTCGGCGCACTGGCCTCCGGCGATATGGAAGGCGCCCAGTCCTACGGCGGCGAAGTCCGCTGGCGGGACCAGACCACCAAGACGGTTGCCGTCATGATGGATGCCCTGGGCAAGGCCGCGCAGATGCTCGACGTCCCGCGCAAGGGCCTGTGGCCGATGATCCCGGGCGTCACCAACGGGATGCTCGATGACTGGGAGAAGCTCCACGAGGAGCAGACCCAGGACATGATGGATCAGGACATCCGGATGACGCAGGCCACGGCCGCGCGGGCCCAGAATGTCACGGGGCAGAAGAAGCCGACGTCGCCCAACGGAACCCAGACAAAGCCGCTAAGTGGCAACGGCGGCTGAAATCCTGGCGATTGAAAAGCTGCACCAGGCCGCACAGGCCCGGCTCGGCTTTGCCGCCGCCCTCCTGTCCTTGTCCGAATGGCAGGCTGTGGCCCCGCTGCAACCAGCGGCCACATCCGGCTCATGGCTGACGGCGTCGTTGAAGACGATCGTCGCCATTCGCATATTGTCCCGACGGCTGGCAGTCCAGCACTACCAGCTGATCCGGGCACTGGAGACCGGACGCACGCTCGGCGTGCCGGAAGGGTCTCCCTCCACCACAACCTCCACCACACTGGGCAGGCTCCGGAGAAACTTCCGGACCACTGCCCTTGACATCGCCGCTCTCCCGTCGCCGCTCACCCGCAGCGACGACCCCGCCCTCCGGTGGTTTGAGGAGCAGCTGGCCGCGGTCCCCAAGGACGCCCTCCCGGGCGCGGTCCATCTCGACGAGATCGAAGTGGACCCCCTCATCCAGGCCTACCTGGATGTTGAGGGCGGAGGGGATTCGGCGGCGGTTTCGATCGACGAGTACGACTGGCCCGAGGACCTGGATCTTGACCAGGTGGAAGAGGCTTACCGCGACCTGCTCAGGAAGCAGGCAGCGGATGCCGCCGCCAAGGTCACGGCCCTGCGCAAAAGCGCGGACCTGTCCCCGGACGAGGCGCTGACCCTGATCGAGGAAGCCCACAGCTCCGCCGGGTCCATCGGATCCGGAACCGTCGATTCCGCCGGCCTGGCCAGTGGAAGGAATGCCATCCTGAACGCCATCAGGGACGACCGGCTCGTCCTTGCCGTGGCGCGCGGAACGGGCCCCGATCCCTGCGGATTCTGCTCGATGTTGGCATCCAGGGGCTTCGTCTATAAGAGCGAGGCCACCGCCGGCGTGGGCGACTCAGAAGCGATCGTCAAATATCACATCCACTGTCATTGCTACCCGATCTTCCGCTTCGTGCGGGCGTCGGAACTGCCTCCCCTGAGCCGCTACTTCCAGGAGAAGTGGCCGGAAGTCACCAAAGGCTACAGCGGCAATGACGCACGAAAAGCCTGGCGGCGCTGGATCTATGCCCAGCGCAAAGCCAATCCCGACGCGCCCCACGGGGCGCTGTCCACCATCAATTAGGTCCCAGGAGGACATGAATTGTCTGAGCAGCAGACACAGGGCCAGGAGCCCGCAGCAACCCCCGTCGTCATCGAATCAAAGGCCGCCCCGGATCCCTGGGCAGCCTTCCCTGCCGAGTTCAACTGGGTCCGCAAGGAACTGGAAGACGCCCGCAAGGAAGCCGCCGACAAGCGCGTCCTGGCCCGGGAGCTTCAGGAGAAGCTGGCAGGCGCGAAGACGCCGGAGGAAGTGCAGCAGATCACTGCTGCGTACGACACCAAGACCAACGACCTCGAAGTCGCTCTCGCCCGGGAAC
>Ga0247818_10002762_pt1 | contig 11329 bp, 9 predicted proteins | sample 13C_Glucose_Day1_FD_192424 | JGI IMG/M metagenome (GOLD analysis project Ga0247818, IMG submission 192424) | Soil microbial communities from agricultural site in Penn Yan, New York, United States - 13C_Glucose_Day1 | ecosystem: Environmental > Terrestrial > Soil > Agricultural land | place: USA...
TTAACTGCAAAGACCGAGAAAGCGATGCTGAGGAGGGTTTGGCGTTTCATGATGGTGTGCTCCGGGGTGTTTATTGGTTGGTATGGAGCGGATGTTACGCCGAGGATTTTTTATGAGAACTTCATTGGGTTGATGGTGACTATCGATGCCGGCAATGGATGCATTCGATTGCGTTTCAGATTGCATTCAGGCTTCACTGATCTTGCTGACACTGGTGATCTGGCCATTCCAGATCATCTCGTAATGAGCCGTCTGAACAATCGATGCAACCGGTCGCGGCGTCATCAGTGCCCAGCAGTAGCTGCCCTGCACACGCACCGAGTGGTAGCGAATACCGGGGCATCCCGCTTCTTTGATCGATCTGCCCAATTGCCGGGAATGCGTGTAATCGTCAGGCGCGTAGACAGGATCAGTCATTGCAATGGGCGTAGCATCTTTCATCGCAGCGTCCGCAAACAAACAGGACAACCCACGGAAAACAAAGCGCTCATAGTTCAGGCTGCGGACATTGGACCAATACAGACTCTGGTGATGCCGCACTTCAGCCAGCGCCGTTTCCATGGAATCCGCCAGATACAACACGCCAAAGCTGCCATCGCTGAACCGCGAACCTGCCGGGTTAACGTGGGTAAAAGGTGCTATTGCGTAAGAGCAGCCAGGAATGCCGAACGGGATCTGATCCCGCGCAATCAACTCAAGACGACCCACTTCATTGTGAAGCCGTGGATTTGTCAGCGCCTGTATCTGATACAGCACCTCAAACTCACCCGCGTCCGCCACGTCATCAAACAGAGCAATCGGTGGAAATTTCGAATTAACCAGTCGGAAGGCCTGTAACTGCTCGCCGGCAAGCGCTGGCAGTTCGCTCACCCTCACCATTGCGCACCCCGCAACACATCAATGCGCCGAAAGGTTTCATACAGCGAAATCATGTCGCCCTGAGACATGATTTCGAGCGGTGAACGGCCATTGAAGAACTCGTTGTCGTTGGCCATCGACGCAAAACCGTAGACGTTTTCCGGGTTATCAAAGACCAGGCGCAGCGTGGCGTGGATGTTGAGCACAAAACTGATGCGCTGCATCTGGTCAGCGTCCAGTGCCACGGCCCAAGACGGATCAAGCTGCCGGGCACGTGTGTAGGTACTGCGGGAAATACGCAGGATGCGACAGGCCTGATCGCTGGACGCCGCCCATTTTTCGAGAATGCCGACCGCTGCACGCAAGCCCGTGACGCACTGGTTTTTGGTGAAAGTCTGTTCCTGGAGGGGGACTGCCATCTTCTAGACCTCAGTTGATCCATAGACTCAAAAATATACAACTTGAGTCTGTAGATCAATAGCGCATCGAGTATCCATTCGGATGCTCGAGACTGGGTGCCCTACGGACAGGCGAGCAGAACCATTTCCAATGTTCGTCACCTGGTGGTGACTCTTAAGTTCGCCAATCAGTCCCACCAACAATAGCCATCGATAATGTCCCGAAAGACCTGCGCCAAGCTGGCGAGCTCACCTCTTGACGGGCGGACCCTTGAATCGCGGGGCATCAATCGTAAGCGCCAAAAACAACTCCAACATGGCCACTCAACATGCACCCGTTACGACAAAGCCTGCACAACGAATTACACGCGCGCCCGTCACTGTATTTCGATGAGCCGGCCCATGTATTTCACCTGGCCTTCCTCGGCAGCGATCAGGCGTGCAATGCATTCCTGCAAAACTGCTGCCCTGGCGCCCTCGACCTGACGGCCGCCCAAGGCATCACGCAACTCGATGGCCATGCATTGAAATGGGAGCGCCATGCCGAGTTTTTCACCCTGACCCTGGTGGTCACTTCATCCAGCAATGATTTGTCCTGGACAACGCTGCCCGAGGTGCTGGCGCAAAAGGTCGAAGGGCATTTGCCGACGCTTATCAACTCGGTGCAGATCGTGGTGCGTGGTGAAGCCGATCTCGATCTCTCCCGTTACGGCTTCAAGGACCCGAGCGGTTCTTGCGTAGGGGGCGGCGATGCGGTGGTCTGGAGCGATTTTCGTATCAGCGAGGAGGGGAACAACCACCTGTTGTTCGTCAACCGGCGCCTGAATGCCTACCGTCAGGGGCGAATGATACGTCGCCTTCTGGAAATCGAGACCTACCGGATGATGGCCTCGTTATCTTTGACCATGGCCAAGTCCTTGAGCGCGCAGCTCGATGTATTTGACAAGACACTGGTCACACTCTCTGAACGTAACGCCCATGCCGACAGTAATAATGCGAAAGCGTTGCTCGCAGATATTTCCAGCCTTTCTGCCCAGGTGGTCAGCAGCACCGCGAAAACCCGCCATCGCTTCAGTGCCACTCAGGCCTATGCTCAACTGGTGTTTGAACGCTTGGGAGAGTTGCGCGAAAGTCACGTGGGCGATTGCCAACGCCTTGGTGTGTTTATCGAACGTCGCTTCAAACCCACCGTCAGGTATTGCTCTGCCACCGAACAGCGATTGGAGCACCTGGCCAAAAGCGTGGCTAACCTGGGCGACCTGTTACAGGCTCGGGTCCAGGTAGAAATGGAAGAACAGAACTCGGATATTCTCAAAAGCCTGAACGCCCGCGCCGATGCTCAGATCAAGATCCAGCGCGCAGTGGAAGGTCTGTCGATTATTGCAATCACCTACTACCTGATTAACCTGCTCAAACTGGGCTACTCGGGGTTGCACTTGCTAGGCGTTGCGGTGGCCCCGCGTGAAGCGATGCTCGCAATGACGCCGCTCGCGATCGGCATTCTAGCGTTGATTGTGCTTCGTATCCGGAAAGTCAAAGAGCATTGAGGCAACGGCCTTCAAGCTCACTTTTTTACCGAAAGCTGCCCGCTACAAAGGATAGGTTTCGGTGACTTGTAACAGGGGGGAGGCCCGCGTCTATTTGCACAATAGACGCGGGAAAGCCGTTACTTGCGCGCGTTCTGGTACAGCATCAACCGTGAGGTTTCATGCATGGCGCGGGTCAACTCTGACAGGCGTTTGAACTCTTCGGGGTGTTGCTCGGCGACGTTGTCCAGTGGTGTCGGCGAGGCCAGGTCATGGAGACTTGGCGAGCTGCCGTCGTGTTCCATCTGAACCATGTAGTGTTGAGTCACGCCGGCAATCAGCGGGAACGTGCCTTCGCGCAGTACCAATGGCACCACGCGTTCGCCTTCGGGTGCGGGCTGCTGGATATCACGGCCCATGCCACTGTTGCGGAACTCAAAGCCGGCCATACCCACTACGGTTGGCAGCAAGTCCACCAGGCCGACTGCTTCCTCGACAGTGCGCGTCCCGATCAAGCCTGGCGCGTGGATGATCATCGGCACCGCGTTGCTTTCCAAGCCCAGTTGTTCGTACGCCGGTGCCAGGAAAGGGATCTGGGCGATACGGGTGTTGTGGTCGCCATACATCACGAATATGGTGTTTTCGTACCAGCCGCCGGCCTTGGCAATTTCCATCAAGCGTCCGATGTTGAAGTCCAGCAAGCGTACGGCGTTGTACTGCTCGACACTGCGCGAGCCTGCGGCCTGGACTTCCTCCAGGGTAGGGTGCTTGACCTCGAATCCGTCATTGCTCTTTGGGATCGTGAAGGGGCGATGGTTACCGGCCGTTTGCACATAGGCGAAGAACGGTTTGTCCTTGGGCAGTGCTTGCAGGATCTGGTCGGTTTCCTTGAACAGGTCCAGATCCGAGATGCCCCAGACATCGACCACCGGGGATTTCCAGTCCCGCTCGTCGAGCAGGCGAACGCCGTCGATACTTTGCTTGATCAAGGCGTTCATGTTGGCCCAACCGGAGTTGCCGCCAATGGTGTAGATCTTCTCGTAGCCGGTGAAGGCATTGATCAGCGTGTTTTGATTGGTGATCAGTGGATTACGCGTCGCGGATTCCTGTCGAGTCACGTCAGGCACCCCAGTGATGCTGGCCCAGACAGTTTTTGCGGTTCCCGTTACTGGCACATAGAAGTGTTTGAAGAACCAGCTCTGCGTGGCCAGCCGATCGATATTGGGCGTTGGGTTGATCGGGTTGCCATAGGCCCCGACGGCGCTGGTGCCCAACGATTCAAGCATGATGAACATCACGTTCGGTGGTCGCGAGCCCGGTATCTTGTAGGGTTGCGGCGCCTGGTGGCGGACGAAGTTCAGGGTCTGCGGATCGGGTTGGTCGACGCCCAGATAGTTGGCCATGATCGCGTAATGTTGGCGCACCTGCGCTTCGTCATAGCGCAGATGGCCGACCTTGACGGTGTCGTAGAAGAAAATCACCGGGTTCAGGCCCAATGCGGCAACCTGGTTATTGCCCGAGAAAAATGCATCGCTCCAGCGCAGCGGCACCGGGTTTTCAAAGTTAAGATGTTCGACACGCCCCAAAATACCCAGCAGCACCAGCATGAACATCACCGCACTGCCCCATGTCGCGGAGAACCGGGAAATGACTTTGCGGGGACGGTCCAGCGTGACGCGCTCCAGGCGCACCAAGGCCAGTGTCACGAACGCGACGGTCGCCAGCCAAGCCAGTGAAATCCAGATAACCGGGTAGGTTTGCCAGACCATATCGCGGGATATTTGCGCGTCGTCGATGAAACGCAACACCGTGGCATTGATCCTCACGCCGAGGTACGCGTAATGGCCAAAATCGATGATGTAGACCAGCAGCAGAGCGCTGAGGATGGCAACCAGGTACAGGCGGGCGATGCCGCGAACAAGACGGCTGCTGATCAGGTTCCAGCGCGGGATCCAGGCCAGCAACGCCAACGGCAGCATGACCAGAATGGCCAGGCGCAAGTCGAAACGAAAACCGATGCCCAGGGTTGTCAGGACGGCATTTTCTTCACTCAGGGCTTTGGCGTCAAAACCGGAAAAGCCGAAAAAGAACACCACCCGCAGCAGTGCAAACAGCACAAACGCGATCGCTGTTGCGCCTAGCCAGTAATGCAAACGTCTCGATTTCAGCCAGCCCATCGATGTTTCCCTATTAAGAGTTTCGTTAAATTTCAAACGGAATGGTTTCGCAGTGGACCGCGCGGCCGGATGAGCCGGCGATACGCCCAGCGTGTCCCCAGCACCAACAGTGCCAGGCAGCAATACAGGCCCAGCAGCGGATCAATCAGGTAATCCCAATAGTTTTGGGACGGTTTGATCCCGGCGATGAAGGCCAGGGTCGCGCAGGTCAACATCACGACAGCCAGGTAATTGCGCAGGTAAAACGCGCCAAACGTAAGCATCGCGATAACAAACAGCAGGGGGCGCGGGCTGAAACCCCGCCGGTAAGGATCCAGCTCACTCAAGCCCAGGGTTGCCGGGTACAGCACCAGGGCTATCACGGCGAAGAGGAGCAATACGCAGATGTGACCACCATGCTGTGCGGGCGGCAACACCTCCAATCGACGCAAACAGCCCCACCCCATGAACACCAATGAAGTGATCGCAAGGTCATCAATATGGCTGCGCAAGTAAGCGGCCAGCGATATCCCGCCCAGCGGTATGAAACTGGCGGCCAGCAATGCAAGGAGCAGTGCGATGCGCCAGCCCCTGTTCAGGCCAAAAGACGGCAGCACCAGAAAGATGATCATCGCGAAGCTGAGATGGGCTTGCCAAAGACTAATCATTTGAGACGCTCGGACAGCCACGCATCGTTAAAGGTGACGTGTTTGATGAAGGTGTTGTTCCAGGAATAGACCAAGTGATACATCCCATCCGGACTGCGGATGAAGTAGGGGTATTCATATTCAAACTCACACCTGTCGTTTTTACAGACACGGTTGTCGAGGTTGGCGAGGAATTGCGCCTCCAGCGGTTGGCGCAACTTGCCACTGGATCCTCGGAACTCAATCCCGATGATTTCCTTGTAGGCGAGGGGTGAAAACGGGTCGCCCTCGGGATCCGGTGATTTGTCCAGATCGTGCACCAAACGCCAATCTTCCATTTTCGCATCGGTGAGATAAAGGCTCAGCTTGAAGCGCCCCTCCTGCAGATCATTGAGCGCTACCAGCATCCCGTGTTCGGGTGTCGCAACGGCCGCCAAAGAGGAATTGGGGTTTGAAGGATCGAGCGGATAAGGTTCGCTCCAGGTTTGCCCGGCATCCTCGGTGCGGCTCGCCAGGACTCGGTGATGGGTTTCGCCGGCGTAGCGCAACAACGCGATACCGCGCTGACCGTCCAGCGGAACGACTGCGGGTTGCAACGAATGATTGCCGTGGCTGATGCGGTATTTATCGATCACTTCGCCGTCTGCGCTCAAGTACAGGTACTCGGCAAACTTGCCCAGAAATTCGTGGTAGACCGGCAAACCGATGGAACCGTCGACATGAAACACCGGTGCCGACCGGACCAGGGTACTGATGTTCAGAAAGGGTGAAGTGATCAATTGGCGCGGTGCCGACCAATTCACACCAAAGTCATCTGAAACCATCACATTGACCGCGCTACCGGCCCAGCCGCCCATGGATACGGAGACGTAGAACAGCCACAGGCGGTTGTCCGGCGCCAGTGCAATGACCGGATTGCCCAGTTTGCGGATGTATTTTCGAGTACTTTGCTGGGTCGAATCGCGGGTCGCCATGACCTGTTCCTCCCCCCATTCACCGGTGCTGACGTTGAAACGGGCGGAGCGCACCTGCACATCGGCTGCGCCTTCGCGAGAGCCGGCGAACCAGACCGCCATCAGGCTACCGTCAGGCAAGGCAGTGATTGCTGAGGAATGCACGAAGTCCACCAACCCGGAGGAGGCGAAACGGCTGGTGTAAATGGGCTTGGCCGCTTCATCCTTCACAGCCGAAACCGGACTTATCAGGGCAAAGGAAGAATGCTTGGGGGCCGGGTGGGTGAGCCATGCGCCGGCAAAGAGGCAGCCAAGGGCAAGGTAAACACAGAGGGCAGGAAGGCTGGGAAACTTTTTGCGCATAATTAAGACTTTGGCATCTCATGGCCCGATAAAGCGCGCAAGCTAACACTCGCTAGTACAAAATCGGTTTTTATGAATTTTTATACTGTAACCGGTTATTTGTAGCATGTTGGCCCGACGGCCTACAAAGACTGATTGAGTCGCTGACACCCCCGTTCTATAGGGGTTTCGCTTCGGTCCGATACTCGTCAGCCAGCTTTGCCGCTGGTCGCAAAGATGGATTTGAACAGGGACGAACCAGAAAAGGAAGCTGAATAACCGGTTGAATTCACAATCGCTCCCGCCAGAGAGGCAGGGAGCGGCCTAAAGCAACCGTGGAGATACCGCCATTTGTTCAATCGAACAATGTGTCCTACCCCATTTGCAGGGTCATCACTTAACAGAGAGCACCCGTTGTGACGGCGGGACCGCTTCTGGGCGAAACCAGACTGATGCGAAAGACTGTAATCGGCCCAAAGAAACTATTTGCGCGCTAGTTATTGATTAGCTGTGTTCAGGTTTTTCTGCACATTTGATCCAGATGTCAAGCTCTGTAATCATTTTGTTGACTTCGCTATCTTCCCTTTCCGATGGCCGAATAATTGCGTTCCAGGCGATGTCCAGCCCTTCGTTCAGGGCTGCCCACGCAAGCTCCCCACGCTCAAGGCTGGGGGTCACCAAATCGCGTTGCAATATGCTGATTCCGTATCCCGAGCGAACCAGTTCGACTATGGCTTCGATCAACTCCACCGTGATCATACGGCGCGGCAAGATGCTGGCGGGGGCGAAGAACCGATCATATTCCCAACCACTTGCGCGATCAGTTGAGTAGGTCACCAGGTTGTAGGTTTTGAAGTCTTCGGCATAAATGTTTTGCCTTCCTGCAAGGGGATGATCGGTTGCCATGATCGCAATCAAGTCGTCCCGGAAGAGTGGCAGTTTTGCTACACCACTCGGCACCATGCCGTCATCGATGATGGACACATCAAGCCGTCCTTGCATCAGGCTCGCGTAAACGTCATTACGGGGCACGGTCACCAGTGTGATTTCGATGTCTGGCCGGAGACTTGAGTAGTGCTTGATGAATTTTGGAATCCAGCGAAACGGGCCGTAGGAGGTGACACCCATGCGCACAAACGCCGTGACGCCACCGGCCATGGACCTGGCCTCAGACTCAGCTTCATTCAGTATCGCAATGATGTCTTTGGCCGCCCTTTCCAGGCGTACGCCGGCAGGGCTGAGTCTTAGTTTTCCGCCTGATCTTTCTGTCAGGCTTACACCCAGCCGTCGCTCGGCTTCGCGTAGGCGATGACTGACGGCTGAAGGTGTCAGCCATAAACGCTCGGCAACCGCTGTTACCGAATCGACTTCCGAGAGGGTTTGCAACATCACAAGGTGATCCAGCGTGAGTCTCATGGCGAGCGACCTGAAAATAATTCACAAAATTGCGTAAAATTATGAGCGTGACTTGATTTTGGTGCCGATGCAATCTGAATCCAGCAGATCCACCGGAGACCAATAAAAATGACAACCCTGCCTTTCACACCTGCGCTAACCCTGGGCGATATCATCGATCTAGAGCGCTACCCTATTACTGATCGCACCAACTTCGCTTATCTTGCATTGGTCACTCAAAGTCAGTCTTTGCTGGGGCAAGAGGGCGTTGCGATCTTCCCGGGTTTCGTTCGCAATCCATCGGTTGTCGCGATGGCTGATCAGACGCTTGCCTTGCACTCGCGCATGTTTCATTTTCGGGAAAACCACACGGTTTATTTCAAACCCCAAGATGAAAGCGTTGATCCAGAACATCCGCTACGACGGTTGATGAACACGGCAAAAGACACCGTTGCGTATGCAGATATTCCTGCCGACCATTTAATCAGGCAGATCTATGAGTCGGACGAAGTGCTTTCTTTCATCAAAGATGTTTTGGACCTGGACGCGCTCTATCGTCATGCCGATCCGTTAGCCGCCCTTAACTTGCAGGGCTTCACGGCGGGGCAGGAGTTGGGATGGCACTTTGATCGTTCCGACTTCAGCGTCACGCTGTCCCTTCAGGCGGCGAGCGCCGGGGGGGATTTTGAGTACGTGCGCATGCTGCGCAATGAAAACGACGATTGCTATGACGCGGTCAGACAATTCCTCGATGATCCGAACACACAGCAGATAGAAGTTCTGCCTCAAGTGCCCGGCACCCTGACATTGTTCCGGGGGCGCTATTCATTGCATCGGGTGACGCCGGTGGCAGGGGACCGGCTGAGGCTCAATGCGGTGTTCGCGTACGTGGACCAGCCCAACGTTGAATTCAGTGCCTATGCCCGCCAGTTGTTCTACGGGCGTACCTCGGTAGATCCATTGGTTTAAGTTTCGCCAAAAACAATAAAAGCAATTGATCCACTTCTTCGCTTCACATGTTTGCGCACGCACCTGTCCATGCTAATTCTGATGGGCTCGTTTGCTCCTGTGTCGCACACAACAGTTCGCTGCCCCCAATAATAATGATTCGGAGCGTCTGATTATGAAAAACAGGAAGAGTTTGCTGGCCTCGTTACTCACCCTTGGCTTGCTCGTCGGTAGTGCTTCAAGCCAGGCTTCAGGATGGTGTGAATCGGGCAAGCCGGTGAAATTTGCCGGTCTGAATTGGGAGAGCGGGATGCTCCTTACCGACATCATGATGATCGTGCTCAAGGAGGGCTATGGCTGTGCAACAGATCAGTTGGTGGGTAACACCATCATTCTTGAGACTGCTTTGGCCGGCAACGACATTCAAGTGTTTGGCGAAGAGTGGATGGAGCGTAGCGAAGTCTGGAAAAAAGCTGCGGCCGCCGGAAAGGTCGTCGGGGTCGGTGCTCCGATCATCGGTGCGACTCAGGGCTGGTATGTACCGCGTTATGTTGTTGAGGGGGACGCAAAGCGCAATAAGCCAGCACCCGCACCAGACCTCAAAACAGTCTCTGACCTGAGCAAATACCCGAAGATTTTTCGAGATTCGGAGGAACCGTCTAAAGGGCGCTTCTATAACTGCCCTGCTGGTTGGATTTGTGAGCAGGACAATACCGAGATGTTGAAAGAGTACGGTCTTGAAAACACCTTCACGAATTTCCGTCCGGGAACCGGTGCCGCATTGGATGCCGCGGTCCTGTCCAGCTATAAACGCGGTGAGCCAGTCCTGTTCTACTACTGGTCACCGACTCCGCTAATGGGGCAGATCGATGCGATAAGACTGGAAGAAAAGACCGGGGCCAACAAAAACGTCATTACCATGGTTGGACTCTCCACGCCTTTTCATGAACAGGCTCCCGAACTGGTCGCGGTGCTGGAGAAGGTCAATATTCCTATCGATGTGCTGAACCAGAACCTGGCGAGGATGACCAAGGAGCGCATTGAGTCACCGAAGTTGGCCAGGATCTTCCTTAAGGAGCACCCGGAAGTCTGGCGTGCCTGGGTCGATGAAGTCGCTGCAAAAAAGATCCAGGCATCACTCTGATCGGCCACTGAGGGCAAGGACGCCCGCTCTTTTTAACGCCCCTCTGAGCGGCGAACCCGCCCACTTTAAAGTGGGCGGACTTACCAAACGCCAATGCGATCGTGCCTTGGTTTGCTTAACGAATGCCGGCGCCCGCCAGGGACTCCGACGACCACTGCGCCTTGGAGAGCGGATCGATGTACTTGATGCCGCCGTACGGGCCGACTACACCGTTGATGTTGTAGGAACCACCCACCAGGTCATAGATCATGAACGGGGTGGAGTCAGGAACCTGCTTGTCATAGCTTTGGCTGAGGAAGGCAAACGAACCACGGTAGAGCTGACCACGGGCGTCATATTGATCCGAGGCCAAAGCGGTCCAGCTGTCTTCGTCAAGGTAGAAGCGACGCTTCTGGTAGATGTGACGAGCGCCGGCCTTGAGGTTGCCCTCGACCACCCATACACGGTGTTTTTCCCAACGCACGAACTCTGGGGCCAGGTGGTTCGGAGTCGTGATCGACTTCGGATCCTGGACGTAGGTCAGCTTGTAGGTGTTGTACGGCACGATCATTTCCTGCTTGCCGACCAACTTCCAGTCGTAGCGATCCAGCGCACCGTTGAACACGAAGACGTCGTCGTAAGTGCCTGCACCCGAAGTGCCTGGGTTGGGCGTGTCGTAGGCCAGGTTCGGCGCCAGCTTGACCCGGCGCTGGCCCGGCAGGTACTGCCAGGCGCGACGTGGCTGTTGCAACGGGTTGGCGGCGTCCTTGAGCATCATCGCTTCGCCGGCACGGCGTGAAGGACCGGTGTACGACAGCTTCATCTGGTAGTACACGTCGGCACTGCTGATCGGCTGCGCCAGGTTTTCGTAGATCGGGTAGGAAATGAACGCCTGTCCGGTGGTCGCCAGGCTTGGAACACCGGCGGAGTCAACGTTCCAGGAATCGTACTTGGAGCTGATGCTCACGCCCTGATAACGCAAC
>Ga0247818_10002764_pt1 | contig 11325 bp, 12 predicted proteins | sample 13C_Glucose_Day1_FD_192424 | JGI IMG/M metagenome (GOLD analysis project Ga0247818, IMG submission 192424) | Soil microbial communities from agricultural site in Penn Yan, New York, United States - 13C_Glucose_Day1 | ecosystem: Environmental > Terrestrial > Soil > Agricultural land | place...
GACATGGAACACCTCCGTTCTATGAAACCTGAGCTGCAGCAAAAAGCCCGCGTGTTGCGAGCCTTCTGCCGTGGGGTGCTGCTCCTTCAGCTGGTTTCAGTATAGACCCGCTTCTGATCGGCATCAGCCGGATGATTCGCGGGCCGGTAGTGGGGAACTGGCTGCGTTGAGACGCTGGCATTCGCGCTTTGCGTCTTCCTCTAGGTCGTAGCCATCGCCGATGAAACCGTCTGTACGGGTATCGCGGATGCGAAACCAGCTCTGCGCTTCGGCTGGATCGTGTTGGCTGTCATCGGCACGTCGACCGTAAATAATGATCTTGTTGCAACGCTTCACGACGAAAATGTCTTCCATGGCGTCACCGCAGTTGATTCGTGTCAGATCAACTATAGAAGCCCACGGCAATCGTGCAAAAAATACACAGCTCAGCTCGTCGGTTGCCAGCGCCAGCCCTCGGAGTGCCAGATCAAACAATGGCTTGGGTTTAACGCGTGTAGAAATGCCTGATCGTGGGAAACCACGACAATCGCTCCAGGAAATGTCTGCAGGGCTTGTTCGAAAGCTTGCACCGACGCCAGGTCCAGATGATTGGTTGGCTCATCCAGCAGCAGTAATTGCGCCGGTGTCTGGCGCCACAGCGCCAGCGCGAGCGCTGCTTTCAAGCGTTCGCCACCACTGAGTGAGGCGCAGGGCCGGGTGACACGCTCCGCATCCAGTTGCAGCTGAGCGAGGTAGCTGCGCAACGTGCCTTCGCTCAGGGGCGTTTGCTGTGCCCGCAACTGATCGACGATGGAGGTGTGGTCATCCAGCAATTTCAGCTGTTGATCGAGAAAGGCAAATGGCACATGCGTGCTGCACTCGCCACTGACGGCCGACTCTTCGCCTGCAAGCAATTTCAACAACGTCGATTTGCCACAACCGTTGTGCCCACTGACAGCAATACGCATCGGTCCTTGAATGATCAGATCCAGTCGTGTGCTGGGCGCATCGGCCGGCAACCATGGCAAGCAGGCGTCGATCAGCGTGCACACCCGGCGGTTACTCGCAACCACACTGCCCGGCAGATTGATCAGCACACCGTCGTCCGACCGGACGTTGGCGTACGCCTCTCGAACGCGCTCATCCAGATCAGACTTGCGTGCCTGATGGCCGACCTTTACGTGCCCCATGATGTCCCGCGCGGCCGCTTTCATCGCCGCCCGTTCGAAGCCAGAGACGTTGGCAGTTTGCGCATTGCGCCGGCTGCTGGCCGCATGGCGCTGAATCGTGTCGTGCTCGCGTTGCAGTCGCGTGCGTTCGCGCTGACGTTCTATACGGGCCTGATCGAGTTGCGCCTGCGCCGCTTGTTGATGTACTCGGCGATGCTCGGTGAACTCCGAAAACCTGCCGCTGAAAACGCTTGCCCCTAGAGGCGTGAGTTCGACGATTCGCTGCATGTGCTCCAGCAGTTGCCGGTCGTGGCTGACGATAATCAGGCCACCATGCCAGCGTTCAAGTGAACTCATCAGCCACTGCCGGCCGACAGTGTCGAGGTGATTGGTCGGCTCGTCGAGTATCAGCAATTGCGCCTGACTGAGCAGCGCAGCGATCAAGGCAATTCTGGCTTGCTGACCACCGCTGAGGTGTTCCGTCAGATCCGCAGCAGTGATGTCGGTCAACCCGGCATCATCGAGCACGACGTAGTGCGCGGAAGCTGAGCGTGCCACGCTGCCAGAAGTGGGCTGCAAATGCCCGGCGATCAAGCGTGCCAGCACACTTTTGCCAACACCATTACGCCCGACGATAGCGGTCGGTTGACCATCGAAATTGAGGTTCAGGGCTTCGAACAGTGTTGCGCCGTTGGCAAACTGAAAACCCAGTTGATTCAGGGATACGAGCGCGGGTGTACGCGAGACGTGAGTCATCGGCACCTCGAAAAAATGTCGTGAAAACTGACAAGCGCCTAAAGCGGCGTGTCGCGATTACATTTTTAGAAGGCTGGATTGTTCACTTCTGCGGTCGTCCGGAGGGTGAGAAGGTGGCTAGCCTAGACGACGCTTTGCAGCGGATCAAGGCACGTCGGTCATTTCGCTCATTCGCTCAAGAAACATCGCCAACGCCACTTCCTCGGCACGCAAGCCCTTGCGCACGCGCGGACGTGGCAGTTCAGCGAGGGCGCCGAGCATGAATTTTTCTACCACGGCGGGGTGGATGTAGCATTTTCGGCAGACCGCCGGAGTGTTGCCTAACTGCTTGGCGACGCCTTTGACCATCTCCACCACATGCCGTTTGGCCTCGGTCTCGGACTCCCATTGCAACTCGCGCAACACCGCCAGAGCCAAAGCGCTACCGGCCCAGGTACGATAATCCTTGGCGGTAAAATCGGCGCCGGTCAGGGTTTGAAGGTACGCATTGACGTCGGAAGAACTGACGGTGTGTCGCTCGCCGTTTTCATCCAGATACTGAAACAGGTTCTGCCCGGGAATCTCCAGGCAGCGTTTGATGATGCGCGCCAGGCGTCGATCCTTGATGGTGATCTGGTGTTCGATGCCGCTTTTGCCGCGAAACTGGAACAGGATCGCGCTGCCGTTGACTTCGACATGTCGGCTGCGCAGCGTGGTCAGGCCGTAGGAGCGGTTGTCGCGGGCGTATTGCGTGTTGCCAACGCGGATCAGCGTGGCATCGAGTAGGGTGATCACCGTGGCCATGACCTTGTCGCGACTGAAGCCGGGCGCCGCCAGCAGCGCTTCCAGTTGCTTGCGCAGTTTCGGCAACGCCAGACCGAACTCGCGCAGCCGCGAATACTTGTCGGCATCGCGGACTTCGCGCCAGCGCGCGTGATAACGATATTGCTTGCGGCCACGGGCATCACGGCCGGTGGCTTGTAGATGACCGCGCGGGTCGGGGCAGATCCACACGTCGGTGTAGGCTGGCGGGACGGCCAGGGCATTGATGCGTTTGATTTCGTCCGGATCGCTGATGCGCTGGCCGGACGGTTCGAAGTAGCTGAACTTGCCACGCAGTTTTTTGCGGGTGATACCGGGCTGGGTGTCATCGACGTAATGCAGATCGGCTGGCAGTTGGGCAATCAGCTCGGTATCGGGCATGGCGGTTTCCTTGGGTAGCGCGACGGTCTGTAAAACCATTGACCGCTCGCCGCTGCCGTCGTGCCGAATGATTCAGGCGAGGACCGCGACCGCTTTGATCTGCGCCCACAATGACTGGCCCGGGTGCACGCCCAATTGGTCTCTGGAGTAGCGGGTGATGCGCGCGACTAACGGGGTGCCGCCCGCATCGAGACGAATCAGCACGTGCGCGGCGTTGTCTGCCGACTGCTCGCTGACCACCGTCACCGGCAGTCGATTGAGAATGCTGCTGAACTCGCTGTCCTGCAGGGTCAGACTGATATCGCGGGCGTGTACTTTGCAACGCAGGGACTGGCCGACCTTCATCGGTGCATGTGTGACGCGAATGCTCATCTCGGTCGCCGGCAATTGCAGGCTCAGCAATTGATAATCCGCGTCGTAGGCACAAACCTGGCCTTCAATGATCACCCCCGCGTCATCGCCCATCGCCATCGGCAGATCCAGGCGTGCGAGGGTTTCACCGATCGGGCCGCTGGCCAATGCTTTGCCTTCGCTGAGTAACACCAGATGGTCAGCCAGCCGCGCGACTTCGTCCTGCGCATGGCTGACGTACAACAGCGGAATTTCCAGTTCGTCATGCAGGCGTTGCAGGTACGGCAGGATTTCACGTTTGCGCTGACTGTCGAGGGCCGCCAGCGGTTCGTCCATCAGCAACAGTTTCGGGCTGGTCAACAGGGCACGAGCGATGCCGACGCGCTGGCGTTCGCCACCCGACAAATGCTGCGGATGACGATCGAGCAAATGACCGATGCCCAGGAGTTCGGTGGCCTGGGCCATGTCGACCCGACGCTGGGACTTGGCGATGCGCTTGAGGCCGAATTGCAGATTGGCCAACACCGACAGGTGCGGAAACAGGCTGGCTTCCTGAAACACATAGCCGAGCGCACGTTTGTGTGGCGGGACGAAAATACCGTTTTCGCTGTCCTGCCAGACTTCGTCGTTGATCTGGATAAAGCCCTGTTCGGCGCGTTCAAGTCCGGCAATGCAACGCAGGCAAGTGGTTTTTCCCGAGCCAGAATGCCCATAAAACGCAGTCACGCCACGTCCGGGCAAATTCAGGTCGACGTCGAGGCTGAAACCCGAATAGGCAATGTTCAAACGTACATCGATCATCAATCAGCTCCAGCCTGCGCGAGTCTTGCGGCTGGAGTACAACGCCAGCAACACCAGAAACGAGAACACCAGCATTGCCCCGGCCAGCCAGTGGGCTTGCGCGTATTCCATCGCTTCGACATGGTCGTAGATTTGCACGGAAACCACGCGGGTCTTGTCGGGAATGTTGCCGCCAATCATCAGCACCACGCCGAATTCACCGACGGTATGCGCGAAGCCGAGGATCGCCGCCGTGATAAAACCGGGGCGGGCCAGCGGCAGAATCACGCTGAAAAAAGTGTCCCACGGATTGGCGCGCAAGGTCGCGGCGACTTCCAGTGGGCGGGTGCCGATCGCCGAGAACGCGTTTTGCAACGGTTGCACCACGAACGGCATGGAATAGATCACCGAGCCGATCACCAGGCCCGTGAAGCTGAAAGTCAGGGTGCCCAACCCCAGCCATTGGGTGAATTGCCCGAGAAATCCGTGCGGCCCCATCATCAGGAGTAGATAGAAACCGATGACGGTCGGTGGCAGCACAAGTGGCAGGGCGACGATCGCTCCGATCGGGCCGCGCAACCACGAACGGGTGCGCGACAGCCACAGGGCAATCGGAGTGCCGACAACCAGCAGGATCGCGGTGGTCAGGGACGCCAGTTTCAGGGTCAGCCAGATCGCCGCGAAATCGGCACTCGTCAGCGACATTTTAGAGCTGGTAACCGTAGGACTTGATCACCGCTGCGGCTTTCGCACCTCTGAGGTATTCAACCAAGGCCTTGGCGGCGGCGTTGTCTTTACCTTTGTTCAGAATGACAGCGTCTTGCTTGATCGGGTCGTGCATATCAGCCGGGACGATCCATGCCGAACCGCTGCTGACTTTGCCGTCCTTGTAGATCTGCGACAGGGCGACAAAACCCAGTTCGGCGTTGCCGGTGGAGACGAATTGATAAGCCTGCGTGATGTTCTGACCTTCAACGATCTTGGCTTTGGTGGCTTCGGTCAGTTTGAGTTTTTCCAGCACTTGCGTGGCGGCCAGGCCGTACGGCGCCGCTTTCGGGTTGGCGATGGACAGGTGCTGATACTCGTTGTTTTTCAGCACCTCGCCTTTGGCATCGACATAGCCTTCTTTCGCCGACCACAACGCCAGGGTGCCGATGGCATAGGTGAAGCGTGAACCTTTGACGGTGTCGCCTTCTTTTTCGAGTTTTTCCGGGGTGGTGTCGTCAGCGGAGAGGAACACTTCGAACGGCGCGCCGTTTTTGATCTGGGTGTAGAACTGGCCGGTTGCGCCGTAGGCTGCGACCAGTTTGTGCCCGGTGTCTTTCTCAAAATCGGCAGCGATGGCCTGAATCGGCGCGGTAAAGTTGGCTGCCACCGCCACCTGCACTTCATCAGCCTGAACAGTGCCGATGGCGAAGACGGCGAGCAATGAGGCCAGGCAGGCAGGGGCAAAACGTGAGGCACGAGTGGTCATGTAACAGCTCCGTTATTGGCGGGTGCAGAGGGCAGTTATTGTTGGAGGTGGACTGCGCCGATGCGAGGGGGTGAATTCGCTATATAGCGGAATATATAGCGAAATGCCGCCAAACAGGAAGTGTTGGTTGAAGCTGGCGTGAGGACGTTCAAAATCCTCACGCTGTGCCGTTTCAATGGCGAGCGAGTTTTGCCAGTGCGCCATCGGCCAATTGCCGGGTCAGTTCAGCGCTACCGAGGTCTTTGCCCAAGGCGAATGCCTGACCAGCCCAGAGGTTGGCGAACTCTGCTTCGTTGATCGCTCGCAACGGCATCAGCGCACCACCGGCCAGAGGAAACGCCGGTGCTTTTGGCGACATCGGTCCCAACTCGCGCATGACGCGGTTGAGAATGCCCCGTGCCGGCCGCCCGGTAAAAATATTGGTGACCGCCGTTTCGCTTTCCTTGGCGGTGCGCAACGCTTTGTGGTGAGCGGCGCTGACTTTGGCTTCCGGCGTGAACAGATAGGCCGTGCCGACCTGAACCGCCGATGCGCCCAATACAAATGCCGCCGCCACGCCGCGTGCATCGGCAATAGCCCCGGCGGCAATCACCGGCACTTTAACCGCATCGACTATCTGAGGCACCAAGGCAAACGTGCCGACCTGACTGCTCAGGTCATCACTGAGAAACATGCCGCGATGGCCGCCGGCCTCGTAGCCCATGGCGATAATCGCGTCGCAGCCGTGCTGTTCCAGCCAGATCGCTTCATCGACAGTGGTGGCCGAGGAGAGGATTTTCGCCCCGGTTGCCTTGACCCGATCCAGCAGTGATTTCTCTGGCAGGCCGAAGTGGAAACTCACGACTTCAGGTCGAAATTCTTCCAGCACCTCGCAGGCTGCCGCATCGAACGGTGCCCGGTTGGACACGGGTGTCGGTGCAGCGAAATCCACGCCCAGTTCGCGGTAATACGGTTCAAGCAAATTCTTCCAGTCACGCGCGCGTTGCTCATCGGCCGCCGGTGGCTGATGGCAGAAGAAGTTGACGTTGAAGGGCTTGTCGGTGTGTTGACGAATGGTTTTCAGCTCTTCGCGCAATTGCTCGAGGCTCAGCATCGCCGCAGGCATCGAACCCAGGCCACCGGCATTGCACACGGCGATGACCATGGACGAATTCGTCGCGCCGGCCATCGGGCCCTGGATGATCGGCAGTTGAATGCCGAGCAGGTCAAGAATGCGGGTGTCTGGCCATTGGCTCATGAGGGAAGTTCTCCGAACGGTGTAGCGGGCAGGGGGCAAAGCCGGTTTTTAGCAGCAAAACCGGATTCGGGGCCAGTTCGAAATTAAGAACAACCCGTGCAGTTTTTCAGTGTCGATGAAATCCGCCGTCCTTTCGGCTTCCATAAAGAGTGATGAAAATTGCTGGTACGCCGCTGGTCGCGGCAATGGCGGACTCTTTAGCAATTTTGGCGAAACCACGACCGTCGAAAAAGCATAGTCGCCCGCTATGGAAATACTCGGTGGATTCGGCGATTGGCGCAAAGTCGAATGTGGCAGGGTGTTGCGATGTGGTATTTCAAGGCACGACATTCTGAAAACAGTCATGCGAGGCAGTCATGTTCAACGCCATTGTGATCGACAAAGACGACAGCGGTTATCGCGCCAACCTGCAGCAGGTCAACGAAGAGCAATTGCCCGAAGGCGATGTCACCGTCGCTGTTGCGTACAGCACGCTGAACTTCAAGGATGGTCTGGCGATTACCGGCAGCAGTCCGGTGGTGCGCAAGTTTCCGATGGTGCCGGGGATCGACCTGGCGGGCACCGTAGAAGCCAGTTCGCACCCCGACTATAAGGTGGGTGATCAGGTGGTACTGAATGGCTGGGGCGTTGGCGAAAATCACTGGGGTGGTCTGGCGCAAAAGGCGCGGCTCAATGGCGACTGGCTGATTCCGTTGCCCGAAGCCTTTACCGCGGCGCAAGCCATGGCCATCGGGACGGCCGGTTATACGGCGATGCTGTGCATTCTCGCGCTTGAGCGTAATGGCGTGACGCCGGATCAGGGCGAAGTGCTGGTGACGGGCGCCAATGGCGGCGTCGGCAGTTTTGCCATCGCGCTGCTGAGCAAGCTTGGCTACAGCGTTGTCGCCTCCACTGGCCGCGTCTCCGAGCACGAGTATCTTAAGCAATTGGGCGCCGGCGAAATCATCGACCGGGCAACATTGTCAGCGCCCGGCAAACCGTTGGCGAAAGAGCGCTGGGCGGCGGTGATCGATTCGGTCGGTAGTCATACGTTGGCCAATGCCTGCGCCAGTACTCGCTCTGAAGGCACGGTCGCGGCATGTGGTCTGGCGCAGGGCATGGATTTCCCGGCGTCGGTCGCCCCATTCATTCTGCGCGGCGTGACCCTCGCCGGTATCAACAGCGTGACCCAGCCCAAGGCGCGCCGTCTGGAGGCGTGGGATCGATTGGCCAAGGATCTGGATTTCTCCTTGCTGGCCTTGATCAGCCATGAAATCGGCCTGAGTGAAGCGATCGATGCAGCGCCAAAATTGCTCGCCGGGCAGCTGCGCGGACGGGTTGTGGTGGACGTCAATCGTTAAGCCTGGGTCTCGCGTTCCAGCAACTGACGCTTGCGCTCAACCCCCCAGCGGTAGCCCGAAAGATTGCCATCGCTGCGCACCACGCGGTGGCATGGGATCGCCACCGCCAGACGGTTGGCCCCGCAAGCCTGCGCCACCGCGCGCATGGAAGTCGGCGCGCCGATGCGCTGGGCAATTTCGGCGTAACTGGCCGTGTTGCCCGCCGGAATTTCCCGCAGCGCCTGCCACACACGTTCCTGGAACGCCGTGCCGCGAACGTCCAGCGGCAGATCCAGGCCAATCGCCGGAGCTTCGATAAATCCCACCACCTTGGCGATCAGTTGCTCGAATCCGCCATCGGCGCCGATCAGGTTGGCTTGGCGAAACTGATCCTGCAGATCGCACACCAGTTGATGCGGATCGTCACCCAACAGAATCGCGCACACGCCACGCTCGCTTTGCGCCACCAGAATCGCTCCGAGCGAGCACTGGCCAACGGCGAAGCGGATGTCGTTGTTCTTTCCGGCAGCGCGATAGTCGCCGGGTTTCATGCCCAGCAAATGGTCCGCTGATTCATAGAAGCGGCTGTTGGAGTTGAAGCCCGCGTCGTACAGCGCATCCGTCACCGAGCCACCGTCTGCCAGGCGCTCACGGACTTTGCGCGAGCGATGGGCCGTTGCGTAGCCCTTGGGCGTCAACCCTGTCGCGGCTTTGAATACGCGATGGAAATGAAACGGACTCAGGCCAGCGGTTTGCGCCAGTTCATTGAGTGCCGGCAAGGTCTCGGCGGATTCGATATGGCGGCAGGCAATGGCGACGGTCGCGGCATGCTGCGCGGCCACATCACTCTGATCTTTGCTGGCACGCTTGCTCGGACGATAGCCCGCGGCTTCGGCCTGTTCAGCAGTATCGAAAAACTCCACGTTTTGCGGTTTCGGCAAGCGGGAGAGGCTGCTCGGGCGGCAGTAGATGCCAGTGGTTTTCACCGCGTAGACAAATTGCCCGTCCGCCTGTGGATCTCGCGCAACCACGGCGGCCCAGCGTGGATCGTTTTCGGTGGTGAAGGTGGTTGAAAGCGTTTTCATGAGGGTTTGTCCGTTGACCTGTTTGACTCAGGTTAACCAGCGTCGCAAGGCACAACACTCCGGGCCTTGCGGTCAAACTTTTGCAGGTTATCCGGCGACGCGAAAGGTCAGATTGATCCGCTGTTCACCCAGGCGTGGATGCCGACCCTGCTTGATCGGCAACACACCGTGATAACGCAAGCGATCAACGCCGCCCCAGACCACCATGTCGCCATGCAGCAAGGCAATCCGCTGGCTCTTGTCGCTGCGAGTGAAACCGCCAAAGAGGAACATTGCCGGCAACCCGAGTGACAGCGAGACGATCGGCGCGCTGTAGGCTTTTTCGTCTTTGTCCTGGTGCAATGACATCTTGGCACCGGGGACATAGCAGTTGATCAAGCAGGAATCAGCGTTGAAGTCAGCAAATCCGGCTTGCGCCGCTGCCGAGTTTGCCAGCGCCGAGAATACTTCCGGCATCGCTGGCCATGGCAAATCACTGAGCGGATCGACGCTTGAATAACGATAACCGTGGCGATCAGTGATCCAGCCCAGAGCGCCGCAACTGCTGGTGCCTACCGACATGCTGAAACCACCCGGCGTGACCATGTGGCGCAAGGGCGCGGCGGCTAGAATCGCATCCAGCGCCGGCAGGAGCTGCTCGATCAGCGGCAGGGCGAAACCATGCAGCACCGACGATTGCTCGCCAATCTGTTCGGTGCGGGGGCGTTGCTCGGGTTCATGATCGGCGAACAGATCGAAAGTGTTCGGTTGCATGGCAGTCATGTGGCGTCGTGAAAGATGATGCCTAGGGTATGCCTTTTTCCACTGTGCAGGCGACTGACGCCATGGCGCATGGTTACCCGATAATCACCGCGTAGGCCTTTGACCGGGCGCTGGTTGACAGCAAAGATCACTGCGTCACCTTTCGTCAGGTCCAGCACGTGAGGTCGGGATTGCATGCGTGGGCGCTGCTCGGTGAGCACGAATTCTCCTCCGATAAAGTCTTGCCCGGGTTCTGACAGAAGAATCGCCACTTGCAGCGGAAAAACCGATTCGCCGTACAGGTCCTGATGCAGGCAGTTGTAGTCCTGCGGGCCGTACTGCAATAGCAGAGGAGTCGGGCGGGTCTGACCGGCGGCGTGACAGCGCTGTAGGAATTCGGCGTGATCCAGCGGAAAACGCTCGGCCAGGTTCATGCGCTCGTACCAGCGATTGGCCAACGTAACCAGGCGCGGGTACAGCGCGCCGCGAAGGCGTTCTACCGGTGTCGGCAGGGGGTAGCGAAAGTATTTGTACTCGCCGCGACCGAAACCGTGGCGGGCCATGATGACCTGCGAGCGAAACGGTTCGGTCTGCGGATACAGCGCACTCAAGTGGTCACAGGTTTCGGCCAGCAGCAACGAACGGATGATCGCGTAGCCGTGCTGATCGAGTTGCTGCTCAAGGCTTGCCCAGTCGAGCGAATCCAGCCGGGAAGGGGACATCGACATACTGACTCCTTGACTCATGGTCGAAGAAAGTCAGTCTGGGCAGGGCCTCGCGGCAGAACACTCCGCCGCTTGCGGTCGAATTCCTGTCGATGCTTACAGCGCTTTGCTGACGGCGATGTCGCTGATCACGTCTTCAGACGAGCCGTGAAGCGCATCCAGAGCAGCCTTGGCTTCTTCTTCAGTGCCGTTTTCCAGCTGCGCGAACTCGAAGCGGCGCTCGCCGTTGAGTTTGTACTTGATGACGTATTTGGTCGTTTGGGCCACGGTCATGCATTCCTTTCTGGTTGGACGGCGTGTCTCAGCTGAGTTTGGTGCTGGAACGACGGATGATCTTGATCGAGTGGGTCAGCGTCGGCTTGCGCGTGACGCTGATCGGACGACGGTTGACGGTGTCGATGGTGATGTTCCAGAAACCGGTGCTCGGCGCGGTGATACGGGCCGGAAAGGTGTCGAAGGCGCCGCCGTGATAGGTGTGACGGCCGCCATTCTTGAAGCTGCGGAAGTTGGCGTCGTTCATCAGACGG
>Ga0247818_10002768_pt1 | contig 11320 bp, 7 predicted proteins | sample 13C_Glucose_Day1_FD_192424 | JGI IMG/M metagenome (GOLD analysis project Ga0247818, IMG submission 192424) | Soil microbial communities from agricultural site in Penn Yan, New York, United States - 13C_Glucose_Day1 | ecosystem: Environmental > Terrestrial > Soil > Agricultural land | place: USA...
TGAGACTCTCCTTGGGTTCATCGGTTTTATAGTTTTTCAGGTGGGGGGATTTGACCTCCCTGCGAACCACTGTAGATCATCATGGCGATTTGCTCCGGTCAACCGACCATGCTTTTGGCGAATGCCGGTCCATAGCGCAGGCGTGCTTATAATGCGGGCGACTTGCACAGTGGAAAGTAAGACGGAGATGTCGGATGTTGCTACGTGGCCTGACCATGCTGGTGCTGTTCCAATTGCTCGGTACGGCGCTCAATCATTTGCTGTTGCCGGTACTGCCGGGGCCGATCATCGGTCTGCTGCTGTTGCTGGTCTTTCTGATCATTCGCGGTGAAGTCGGCGAACCGCTGAATCTCGCGGCCGGCAGCCTCCTGCGTTATCTGCCGTTGTTGTTGGTGCCGCCGGCGGTGGGCGTGATGGTTTATGCGAGCGACATTGCCGCGGATTTCTGGGCGATTGTCGGTGCGTTGGTGCTGTCGCTGATCCTGTCGATGGCTTTTGCCGGGGTGCTGATGCAGCGTCTGGTCAAGCGACATGCGCCTGCGTCGGAGGAGTCCTGATGCTTTTCGACTGGCAGGGCGCTTGGGCTTCGGTCATTCATCATCCGCTGTTCGGCATCGGTATCACCCTCGGCGCCTATCAACTGGTGCTGGCGGCGTTCGAGAAAACCCGCTGGATCTTTCTGCAACCGGTGCTGGTCTCCATGCTGTTGGTGATCGGCGTGCTGGTCGGCTGCGGCCTGACCTATGCCGAGTACCGCAAGAGCACCGAGATTCTCAGCATTCTGCTGGGCCCGGCGACGGTGGCGCTGGCCGTGCCGCTGTATCTCAACCTGCGACGTATTCGGCAATTGTTCTGGCCGATTTTTACTACGCTGGTGATAGGCGGTGTCGTGGCCACGGGCATGGGCGTGGCGCTGGGCTGGTGGTTCGGTGCCGAGCACATGATCCTGATGACCATGGCGCCGAAGTCGGTGACCTCGCCGATTGCCATGTTGGTCGCCGAGCAGATCGGTGGTGTTGCGGCACTGGCCGCTGTGTTCGTATTGATCACCGGGGTGATTGGCGCGATTTTTGGTCCGGCGCTGTTGAACCGCCTCGGTGTGCACAGCCCGGAAGCGCGCGGCATGGCACTGGGCATGACCGCCCACGCGGTCGGCACGGCAGTGGCCATGCAGGAAAGTGATGAGTGCGGTGCCTTTGCGGCGCTGGCGATGAGTCTGATGGGCGTGGCCACGGCGGTGTTCCTGCCGTTGGCGGTGTCGATGGTGGTGTAAGGAAATGTCTATGAGTCTGCCGCTTTTCCCGCTGAACACGGTGCTGTTTCCCGGTTGCAATCTCGATTTGCAGATATTCGAGGCGCGCTATCTGGACATGATCGGCCGCTGCATGAAACAGGGCGCAGGCTTCGGCGTCGTGTGCATCCTTGAGGGCCATGAAGTCGGCGCTGCCCCTGAAGGTTTTGCCTTGGTCGGATGTGAGGCGCGCATCACCGATTTCCAGCAGCAGGACAATGGTCTGCTGGGGATTCGGGTGCAGGGCGCTCGACGTTTCAACGTGTTACGCACCGAGGTGCAGCGCGATCAATTGATCATCGCCGATGTCGAGTGGCTGGACGAGGAGCCCGAGCAACCGTTGCAGGACGAAGACGCCGACCTGATGGCACTGCTCAAGGCATTGGCGGAGCACCCGATGGTCGAGGCGCTGAACATGGGCAGCGAAGCGCTGGGGCAGCAGTCATTGGCCAATCAATTGGCCTATCTGTTGCCTTTCGCTGAAGAAGACAAAATCGACCTGCTACAACTCGATGATCCGCAACAGCGACTCGATGCAATCCAGGCGTTGCTCGATGAGTTGCAGGGCGAATTGTTCGCATAGTGACACTTCGATGGGCCCCAGCCACCTGCCCGCAGTGTTTGGGCTTTGCTTCGGCAAGACTCACAGGAACTCGTTGTCGGGCCCAATAATGGTCAGGCTCCGATGTGACGAGGAACATCACATCGGGCGCTTGGCATCAAGCAGCTTCGGTCAGGGTCAAGAGGCGCTGGCCGGCGCTATGACCAGGTCTTCGGGTTTGATCCGCAAGGCCGGGTTGCTGTCGATTCCCCAGTAGTCTTTTGTCGAGTTGTAATACAGCGTGCCGTCCAGTTTCGTCGTCACGCCAAGGTTCTGGACAATGATTCTGGCGGCCAGCTCATTGCGTTGCCGGTGCAGGCGAATGTCGGCCAGCAGGCTATCGACGCTCGAATAGCTCTGTGCGTTGATCAGGTAAAGTTGCAGCACTTCAAACAGCAAGGCGACCTCATAGATGTTGCCGGAGCGAGTCACTACGCTCACCGACTCGACCGGCATGTCATCTTCTATGGTCGGCAACTCGATCAGGGCGCTCCCCACCCACAGGCGCTCGGCGTCCAGTTTGATGTCATCGCGGCTGATCGCCTCGGTCATCCGGGCGGTGAACAGATTCCAGGTCGAGGCATTGCTCGTTCTTGCCTGGGCTCCCGGAGTCATCAGGCGAATGATCATGTTGCTGGTCAGGTAGATGTCGTAGGACGAACTTGCGCCTTGGAGAACATAGATGCCGTTGTGGGATGCGGCCTCTATATCGACCCGGTTGGGTGTGGCTGGCAGCGCGATGGTGCGAGCAATCGTTGGCCGGGAAAACAGATATTCACCATGTCTTGGCTTCAGGCAGCCAGCGGCCTTGCGAATCTTGCTGCCCGGTTCCATGGCGTCCGACAGATAGGGCAGATCGGGCAGTTGCAGCCGGTAAGAAACGCCGTCCTGCATTACCACGGCAATGTCCTGTGCCAGATGAGCAGTCGTGACCTTCAGGCTGTTTTGGCCGCTGTAGCCATTGGCGTACGTCGATGTCTGGACGACGCCCTTGAGTGTCACTATTTTCTCCGGAAGCAACAGCGAGATATTGATGTCGCTGTAGTACAGGTGGGAGTTGAGCGATACGCCCGCGCGCTTCTCGACATGGTAATTGACGACCACATCGACCATCTCGGCATCCTTGTAATCCAGATAGATGACTCTGGAGGTTTTGGGCAGGTCGGGCCCGGCAACGAATTCGACCCTGCGCTCGGTGCGTGCCACAAAATGCCGCTTCGATCCCTGCTCCGTGAGCGTGACCGTGCCGCCATTGATGATCTCGGTGGCAGCGGATTTGCCGATGACACTGACGACCACTTCAACATCCTGCGCCGGCGCCCCTTGCATCAGCGATGGCAGGGCAGGCAGCAGTTCATAGCCGTCCTGAGTCTTGAACAGCAATTGGCCATTTTTCAGGTGACGTTGACCGTCGACCCATTGGTAGATGTTTTCGATAGTCAGGACATGCTCGGGGTCCTCACCGTCCCGGCCACGCAATGAACTGACGAGCAGTGAGGTGCCGACGATCTGCCAACGCTGGATCCATTCGATGGGCCAGCCCAGTTCGATGACACTCGACTGCTCACCGTCTTCAATGATCGTGGTCCTGGCTGAGGTGTCCGCGATGTAGTAGCGATCCAGGCCGAGACCTCCGTCAACACGGCAATCGGCACCGCGGATGGCAATGGTATCGTCACCGTCACCGGCCGCGATGTGATCATTGCCATTGGCCGAAATGCGATTGGCCTCGCTGCTCCCGGTGACCAGACTGACACCATTGCGCAATGTCGAGATGTTTTCGATCGCGCGCACGTGTGCGATCTCGATCGCAGTCGTGGTCTGGTCATGGCTGCGCAGGGCGACCTTGCCGGTCTGCAGATTGATGTTGTAACCGAGGTGGCGAGTATCAGTGACGGGGCGGCGGCCTTCAAAGGCCAGGGTGTCGGAACCTTCGCCGCCATCGAGCGTGCTGATACCGGATGGCGCTGCTTGCTGATTGAGCAACTTGTCGGTGGTTTCGAAGTAAAACTCATCGGCCTTGCTGCCCCCGGTCAGGGTCTTCGTGCCCTCCCGATAGCTGAAGAAGTTAGGTTTGTCCTTGACCCCGACGACCTGGTCGTTGCCGTCATCGAGGCGCCAGAACACGCCTTTGTCATCGCCGGGCGTACCTTTGACGCTACCCGCGAGGTTTGGCGGTATGCCGTCGCGGGCATCAATGATGTCGTCGCCGCCGATGATGACTGTTTCGCTGTCGAGCTTGAACGCTTGCTCTCCGGCGCGCTCATTCCATTGGTGACGCCAGATTTTCAAGGGTTGCAGTTCGACACTGAAGCTGCCGTTGACCACATATTCCGCAAAGTTCTTGTAGGCACCTTCCAGCAAGGCTTTGGTCGAGACCTCCCGTTGCCGGGTGTAATCACTGAATGCCTTGGAGATTTTGAAGCGATCCAGCACTTCTTGATCCAGCTCCTGCCCGGTGAAGGCGAACCAGCCGGAGCGCAAGCGTTCATGGGCGCTCAGTTCGATGTAATCATCAATATCGTCGACCACTCGCGCGGCCTGGTAAATCATCGACCCGAGAATGAGGATGGCTGCTGCGGCCAGGCCCAGCGGGCCGGCGACACTGCCAAAACCGGCCAGAGCCGCTGCGCCCAGCGCCAGGCTGATGCCCGCACTGGCGACACTCAGAGCGCCGGCGACGTAGTGATCCTGTGCCTCCTTGCCGCTGGTCGCCGCGGCCGCATTGAACGAGGACACGGCATCGTTGATGTCGAATGGCAGGGTGATTGCGCTGGCAAAGAGGCCGGCACCCCGACTCAGGTATTTGCCGGCCGACGTCAGCGGGAATCGCCCAAACGCCCTCGAACCGTTTCTGAGCATCGCTTCGCCGGTTTTGGTCAGGCCGCGTTCGATGATCAGAGAACCGAATTCGGCAGCAATCGAACTCCCCTGGTAGACGGCTTCCAGGGTGTGGCCTTTTTTGATGGCATCCATCATCGCCATGTAGCCGCTGTAAATCCCGAATGCCTGCAAGCCGACACCGGCACCACTCATCAGGTAGCTTTTGGATTTGCTGACCCAGCCCGGTGCGTTTTCAAACGAGTCGACGCGATGAATGTCCAGGGTTTGTGCCGCGTGGCTCAGTTGGTTCAGGCGATCCATTCCGCTGCCGACGGGCAGCGGTCTGGCGCTGACGAACAGCGCCGAGGCATCGCTGGAACGTTTGCAGGCAATTTCAAAGAAGAGGGTGGCCACGACCCCGCTGTCGGCGATGTCCGCGTGTCTGACGCGTGTCTCGACCGTTGCCGAGTTGAAGTTGAGTGCATTCAGAAAGGCCTGGTCCGGTGTTTTCATGCTGGCGTTCGCCGCACTGATGACCTGGCCGTTGACCGTGGCGCCCAAGGCCTTGAGTTCCACACGGCTCACCCAGACTTCACCGATGCGCAGGGGGCCGAAATGTTTATCGAGGGATTTGAGTGTGTGTTTTACGCCATCGCCTTCAATGAGTGTGTCTGTTGTTATGTTTGAAAGTGTGGAAGTGGCTTCAGTATTGTTGGCTGCAGGCGCATGAGTATTGGCCGAACGACTGATTGCGGTGACCTGCAGAGTGGGGCCAAGAGGTATTTCGATTGCCGGTTCTATAAGTTTTGCCACGAATTGATCCTTTTAATGATAAGCGTTGTGCCGCCCCGGTTTCCGTACCGGTTTGAATAAAGTGTTTAACTGATTTGAATCAGGAAAAGTTGTTGCGAGTACAGGCACTCAGGCGCATTTATTCAGGCCAGGTGATGTCATCGCCGAACTCGTCTTTATTGCCGGAAAGTTTGAGTATCGGTTTGCCCGCCGCTTGCGCGGCATCGATCAGTCGATCGTATTCATGGTGGTTGGCACGCCCCGCGTGGGTTGCCGCTTCGATGCGTTCGGCGTTTGCGCCGGCCTGTTCCTGGATGTCGTAAACGTTCGCCGCTTTGCTCAGGGTTGAATCCAGCAACCAGACGCGCTTGGCGTCCAGACCTTTTTTGGTCACGGAAATCAGGCCTTCGTGATCATCCGAGGGAAACCGGGTGGTCGGAGCGTCGAGGGCAGACGAGTTGAACAGATAGTTCACTTCATGGGGGACCACTTCCAGGCCTCGGGTGTCCAGTACATAGATAAACATTTGTGTCTGGCGCTCCCGGGTCCGTTCGTAGTTGCGTTCACGGTCCATCGCGACCGGACTTGCGGCATCCGACCAGTCGGAAGAGGCGCTGCTGTCGCTGCTGTTACCGGCATCGCTGTCAGGGGACGCATCGTCTGCGGCTCTGCCGGGATATTTGTTGGTCTGGCTGTTGAATCGCAGGTATTCCGGGTCCGGTGCGCTGGCATACATCTGCCCTTCCTTGAGGCTGAACGTGGCGCTCATCGGTTTATGCGTGGAGGCTCCGGGACTGTGTGCGTAGCGGGGCAGCATAGTGTCGTCATTCGCCAATTCGAACGGTGTGCGTTCATCCCCGCGAAACAGCGCCGGCACGTCGGTTCGATAAAGGCAGTTGTGCTGGTTGCGCAGGTAACCCAGTTTGGCCAACAGCGCTTCGCGCAGCTCAACGGTCAAAATGCGTTCCGGGTCGTACCAGTCATGGCGCGGGTGGCGTTTCAAATGCAGTTCGCTGATAGCATCCTGACTCAGCTGGTCGAGGCGATGCGGGTTGCCGATGTCTTGCGTCAGACGTTTATGCGCCGTTGCCCATGCCGGCATCGTCAGCTCGCTTTTGAGGTGCTGCTGCAAGCGGGTCAACTGGCCTGGCAGCAAGTTGTATGACTGCAGGAATGTCTCGCGTTCTGTCGCGGTCATGGACGGATGCAGCCAGCGCAGTGAACTGCCTACCAATGCCTCGACCGCGTTCTGCAGGTCTCGTGGCTCGGCCCAGCGTGGCGGGCCGCCCGAAGCCTGGGCCTCGATCCGGAATCGCGCGATGTCCTGGCCTTCCACGGCGTACGCCTGCCATATCTGATGATCGGTCCATTGCTGCAAATGCGTGGCGGGGGCGCCAAACCCGTTGACGGGCGGGGCGACCTGAATCCATCGGGCGTATTGATCGCGGAACGCAAACAGTGTGTCGGTTCGCGTTGAGCCCGGTCTCGGTTCAAGTTCGTAGTAGCCCTGAGCATCCGGAGAACGATCCGATGGCCTGTAGCGGTTCGGGTCGATGAATGTCGGCGCCTCCATCGTGCGCGGTTGTTTGGCAGCAGAGGGCTGATCGATCTGTTCGTCCGTGAATGCAGAGCGACGCTTGGGAGCAGGCTCGCCTGCCGTTTGTGCGGTCTGGCGGAAACGGTTGGTGGCAATGTCGTCGGAGGTCAGGCGCCAGGTTGGCCGCCCTTCATTTTTGTAGATGATCGGGCCAAGTGCATGACGGTCTTTGAGCAGTTTCAGCCGATAGACTTTGAGTTTTTCGTCCAGATCGACATGCGCGGTGCGCAGGCCTCCGTCGTGTTCGACATCGACAAACCGGCGCCCGACGATGAAACGCCAGCCCTCATCGTTGGCAGATTGCATTCCCCGCAGGAAAGGGGCGTGAAGCCAGTATTTATCCACAGGGTGTTCGTTCGCGTGGCCGTCAATGCTCCGTGTCGGCATTTCGCTGATGTGCAACGTGGCTGGCGGGGGGTAATCGATGGCCGGATCAGGCGTCTGGGGGCGAGTGGGGCGTGTTGAAAGACGGGAATCGAAAGGCCAGTGTGCACGTGTAGAAGCGAGGTCCGGCTGGCGCGCGGGTGGCGTAATGGATTCGATGGGTTGCGACGATACGGTGGGTGGTTTGCGCGGTGTTTTTGGACTCATGGATTACTCGGAGTTGATTGGGTTCATGGGTGTTTAAGTTGCTGATTGAGTGCGTGTGATGTTTGTGTGTTACATATGAAAGTTTGTCAGTGGTTGTTTGATTGTTTTGGTTTTGAAGTTCTGGCGGTTTCAATGTAATTGATTTTTTGTCGGGCAGTGGGCGCGTTGTTACGATGCTGCGGTTAAATATGTAACTTGAGTTTTATAGAGTGGGGTGATGTAGGTAGTTAGAGTTATTAAGCGAAGAATACTTACCGGGAAGGTATTAAGGGGGCGTAGGGAGATCGCGCCACTCTTGTCGGAATAATCCTCAAAGAGTGGCGGATAGGGGAAAGGGACAAACAGGTTTAATCAGTACGCGTAACGCAATAGTGTGTGGGGCAGGTGGCGAAACGCGAAGAAACTGAACAGTGCCACCAGTGCCGGCAAAATCAGCCACCAGACTTTGAAAGGCATTGCATTGAGGGGGCCCTGGCGCTGATTCAGCCACAGGCTTGCAGCACAGACACATGCCGCCAGCATCGCGCCGGCGAGGACATCGGTCGGCCAGTGCGCACCCAGGTAAACCCGTGAAAGGGCAATCGCCAGGGCCGGAATGCAGCCAACCAGCAGCCAGGTCAAGCGCATGCGGGGTGGTTGGCCGCGGCCAGCGAGGACGCCCAGGGTCAGGAATAGTGCGAACGAACCCGAGGCATGGCCACTGGGCATGCTGAAGCTGGTAATCGGGTCGGTCAGTATTTCCGGACGAACCCTTGCGAAAAACAGCTTGGTCACCGTGTTGGCCAGCGCCGTGCACAGCAGGGTACTTGCGGCAAAAATCGCCTGACGCCACTGGCGGCACAGCAACAGCAGACCTGTCAGCAGAATGCTGAACATCAGCATGTTGCGGAACTCGCCGATCAGGGTAAAGGTGACGGCGATTTCATCCAGCAGCGGTTGGCGATGTTCCTGCACCAGCGTCATCACGCCTTGGTCGAGGGCTGTCAAATACGGATAGCCGATGAACAGACCGAGCAGAATCAACAGGCTCATGCTGCTGATCCACAGCGTCGCCCGGCGGTGACGGCGCAGGCTGCTGTTCGCGCTGAGGCCGACCATGACCGCGATGCTGGCAGCGACGATCCCGGCCTCAAGCCAGAAACCCTCCGGCAATGGCAAGCGAAACGCCGCGCCGGTGGCCCAACCGGGCAACAGATAGGCCAGGCTCCAGCCTGCGGCGGCCAACAAGCTGACGGCGGCGAAGCGCGGGAAGGGCATGTCGCACATCCCGGCGACCATTGGCAGCATCGGGCGCAGTGGGCCGATAAAGCGTCCTACCAACAGGCTGGCGATCCCGTAGCGCTGGAAATAGGTTTCGGCGCCGGCCATCCATTCCGGGTGATGGCGCAGTCCCGGCAGTCGTCGGATGTTCTGGTGGAAATGTCGACCGAGAAAGTACGAGATCAAATCGCCAAGGATGCCGCCGAGGAAGCCCAGCAACAGGGTTTCACTCAACGACAGCGCGCCGCTGCCAGCCAGTGCGGCCACGGCAAACAGCAGCACCGTGCCAGGCACGATCAGCCCCGCAATCGCCAGGCATTCGACAAAGGCAACAATGAATACCGCCGCGGCCAGCCACTGTGGATTGGCCGCCAGCCAACCGGTCACGCTATCGAGCCATGGGCCCATACAGAAAAACTCCAATCATTGATTAACCCTGTGCAGGAGCAGCCTTCGGCAACTCCTGCATTGGGGAGTCACAGCAAGAAATAATCCCGGCCTTCGACCTGGCCGCGTCGAAGCGGGTTCCGCGTGCACCATTGCGCATAAGCTGAGTCGACGAAGCGGTACATCAAGTGCTCGTCACGGCCATGGGGAATGCCCAGGCGTGTGGTTTGAATGATGTGCGACGGCGCAGGCCCGGTGTCTTCTACCAGAAGTAATTGGTGATCGAAACGTTTGGCGTCCCACATCGGAACTTTCAAGCCCAGTGCTTTGCACAGCAAGGTCTGACCGGCGCAGAGCTTCTGCGCCGGGCGCGGACGTCCCTGGGCATCCGGATTGTTCAGCAGCATCTGCGCCAGGCTCGCCGGGCCGCTTATTTCATCGACCCACGGATAGGCGGATTTGATCAGTACGGCATTGCCCGGCCCCTGTGCGCTGAAGTTGAGGGAGTCACCCCCGCGGGCGTAATACATATAGATGTGTCCGCCATCCAGAAACAAAGCCTTACGTTTTTCTGTATAGCCGAGGGAGGCGTGACTGCCTTTTTCTGCGCAGTAATACGCTTCGGTTTCAATGATTCGCGCACTGAGCCAGAGGTCGCCGATCCGATGGCGGATGACTTTGCCGAGCAGATCGCGGGCCAGCACTTGCGCGTCACGGTCGAAAAACGTGTCCGGGAGCCCCAGCGGCAGGCGTTCGGCGCGGTTGCGAACGGTCAGGTTGGACATGGCGGGCAATGTTTATCCAGGCTGAAGAGGTCGAGATGATAACAACGCACGGCTTAATTGAGCCTGAACACCGGCGAATCAGCGTTCATTTCGACCATCCGCCCGTCACCGCTGTTAGTCCCGGGACGCGACAGCTATAATCTGCCGCTTTCCTCTTTGCCAAGACCCCAGCAGACCATGACTGAGTCCGTTCTTGACTATATGACCCGATTGGGTCGCGCCGCCCGCGCAGCTTCCCGGGTCATCGGCCGTGCCAGCACCGCGCAGAAGAACCGCGCCTTGCAGGCCGCTGCCAATGCCCTGGACGCTGCGCGGGCCGAGCTTGCCGCCGCCAATGAGCAGGATCTGGCTGCCGGTCGCGCCAATGGTCTGGAGCCGGCCCTGCTGGAGCGTCTGGAGCTGACCCCGGCGCGCATCGACGGCATGATCGTCGGCTTGCGTCAGGTCGCCGCGCTGCCGGATCCGGTCGGTGCGATCCGCGACATGAGCTTCCGTCCGTCGGGGATTCAGGTCGGCAAAATGCGCGTGCCGCTGGGCGTGATCGGGATCATCTATGAATCCCGGCCAAACGTGACCATCGATGCCGCCAGCCTGTGCCTGAAGTCCGGCAACGCGACCATTCTGCGCGGTGGCTCTGAAGCGATTCATTCCAACCGGGCGATTGCCGCGTGCATTCAGCGCGGTCTGGCCGAGGCCGAGTTGCCCGCCGCCGTGGTGCAAGTGGTCGAAACCATCGACCGTGCCGCCGTTGGCGCGATGATCACCATGCCTGAGTACGTCGATGTGATCGTGCCGCGCGGTGGCCGTGGCCTGATCGAACGCATCAGCCGCGATGCCCGGGTGCCGGTGATCAAACATCTGGACGGTATCTGCCACGTCTATGTCAGCGCCCATGCCGATCTGGTGAAAGCCCAGCGCATCGCCTTCAATGCCAAGACTTATCGTTACGGCATCTGCGGTGCGATGGAGACCTTGCTGGTTGACGAAACTGTTGCGAAGGATTTCCTGCCGTCGATGGCGGCGCAGTTCCGCGAAAAAGGCGTCGAACTGCGTGGCTGCGAGCGCACCCGGGCGATCATCGACGCCGTTGCCGCCAGCGAAGACGACTGGAACACCGAATATCTGGCGCCGATCCTGTCGATCCGTGTGGTCGACGGTCTGGATCAGGCCATCGAACACATCAACCATTACGG
>Ga0247818_10002769_pt1 | contig 11319 bp, 10 predicted proteins | sample 13C_Glucose_Day1_FD_192424 | JGI IMG/M metagenome (GOLD analysis project Ga0247818, IMG submission 192424) | Soil microbial communities from agricultural site in Penn Yan, New York, United States - 13C_Glucose_Day1 | ecosystem: Environmental > Terrestrial > Soil > Agricultural land | place...
GGCCGGACAGGCCGATCTCGGCAAGATCTCCAGGCTCGGCGTCATCGCCACCGCCGGCGACCGTCGCGACGACGACATGCGCGAGCTCGGTGCCATCGCGGCCAAGCACTTCGACGTCCTCGTCGTGCGCGAGGACGAGCGGCTGCGTGGCCGGCCCCGCGGGGAGTGCGCAGAGCTCGTCGCCGAGGGAGCCCGCGCGCAGATCGGCCAGGAGGGCATCCGCTGCCGCCAGGTCGAGATCGTGCTCGACGAGGTCGACGCGCTGCACCACATGATGGCTCGGGCCAACCCCGGGGACGTGGTCGTGCTCTGCGTCGACAAGCACGCCCAGGTGCTCGCCGAGCTCGAGCAGCTCACCCAGAGCGCCCAGGCCGGCGCCCACACCGGTGGGCCGGTCGTCAGCGACCCCGACCTCGACCCCGCGGAGCTCCAGACCGAGGCACAGGCATCCGGCGACGAGGCGCAGGCGAAGACCGAGGAGGAGCTCGAGGCCGGACAGCCGGCCTGAGCCCCGCGCGCCTTCAGGCGTGAGGCCTTCCCCGGGGCAGCCCCGCGGAAGGCCACTGCGCGTCAGCGGCCCCGCAGCTCCTCGGCGTAGGCGTGCAGGGCCCGCTGGTAGCTGAGGCTGTCCTCGTCTCCCGCGTGGTGCACCAGTGCGTCGACGAGGTCCGCCACCGCCTCGCCGGGGCGGCCGCAGTCGGCGGCTGCCAGGGCCCGGAAGGCCGTCACCGCCACGCTGTGCGGCCGCTCCGCGGCCAGGGTAGAGAGCAGCTCGTAGGCCTCGTCGGCCCTGCCCACCGAGCGCAGGCTCGAGCCGAGCTGGATGCGGGCACGGTGGCGCTGCGGTTCGCGCAGACCCTTGTCCAGCGCTTCGCGGTAGAGCGGGATCGCCTCGCCCTCACGCCCGGCGGAGTCGAGGGTCCCGGCATACTCGAACGTCAGGCGCGCGTCGCCCGGGCTGGCGGCGTGCAGCTCGGCGGCCGCGCGGATGCGGGCCTCGGCGTCCTGGAGGTCCCACAGCTCGGCGATGACGGCCTCGGCGTCGTGCTCACCGCGGGCCGCGACCACCTTGCGCCGGATGTCGGCGGCGGTGTCGGGCCGGGCCCCCTGCGCGGCGAGCCAGGCGGCGACCTGCTCGCGCTCGGCGTGGCACATCAGGCACACGACGTCGCCGTCGGCGGCCTCGGGCACCAGCGCCTGGAGACCGCTGAGCTCGGTCTCGAAGGACTCGATGTCCGCCACGCCCGCCCGGGCCAGTCCGGTGCGCAGGTGGTGCTCGAGGTCGGCCATCGAGCGGCCGCGCAGGTAGTGGGCCTTGTGCGCCGCCACGACGCGGTCGGCGCGCAGGCCCGCGATCTCGCCCATCGACTCGAGAAGCTCGTCGGTGCGGTCGCCGGCCAGGCCGAGGCCGAGGTGCACCTGCCCGCCGGGGACCTTCAGCCCGTGCGCGACGTCCATCAGCGCCTCGAGGCCCGCCTCGTTGTGTGCCAGGTCGACGATCACCGTGATCGAGCCACCGCCGGCTGCAGGCATGGAGTAGGTGTTCATCCGGCCCGGGTTCAGCTTCTCGTCCGGGGCGAAGGTCTTCAGTCCCTCGATGACGGCCTCCCGTGGGAGGCCCAGCCCCAGGGCTGCGGCCGCCCCGGCGAGGGCGTTGGCGATGTTGTGGTGCGAGAGCCCCGACAGGGTCACCGGCACGTCGAGGATGCTGACCAGCCGGTCGGGTTCCCGGCCCGGTGCGAGGACCGTGATGAAGTTGTCGAGGATGGTGATGGCCCGGCCTCCGGCGTCGATCGCCTCGCGGACGGCGGGAGCGTCGGCCCGCAGGGCGAAGACCCACGGCTTGGCCCGGGTGCCGGTGCGCATGGCCCAGACGCGTGGGTCCTCGCCGTTGAGGACGGCCCAACCGCCCGGCCGGGTCGCCTTGGTGACGATCGCCTTCACCTCGGCGAGCTGGTCGACGGTGTCGATGCCCTGGAGGCCGAGGTGGTCGGCCGACACGTTGGTCACCACGCTGACGTCGTTGGCCGCCACCCCCATGCCCTTGAGCAGCATCCCGCCGCGGGCCGTCTCGAGGATGCCGAGCTGCACTGCGGGCGTGGACAGGACCGCACGGGCTCCGGCCGGACCGGAGTAGTCGCCGGGCTCGACCATCTCGCCCTGCACGACGATCCCGTCGGTGGACGACCAGGCGGTCTTCAGCCCCGCGGTCATGCCGATGTGGCCCAGGAGGCGGGTCGTCGTCGTCTTGCCGTTGGTGCCGGTCACCGAGGCGACCGGGATGGTCGGCACCGTCACGGAGGGGCGCTCGCCGGGGTCGGCCCGGGTGATCTCCTCGGCCTGGGCTGCCACGACGTCCTCACCAGCCAGCCAGGCCTCGAGGGTGGGGCCGAGCGCGTGGCCCAGGGCCCGGCCGCGGCCGCGGCGCCGCCAGACGTAGGCGGCGACGACCTCCTCGGGCGTGCTGCCGGGCCGGCAGCGGACCCCGAGCCGGCTGGTGCCGCTGGTGGTGGCCAGGCGTCGCACGGCCCGCTCGACGACCCGGGCGACGAAGCGCTGGCGCTGCTCGGACCCCGGTGCGCCCGGGCGGCTGCTCCGCAGGCCGATGCGCCGGGCGAGGTCGATGAGCACCCGCTCCTGCGCGTCGAGGTAACCGGGGAGCTCCAGGCTGACCTTGACGGCCGGCTTGGCGAAGTAGAGGTTCGGGCCCTCGAGGACCCGAACCTCGGCGACCGTGACCGTGGCGTCAGACGTCATGCAGCGGAGCCTAGTGGCCGCGGTTGCACGGCTTTGCGGCGGAGCGACCGGCCTACTGCCTGAGCCTTTACTGCCCCATCGCGTGGACGCCGCCGTCGACGTGCACGATCTCGGCGGTCGTGGCCGGGAACCAGTCGGAAAGGAGGGCGACGCAGGCCTGCGCGGCGGGGACCGCGTTGTTGACGTCCCAGCCGAGGGGCGCCCTCTTGTCCCAGGTCTCCTCGAACGCCTCGAACCCGGGGATGGACTTGGCCGCGGTGGTGCGGATCGGGCCCGCCGAGACGAGGTTGCAGCGCACACCCTTGGGCCCGAGGTCGCGGGCGCAGTAGCGGTTGGTGGCCTCGAAGGCGGCCTTGGCGACCCCCATCCAGTCGTAGACCGGCCAGGCGAACTTGGCGTCGAAGGTCAGCCCGACGATGGCGCCGCCGTTGGTCATCCTCGGCAGCGCGGCCACGGCGAGGGACTTCAGCGAGTAGGCCGAGGCGTGCATCGCGGTGCTGACGTCCTCGAAGGTGCCCTCGAGGAAGTTGAAGGCGCCCTGGGGCGCGAAGCCGATGGAGTGCAGCACGCCGTCGAGGTGGTCGACGTGCTCACCGAGCCGGTCGGAGAGGCTGTCGAGGTGCTCCTGGTTGGTGACATCGAGCTCGAGCACCGGCGGCGTCGTCGGCAGGCGCTTGGCGATCGTCTGCGTGATCCGCATGGTGCGGCCGAAGGAGGTCAGGACCACCTCCGCTCCCTGCTCCTGGGCGAGCCGGGCCACGTGGAACGCGATGGACGAGTCCATGAGGACTCCCGTGATGAGCAGTTTCTTGCCCTCGAGCAGCATGTGCGCCTCTTCCTCGTCTTCTCAGTGACCCATGCCCAGGCCGCCATCCACGGGGATGACGGCGCCGGTGATGTATGCCGCGTCGTCGGAGGCGATGAACCGCACCGCCGCCGCGACCTCCTCCGGCTGGGCGAAACGTCCCGCGGGAATGCTGGCCAGGTAGGCCTTCTTGCGCTCCTCCGGGAGCGCGGCGGTCATGTCGGTCTCGATGAACCCCGGCGCCACGACGTTCGCGGTGATGCCCCGGCCGCCGAGCTCGCGCGAGATGGAACGGGCCAGGCCGACCAGCGCGGACTTGCTCGCGGCATAGTTCGTCTGGCCCGGGGAGCCGTAGAGGCCCACGACGCTGGAGATGAAGACGATGCGGCCCCGACGCAGCCGGATCATCCCCTTGCTGGCCCGGCGGGCACACCGGAAAGCGCCGGCGAGGTTGGTGTCGATGACGCTGTCGAACTCCTCGTCGCTCATGCGCATCAGCAGCTGGTCCTTGGTGATGCCGGCGTTGGCCACCAGCACCTCGACCGGACCCCCGAGCAGCTCCTCGGCAGAGGCGAACGCCGCGTCGACCGAGGCCGAGTCGGTGACGTCGCAGGTCACGCCTCGCAGGCCCTCGGGCGGCTCGCCGGAACGGTGGGTGATCACCACGTCGTCTCCGGCGTCGGCGAAGGCCCGTGCGATGCACAGGCCGATCCCCCGGTTGCCTCCGGTCACCAGCACATTGCGGCCCTGCGCCATGCGTCTCCTCTGCTCGACGGGCGGTACGGGCCCCCGGCCCGCGGTCTGTCGTGACGCTAGCCGACTACCGATGGGTAGTCCGCATCGAACGCGGCTTATCGTGGACTCATGACCGGACCCTCCCGCCGCCGCCATGACCGGCATACGGTCGTGCAGTCGGTCACGACGGCGCCGGAGTCCCTGCGGGACGAGCAGGCGGCCCGGATCCGCCGCTACCTCATCACGATGGGGATCCGCACGGTGTGCTTCGTCCTCGCCGCCGTGACGGCGACCCGCGGCGCCGCCTGGTGGGTCTGGGGGTCGTTCTCGATCCTCGCGGTGGTGCTGCCCTACATCGCCGTGGTGCTCGCCAACGCGGTCCGACCCCGCATGGGCGGCCAGGCCGGTGCCGTCACGCCGACGGTCGACCACACCCGCCAGATCGAGCGCTGATGGAGGCTCTGGTCTGCAGCGCCAAGGGCTGCCGCACGGCCGCGACATGGGCGCACCTGTGGAACAACCCCACACTGCACACGCCCGAGCGGCGCAAGGTCTGGCTGGCCTGCGAGGAGCACCGGGTCAGCCTCGGCGAGTTCCTGTCGGTGCGCGGGTTCCTCGTCGAGACGGTGCCGGCGTCCGCCATCCCGGAGACTGCCGGCTGACTCCTGCGCCCTCCTGGACTCTCCTGGGCCGTGGAGGCCGCGGTCAGCCGCCGATGGACGACATGGGGCGGTCGGGCTGGACGAAGCCCGCGCCGCCGATGCCGTGGCCGGGGGCCTTGCGCCACATCTCGCCCTGCAGCAGCCGGACCAGCTCGTCGTCGGTGGCCCCCTCCCGCAGCGGCCCGCGCAGGTCGGTCTCGGTGCGCGAGAAGAGGCAGTTGCGCACCTGGCCGTCGGCGGTGAGGCGGATCCGGTCGCAGGCCTCGCAGAAGGGCTGGCTCACGCTGGCGATGATCCCGACCGTGGCAGGGCCGCCGTCGACCAGGAACCGCTCGGCGGGCGCGCTCCCCCGGTCCTCGGCGGGCAGCTCGGTGAGCGTGAACCGCTCCGCGAGGCGGTCGCGCACCTCGGCGGCGGTCACCATGCTGGAGGCGTCCCAGCCGTGCTGGGCGTCGAGGGGCATCTGCTCGATGAAGCGCAGCTCGTATCCCCGGTCAAGGCACCACTGCAGCAGGTCCGATACCGAGGTGTCGTTGAACCCGCGCATGGCGACGGCGTTGACCTTCACGGGGGTCAGGCCCGCGGCGGCCGCTGCCTTGAGCCCCGCCTCGACGTCGTGCAGCCGGTCCCGCCGGGTGAGCGCGGTGAACTCCTCGGCGTCGATGGTGTCGAGGCTGACGTTGACGCGGTCGAGGCCGGCGTCCTTCAGCGGCTGCGCGAGACGGTCGAGGCCGACGCCGTTGGTGGTCATCGCGATCCGGGGCCGAGAGTCGAGGGCGGCGATACCCCTGACCACGTCGACCAGGGAGCGGCGCAGCAGCGGCTCGCCGCCGGTGAGCCGAACCTGCCGCACACCGAGGCCCACGAGGACGCCCACGAGCCGGATGATCTCGTCGTCGGTGAGCATCTCCGGCTTCGGCAGCCACGGCAGGCCCTCGGCGGGCATGCAGTAGGTGCAGCGCAGGTTGCACCGGTCCGTCACGGACACACGAAGGTCTCGGGCCATCCGACCGAACTGGTCCGGCAGCCCGGCAGTGCCCTCAGGCAGGGGGGTGCCCTCCGCGCGGACGCGGGGGAACGGGAGGCCGGTCATGGACACCAGCCTATGCCGGGTACCGTGATCCGGTGCTCAGGGTCTTGGCTACGCGTCGCTGGCTGGGGGCTCTGGCCCTCGCCGCAGCCTTCGCCGTGGCCGCCTTCTTCCTGGGCCAGTGGCAGTGGCACCGCTACGAGGAGCGCCGTGACCGCGCCGAACGGATCACCTCCCACTACGACGCCGCACCGTCGCCCCTCGGCAGCCAGGTCGGGTCCGACCCCATGCCCCGGGCGCAGGAGTGGACCAGGATCACAGCCCAGGGCACGTATGCCGGCGGCGAGCCCCTGCTGGTGCGCAACCGCCCGCTCGACGGCACCTACGGCTACGAGGTCCTCAGCCCGTTCCAGCTCGCGGACGGGCGCACGCTGCTCGTGGACCGGGGCTGGGTCCCCAACGCGGAGAGCGCCGAGGCCCGACCCGATGTGCCGCCGAACCCGCCGGGGCCCGTGACCCTGACCGGCTGGCTGCTCCCGTCAGAGCGGTCCCTCGGGCGACACCTCCCCCAGGGCCAGCTGGCCAGCATCAACCTGCCGCAGGCGGAGCAGCAGCTCGGCGCCGACCTGATCGGCGCCTACCTCGTCCTGGACCGCGAGCAGACGGCCGGGGGGTCGACGCCTGCGCGGCCCTACCGCCTGGAGCGCCCTGATACCGGTATCGGCCCGCACCAGGCCTACGCCTTCCAGTGGTGGGGCGCGATGGCCGTCGGGTTCGTGCTGGTCTTCTTCGGGGTCAGGCGTGAGTACCGCGAGGGGTCCGAGGGCGGGGCACAGCCACGACCCGCCAGGCCGCGCAAGGTCAGGGTCTGGGACGAGGAGGACGCCTAGCCCCCCTCGTCGCCGAAGCGCGTGCCCTCGTCGCCGTCGCGTCATGGCCCTCGGCGGCCCTTGCTGCGACGTGAGGTCCTACTGGATCTTGATGGTCCGTTCCACCGAGGCGAGGTCGCAGTTGCCGGTCTCGTTGTTGCACGAGGAGACGTCGGCCATCAAGAAGGCGTTGCCCTTCTTGAAGCCCCGCTCGCCCGACGGCGTGACGGTGATCCGCACCACGTGGTTCTTGTTGTCGCACGTGAGCTTGCCCCGGGCGAAGCCGTAGCCGTTGGCCACGAAGCCTCCGCCCACGTTCTGGTGGGCCTCCACCGACACCCCGCCCGCCGTGCCGGGCTCGCACTTGTAGGTGACGTTGACCCTGAAGACGGAGCCCGAACTGACCAGTGACGCCGTGGAGGCGACACCGACGCCCGTGGCAGCCGACGCGATGGTCGCTGGGACCAGGGTCGCCGCGAGCACCACGGCACCCCCGAACAACGCTGCACGACGATGAACTGACATGGCACTCTCCTCGTGAACCCCGGAAGGATCCCCCGCACAGGCGAAGCATCCTCCGGCCCACTACCTGCGAACAGGGCCGTTCGCACTAGTTACCTGGCTTTTCCGAGCGGTAGCGCCGCTTCTACCACTGACTCTCGCGAGAGCACGCCGGCCCAGCCTCACCACCCGACTCCGGGACCTTCGGCTCTGCAGCGGCGGAGTCGCGGGCCGCACCGTGAGGCGCATGGGTGCAGTGATGGGTGCCGTGGTCAGGACCGTCCAGGGTGAGCTGCGCGGCACCGTCGCCGACGGTGTCCAGACGTTTCTCGGGGTTCCCTTCGCAGCCGCCCCCTCCGGAGCGAACCGGCTCCGTCCGCCGCAGCCGGTGGCGCCCTGGGATGGTGTGCGTGACGCGATCGCCCTGGGGCCCGCGCCTCCCCAGGTCGCTCCCCCGGAGAGCGCCGGCGCCGACTGGGACACCGCCGTGGCGGGTGACGACTGCCTGAGCCTCAACGTCTGGACGCCTGACCCCGGCTCGGCCGGGTTGCCGGTCATGGTGTGGATCCAGGGAGGCGCCTTCGAGATCGGGTCCACCGCGGCCTACGACGGCAGCCGGTTCGCCCGCGACGGCGTCGTCTGCGTGGTCATCAACTGGCGACTCGGCGCCGACGGCTTCCTGTACCTCGGCGACGACTGCGCCAACGTCGGCCTCCTCGACCAGGTCGCGGCCCTGGCGTGGGTGCGCGAGAACATCGCGGCCTTCGGCGGTGACCCCGAGAATGTCACCGTCTTCGGACAGTCAGCGGGAGCGATGAGCATTGGCTCCCTGCTCACCATGCCACGCGCCGAGGGCCTCTTCCGGCGGGCCATCCTCCAGAGCGGGGCCGCCCACTGTGCGCTTCCTGCGGAGACGGCCCGAGGCATCGGCCGCCTTCTCGCTGAGCGGCTGGACGTACCTCCGACGCGCGAGGCGATCGCCGCCGTGCCCGTCGAGCGAATGCTCAGGGCTCAGGAGCAGCTGAGGTCTGAGTTTCTCGCGCAGCCGGACCCGGGCCGCTGGGGCGAGGGGATCGTGCCCAGCATGATGCTGTGGCAGCCGGTGGTCGACGGGGAGGTCCTGCCAGGCTTCCCCCGTGAGCGGATCGCGGCCGGCGCCGGATCAGCCGTGGACCTGGTCGTCGGGACCAATGCCGACGACTGGCGGCTGTTCCTGGTCATCACGGGTACGATCGCGCAGATCAACGACGAGGTCCTCACCGGGGCCGTCGAGGTCCACGGCTCCCAGGCACTCGCTGCCTATGGCCTTCCGGTCGAGACGGCGTTGGCCGCCTACCGGGCCAGGTATCCCGGCGCGGGTCCCGGCGACCTGCTGGCCGCTGTGCAGACCGACTGGTGGCAGCGCATTCCGGCCCTCCGGCTGGCCGACGCCCATGCCCGCGCGGCCGCCGGCACCTACATGTACGAGTTCGCCTGGGCCGCGCCGGGCCTGGGCGCGGTGCACGCCTTGGAGGTGCCGTTCGTCTTCGACACGCTGGACACTGGCGCCAGGCTCTTCGGGCCACTCTTGGGGGACAACCCACCGCAGGAGCTGGCCGACACCATGCATGCCGCCTGGGTGTCGTTCGCCACCAGTGGTGACCCCGGGTGGCCCGCCTACGACCTGGGCCGCCGGGCCACGATGCGCTTCAACACCACCTCGCGGGTGGTGGACGATCCACGCTCCTGGGAGCGGGCCCTGTGGGAGGGCGTCCGTTAGACGGCCTCGGCCTCCACCCGCAGCTCCGAGGCGAACTGGGTGCGGTAGAGGTCTGCGTAGAGCCCGCCCTGGGCGAGCAGCTCATGGTGGCGTCCCCGCTCGACGACCCGCCCGCCGTCGACGACGAGGATCTGGTCGGCGTCGCGGACCGTCGACAGCCGGTGCGCGATCACGAGCGCGGTGCGGCCGGCGAGGGCCTTGTCGAGGGCCCGCTGCACCGCGACCTCGGACTCGCTGTCGAGGTGCGCGGTGGCCTCGTCGAGGACGATCAGGCCGGGGCCCTTCAAGAGGAGCCGGGCAATGGCCAGCCGCTGCTTCTCGCCGCCGGACAGGCGGTGGCCGCGGTCCCCGACGACCGTGTCGAGGCCCTCGGGCAGGGAGTTGACGAGGTCCCACACCTGGGCCGCCCGAAGCGCGGCAACCATCTGGTCCTCCGTGGCCTCGTGCCGGGCGTAGGCCAGGTTGGCGCGGATGGTGTCGTGGAAGAGGTGCGCCTCCTGCGTCACCACGCCGACCGTCGAGTGCACGGACTCGAGCGTGGCGTCGCGCAGGTCGACCCCGTTGATCCGCACCGAGCCGGAGGTCGGGTCGTAGAGCCGCGCGACCAGGCTGGTGATCGTGGTCTTGCCCGCGCCGCTGGGCCCGACCAGGGCCACGACCTGCCCCGGGTCGATCTGCAGGCTGATGTCCTGGAGCACCGTGCCACTGCCGCGGCGGTCGCCGCTGGCCGTGGTCTCGAGGGAGGCCAGCGACACCTCGTCGGCAGCGGGGTAGCCGAAGCCGACGCTCTCGAGCTCGACCCGGACCGGACCCGCCGGCAGCGCCTGCGCGCCCGGCTTCTCGGTGATCAGCGGCTTGAGGTCGAGGACCTCGAAGACCCGCTCGAAGGAGACCAGGGCCGTCATGATGTCGACCCGGACGTTGGACAGCGACGTCAGGGGCCCGTAGAGGCGCGCGAGCAGCGCGGTGAGCGCCAGCAGGGTGCCGATGGTCAGCGTGCCGTTGACGGCCATCAGGCCGCCGAAGCCGTAGATCATGGCGGTCGCCAGGGAGGCGACCAGGGTCAGCGCGACGAAGAAGATGCTGCGGTTCATGGCGATCCGCACGCCCATGTCGCGCACGCGACCGGCACGGTCGGCATACTCCGCGTCCTCGCGGGCGGGCTGGCCGAAGACCTTCACCAGCAGCGCACCGGCCACGTTGAACCGCTCGGTCATCCGGGTGCCCATGTCGGCGTTCAGCCCCATCTGGGCGTGTGTCATGCCAGCCAGGCGCCGGCCCATGACCCGCGCCGGGATGATGAAGAAGGGCACCAGGGCCAGCGCCGCGAGGGTGAGCTGCCACGACAGGCTGGCCATCGTGGCGAGGATCAGCGCCAGCGACACGATGTTGCTCACCACGCTGGAGAGAACCGAGGTGAAGGCCTGCTGGGCGCCGAGGACGTCGCTGTTGAGGCGGCTGACCAGGGCGCCGGTCTGGGCTCTCGTGAAGAACGCGATCGGCTGACGCAGGACGTGGGCGAACACCTCGGTGCGCAGGTCGAAGATCAGACCCTCCCCGATGCGCGAGGAGAACCAGCGCTGGAACAGCGTCAGCACGCCCTCGGCGACGGCGAGCCCGGCCACCACCAGCGACAGCTCGATGACCACGGAGCGGTTGCCCGGCGTCACGCCCTCGTCGATGAGCTTGCGCAGCAGCAGCGGAGTGGCGACGACCAGGGTGGAGCCGATGACGACCAGCCCGACGAAGACGGCGATCTCACGGCGGTAGGGACGGGCGTAGCCCATGACCCGCCTGGCCGTGCCGGGGGCGAGCTTGCGGTCCTTGACCGAGTCGTCCTTGGTCAGCGACCGCATCGCGTGCCAGCCCTGCATGCTCATGGGGCCTCCCTCTGCGCCGTGCCGCTTCTGGTGCCGCGGCCGCCGAACGCTTGTCTGTTGTCGTCTAGCCGCTCAACACCGGCCCGTCGCGCCGTGTTCCCGGCCATCATGGGGCCGACCGCCGACAGCGGGCCGCTTCAGCCGCCGGCGCGGGTCACCAGGGCGTGCATCAACCGGCCCTGGGCCTCGCGCTCGTGGCGCAGCTGCTCGTCCCGGGGCGAGAGCTGCGCCTGACGCAGCAGCGGCTTGAGCTCGCGGACGGCCGGTGCAGGGGCGGCCAGGATCGCGGCCACGAGGTCGTCGGTGGTCGCCTTCAGCTCG
>Ga0247818_10002770_pt1 | contig 11316 bp, 15 predicted proteins | sample 13C_Glucose_Day1_FD_192424 | JGI IMG/M metagenome (GOLD analysis project Ga0247818, IMG submission 192424) | Soil microbial communities from agricultural site in Penn Yan, New York, United States - 13C_Glucose_Day1 | ecosystem: Environmental > Terrestrial > Soil > Agricultural land | place...
CCACTGGGCATGGGGCTTTTGGTCCGTATGTCGCCTGTGTGGACGTGGGTGGTCGAAAACGTCGACGACATTCGCAAGGCACGTCGTGCTTTCGACACTCAGGTTGACCAAAAACCTTCTTGGCAAGTCCCCACGCCCATGGCAGTGGATTCAGAGGTGCCTTAGTGAATCGGCACGGGCGCGTTGCTTCAGAGAAAAGGGGACATCAGTCCCCTTTTTGATTTTTTGCCATTTTCTGTCTTGGCATTGAGCACTCGGGTCAGCCTTTACAAAACTAGCTAAGCAAGTTAGCTATATGCTAGTGTCGCTCGCCTCGAACCGAATCCCTCGATCTCCGAACAAGACCTGCGCATGTCATTACCCACATCACCGCCCAATCCTGCCGAAGATCCACGCACCCTACAAATCGCCAGCGATGCCGTTGGCCAGCAGTTGCAACAGATCGCCATCCTGACCCGTGCTGCGGCCGGCCAGTTGGGCGTGGTGCTGGGCATCAATCAGACCGACGTGGCGGCGCTGGAGCATCTGATTACCGACGGTCCGTTGCCGCCGACCGAGCTTGCTTCGCGTCTGTCCGTGACCACGGCGGGCATCACCCAGGTCATCGACCGGCTGGAGCGTGCCGGGCACGTGGTGCGCGAGCGACAGCTCAACGACAAGCGCCGGGTACTGGTGTGCCCGGTGCCGGAGTCGGTGGCACAGGCCTATCGGCATATCGCGCCGATGCTCAATGGGTTGAGCGCGGTGCTGGGTGCGCTGGACGAGCGGGATCGTGCAGTCATCGAGACCTTTCTGGGCCGGGTGATCGAGGTCTACCGCAACACGTTGCCGGGCAGCACGACAGCCACGTCTGAAACGCAGGACGCAGAATGAAGCCACAGAAAATACTCGTCACCGGTGCAAGTATCGCCGGCCCCGCGTTGGCGTATTGGCTGTCGCGTCAGGGTATGGACGTCACAGTGGTCGAGCGGGCGCCGGCGTTTCGCGATGGCGGGCAAACTATCGATGTGCGCGGCGCCGGGCGTGAAGTGGTGCGGCGCATGGGGCTGGAGGAGCTGATTCGTGCGAACACGACGCACGAGCAGGGCATCGCTTTCGTTGACCGCGACAACCAGACCAAGGCGTTCATCGGGGTCGATGCGTTTGACGGTGACGGGCCGATCGCGGAGCTGGAAATCCTGCGTGGTGAGCTCGCCAAGCTGTTGATCCAGCACAGCGAAGACCGAGTTACGTACCGGTTCGGCGACAGCATCGAAACCATCGAGGACGATGGCGAGCAGGTTCACGTGCGTTTCGAGCAGGGCGGAGAGCAGGTGTTCGATCTGGTGATCGTGGCCGAAGGGATCGGTTCGACAACCCGCAATCAGGTGTTCGGCGATGAAGTGAAGCGGCGCCCCCTCGATCTCTACACGGCCTATTTCACCGTGCCTCGACAGCCGAGCGACGGCCAGGTGATGCGCTGGCACAACTTGCCGGGCGGTCGCTGCGTCTGTTTACGTCCTGACAACCTCGGCACCACGCGCGCGTTTTTGTCTTTTCAGCAGGCGCCGAGCGGATACGAGAAGCTGTCGCAGGACGAACAGAAATCCTTGTTAAAAAAACTGTTTGCCGACGCCGGTTGGGAAACGCCTCGCGTACTCGCCGCGCTGGATGACACGACTGACCTTTATCTGGAAGCGGTGGGTCAGGTCAAAATGCCCCATTGGTCCAAGGGGCGCATCGCGCTGCTCGGGGACGCGGCGTATTGTGCGTCGCCCATCAGCGGCATGGGCACCAGCCTTGGACTGTGCGGCGCCTACGTGCTGGCCGGAGAACTCGGGCGCCACGCCGATCACCATCAGGCCTTCGCCGCCTATGAAGCGCTGATGCGTCCATTCGTGGCTCAGGCGCAAAGCGTGCCCAAGTTCGCCCCAAGGCTGGCCTCGCCGCATTCGCGTCTGGGCATTGCACTCGGCCATGCCGTGCTGCGGATGGCCACTGCGCCGGGGCTCAAGAAACTGTTCGGCAAAATCCTTTCGCCGAAAGCCGACGCCATCGTCCTGCCTGACTACGACGAATCACCGCGGGCATAAACCTCACAACTCAATCGCCCAGGTCTGACTCACCAGCTCTTTGCCGAAGCTGTGAATCGGCTCTTCCTCGACCAGCTCAAACCCCGCCCGCTGATACAACCGGCGGGCATCCACCAGATTGCTGGTGGTCCACAGAATCATCTTTTTGTAGCCGACATCACGGGCAAACCGCAGGCATTCCTCGACCAGCCGATTGCCGATTCCCAGGCCCCGCGCGCTGGCATCCACGTAGAGCATGCGCAGTTTCGCGGTGGTTTCGTCGTGACGGATGACGAACACCGAACCCACCACCTTGCCTTCCTTCTCCGCAATCCAGCAGCGCTCGCCGGTGGGGTCGAATTCGCGGAGGTATTTGGCGACAACCTCTGCCACGAGCGCTTCGAACTCTGAATTCCAGCCGTACTCACGGCTGTAGATCGCCGTCTGCTGATGCACCACCAGGCCCATGTCACCGGGTTGCGGATCGCGCAGCAGGTAGGTCGTCGGTTGGCCACCTTCGAGCAGGGTTTGAATCTGCTTCATGGAGGCGATCAGTTGCAGTTGCTGCGGTTCCGCCAGGCGTTCGAGCAGGCTGATGACCTCTTGCCGCGAGGCTTGCTCCAGCGGCGCGAGGATCTCGCGGCCGAGGTCGGTGATGTGCAATTGACTGGCGCGGGCGTCGGTGGCGGAGGGGACTTTCTGGATCAGGCCCTTTTTGTCGAAGCCGCTGATGATCCGGCTCATGTAACCGGCGTCGAGGCTGAGCATCTGGCGCAGGTCGGCGCTGGTCAGGTCGCCGCCGGAAGCGAGTTCGTAGAGGATGCGCAGTTCTGTCAGCGAGTAATCGCTTTGCAGCAGATGCTCCTGCAACACGCCGATCTGGTGAGTGTAGAAGCGGTTGAATTGCCGAACGATGTCGGCGCGGTCGGTGATCGTGGACATGGCGGGATGCTCATATGGTTGCCTTGGGCAACTATATAGTTGCCTAAAGCAATCAAGTCAAATGAATGATTTCATGATCCCGAACGCAAAGTCCTCCGGATCGAACCGCTCAGTCGTGTCCATTTGTATGTTTCTGAGGCTCACCGTTTCCAGGTGTGTTGCATAGAGCGATTCGGAAAAACAGGTGATCAACAGAGTGCGCCGGCGTGCGCCGCTGGCGTTCAGGCTGCCGGCGTGGATCAGGTCGGCATCGAAGATCAGGATGTCGCCCGCGTTGCCGGTCAGTTGCACGGACCGGTACTCGTCAGTGAAATCGAACGGGGGCTCGCCCAGAGCAGGGCGATGGCTGCCGGGAACGATGCGGGTCGCACCGTTTTCCGCGCCGTAATCGTCGAGGTACACCAACGCGTTGACGGTGTCGCCGGGGCGTTGCGCCGACAAGTCGCGGTGCAACTGCTGGTGGCCGCCACCGGCGAGCGGTTCGCGGCCCTCGACCTGAGAGAGGAAGAAGCGCTCGCCGATCAACTCGCCCACCACGGTCAGCAATTGTGGCAATCGGCACACGGCCTGAACGGTCGGGTCAGTGTCCAGCTGCGAATGGCGCCAGTCGATGCCACGGGGCACGGGCCATTCGTTTGAGGGTTTGATGCCGGTATCGAAAGCGAGGCGAAGGGCGGGCAGCCACGTGTTCGGAACCGCTCCAAAGAGCAGTGTGTAGCCTTTGTCATGGAGTAGTTCGCGGCTCGTCATGGCTTCATCAGTCTCCCTTTTTACAATCAGGACGAGTATTGCCGATCGTGATCATGCCGACGCGAACCTCGGTATCACCGCCGTAACCCCAAGACAATCGGTCTCCGTAACTCACCAGATCGTAGATCTCGCTTTCGCCAAGTAACTGACCATCGCGATTATCGTACAAGCGGAAAAAGGCGGGAGACTCCTAACTGACAAACCACTGAGTTTCGAAGACGTCGTCCGGCGGTGCTTGAGGGTGAAGGAAGTTGGGTAGTAGCCAGAAGGGTCTGAACGTTTGCACCCTGAAACAGCCATCAGGGCTGATATGCGCTGCATAGGCAGGTTTCGCCAACGCCTTCTCCCACCACTCGGAAACACTCCACAGCCCGACACAAAACAATAGCCCGGCAAGGACGATCTTCAGCCGCCGAGAAAAGGGCGAACGCCGACTACCTGAGCGCGTAGACATAGGCATCCATTGCCGTCCCGTCATCCAGCGTGACCTTGGTCAACACCCGCTGATACTCAGCCCCTTCAAACTCATCCAGCGCTGCCCAATGCAGGTGGAAATTCTCGGAGGCGAAGACGAAACCTTCGATCACATCGCCATCCTCGGCAATCACCAGCCCGGGAAAGCCCATCGCCGCGCCCCATCCGGCCTGCGACAGGCGCCCCTTCAGCGAAGCGGCTTGCCACGTGCCGCCGATGTTCAGCATCACATGCTCATTCGGCCGGCCAGGGCCCAGGGTTCCATAAACGAAGAGACGTTCCACGATTGCTCCTGCCAGTCAAAAAAGGGAGGGATCCTGACGTATCAACGATGTGCAGGCAACACCGTGATCAGTTCTGCACCGACCGACTCAGAAAACCGCCGATCAACGCCACCACCTGTTGCTGGATCACCTCACGGGAACGAGCGCCGCGGTCCGCACAGATGATGCCGTCGCCGGGCGAATCCTCTTCGAGCAGGGGAATGGCCGGCGACTGCAATTCGCCCCTTCGAGGCCGTGCCAAATTGCCTTTTTTCATTGTTTTTATCTTCCTTGATCAAATCGGGCAAACAGGACGTTCGCCCAGACGTTCTACCAGTCTTACGAGATAACCGTCCGGATCCTGAACGAGAAATTCACGCTGGCCGACTTCGACATCATCAGCGCGATACCAGGTGTCTTTGCAGTTTTCATAAAGTGGAATCTGGGCGGCGCCCAGTCTTTCGATGATGGGAGCAACCGCCTCAACGTCAATCTGCAAATTGACGCCTCTACCGAAGGGCTTGCTCAGCTCCGCCGTCAGCCACTGGCCTGCATGCGGTTCAACCTGCTCGAGCATGACTTGAGCGCCATTCAGGTCGAGGTAGGCGAAGCCATCTTCAGGGCGTTGATAAGCGATGGTAAAGCCGAGGCAGGAGACCCAGAAAGCGAGGCTGGCCTGCAGATCCGTGACCATCAATTCTGGAACCAGTTTGTTCCGTTCAAACATGGGGTGAATTCCTTTTCGTTCGGTACGTTGCCAGGAGGCACAGAGGGTTAAGTAGGCAGGTAGGGTTTCACCGACTCTTCAAGAAGATCTACCAGCTCGGGATCCATGTACTGATAGTCATCCGGAATATCCAGCGAGTGAATCCGCTTGTGCTCGAGCAGCCGGGCGTACTCGGCCCGCAGACGATTCAGGTGTTTGGTTTCCATCACAAAAATGAAATCGGCCCAGCGAATATCCGCTGGGCCGACGGTTTTGCGTGCATTGGGGCTGGTGCCCGCGGAGCGGACATTGAAGCCGGGACGGCGACGCCAGACTTCTTCGGCCGTCGGGCTGCGCCATTGGTTGCGACTGCAAATGAACAGTAGATTCGTCACGATTGATCCAACAATTGGCGGGTAGAGCGAACGGGATAGCTCATGCCGAGTTGGCGAGCCCTGACCAGTTTGGTGGACCGGATGTACATCAGCTTCCAGTTTTTTTCCGGCTTGAACGCCTGCGGGCGAACTGCTTTGTCACTGCCGTGTTTACGGGCCTGGGTGCGTCTCCAGGCGCGAGTTCTTTTCATGGTCTGTCCTCGTGAATACCGGGTTCAGCAGCCGCGGTAATACGAGTCGGGCGTATGGTAAGCGCGAATCGGGGGAAGTGGCCAGCCATTGAGCCTTGCACTATGGGAAACGAGTGATTGCGTCCTGCTTTACTGTCCAGTTTCTGGTCCTGCCCAACTCGATAGCCTAAGAAGTTGGTGGCCATGAAGGCGAAAATCACTACTTGCGTCGCCGGCTTCTGATCCATTGGAGCGGCAGCTATTGGCAAGGTTGATGCGTGATGGCTATTTGCGGCTACGCTTCGTCAAGGCGCCCATAACATGGATGGAAAAGAAAAATGACAGTTCATGGTCGATACGTGGCAAAGGCATTCCTGTTCGCGTCGGCGACAGCATTGATCGGTTGCAGTACCCCGTACGAAGAGCTTCGGTTCCATGGCACCGATGGTGGTCCGGCTCCCGAGATCGTGGGGATAAAACAGTTGCTTAAGATCAATAAACAGATCGACATCATGATCATCCACGGTATGTGCACTCACGACTCTGAGTGGGCGAACAAGTCGATACAGGGCATTGCCAAACAACTTGCCGAAGGGCCTGTCGCGCCTGTCACCTTCACTGAAGTAACAGGGTCCAAAGCGCGCGTGTACAAGCGGAGTCTGTTACTACAGGACAACTCGAAAGTGAATATCTCGGCGATTGTCTGGTCACCCATCCTCACCCCGCTGAAAGAAGGTCTCTGTTACGACCAGTCTGTCAAAACAGGAATCTGCGCTAAACGTGAGGACCGGCCCGATTTCATTGAGGCAGACATTTCTTCGCCTGCCTTCAAGGAGACGCGGGCCTCCATCAACCGCAGCCTGAAAGATGGGCTTATGGATGATTGCCTGGCAGATGCGATTGCCTATCAGGGGAAAGCCAAGGAAGAAATAAGCAGGCAGGTCCAAGAGGCAGTGCTGGTTGCCGCAACGCCAAGTGAAAACGTTCGCAGCACGGATGAGGTTCGCACGGATGCGGCAGCCAGGAAGGACATACCACTTGTAATCCATACGGCTAGTCTGGGAAGCAAAGTAGGTTTCGACGCGCTCAATTCGCTTCGGCAACAAGGTGCTGAAGGTGAAGCTGCAGCTCGCTCCACTATTCAGAGAACCTCAGCCATCTTTATGAGCGCAAACCAACTCCCGATCTTGCAAATCGCAGATATGTCTCTCACCTATGGAGGAGCGAAGGGGTTGGCTGCTGACGTACCACAGGACTCGCTCAAAGTGCTGCTTGAAACCTATGGACCACAGATATCCCTCTTCCAGACCAACAAGGGCCTTCCCCTCGGGAAACAGCAACCCTCTGACCAGCCCATGGTGGTCGTACTAAGTGATCCAAACGATGTCCTTTCCTACTCCCTTCGAAATTTCAAGCACCGTCCAGACTACGTCACGGTGGATGTAGTCGTGTCTAACGCTCCCACCTGGTTTGGAGCTTTTGAGAACCCTTTAAAGGCTCACCAGGACTACCTGGAGCAACCCAATGTAGTTGACCTTGTAGTGAACGGTAGAAAGGCGGATTAGAAATCTTCGATACACCGCAGGCGGTCCTGGTCCGCGTTGAGTTTTGCCATCTCAAGTGCCACGTAACCGCAACTGGAATTCACAGAATACCCACTCATTAAAGGAGCGACCAATGTCCGGTTTACGCATGTTGATTGCGACCACGACCTGTATTGCGCTGCTGGGCAGTTCGGTGACAGCGCTGGCCGATCCTGGCAACGGAAAGGGACAGGGCAAAGGCAATTCGCATAACAGCCAGGATCATGGCAATCAGGGGAAAAAAGGCGGGGGCGGCTATCAGGGGCATGGTCCGAGTATCGACCACGCCGGGGTGATCGGGATCGTGGACGGCTATCGTGGCTACTGGACCCCGGGCCCGGCATTGCCGCCCGGGATCCAGAAGAACTTGGCCCGGGGCAAGCCGCTGCCGCCAGGGATTGCGAAGAAGCTCGATGGTCGACTGGTCGGCAGGCTGCCGCACTACGACGGCTACGAATGGCAGCAGGTCGGCACCGATCTGATCCTGGTCGCGCTGGCCACCGGGCTGATATATGAAGTGCTCAATGGCGCCTTCGATTGAATCATCCGCGCAGCGGACGACTCGATGAACTGATCATTTGAAGGCGCTGCGCAGTTCCTCAATCACCTCTTCAACAGAGCGCCCCTGAATCGCCGGCGGTGTGGGGTTCTCGGCAAATTCTCGCCAAACGAACAGCGTCAGCTCTGCGCCATCGGTCGATGGCAAGGGATTCTCGGCGTAGGCAAAAGATTCGAGCAGGCGATAGCGGGAGTCTCTCCAGAACAAGTCTTCGACCCAGTCATAGACCGGAATGAAATGGAAGTGGAAAGGTAGACCCGGCTCATGGCCGAAGCGACCGATATAAAGACGCTTGGGCTTCAGATGATGCTCAATGATCTGCTGGGTTCTTGCGAGCAGCCCTCCGAGCTCCGCCAATGCCTCTGTCGACAGCTCGGCCAGTGAATTGGTTTTGATCCTGGTTCCCAGCATCAGATAGCCGGGAAGTGCACTGGCCAGATGGTGGTTGACGATCCAGTGCTCGGTTTCATGAAGAATGAAGTGCGGGGCAACTTCCATGTGCCATTGGTCCTGGGGCAAGCGGTGCGCCAGCGTAGCAAAAGTGCAGGTCTTTCAGCTGAAGACAGAAAAATAGATCTGTCCCCTTTCTAGTCCCGACTTTGATGCGGCGTTGCTATCTCTTCTTAAGAAAGTGCTCGCAGTGACGATAACTACCGCAGTCCTGAAATAGGTAAAACCGCTCAAGGTTCAAGGAAAAAGATTCATGGTCACTGAAGGATCCGGGCGCTCACGGATGACATCCGCTTCGGGCGTGCAGTACTTTACAAAACAACTTCCGTTTCTGGCATTGGCCAGCCTGCTGGTCGCAGGCTGTTCCAGCCATGAACCGACTCGGTTCCCGGTCGCGCCCGATCAATGCCTGATTGCAGGCCCGGTCAACAGCACCGAGTACGACAGGTGCGTAAAAGATCGGGAGATCAGAAAAGCGGAAGCGCTTGAACAGCTTCTCGATAACGACGCGGTAAGGATGCAAGCACGCACCGATATCCAAAGTAAGTTCCAGGAATCTGATTTTCCAGCTACGCCTCTTCCCGGGACTTTCGCCGTAGTGGACTCCATCTCGGCAACTGAAAAACAGGCGTTGCCATTCAAAGCCCGAATCACCTGGAAATATTCCTCCCCGACTCACGCGCCGGGATATCGGGTCGGCAAGCGCATGGCCGAAATGGAGAAGCTGATACTGCCGGCCTTACAGGATAAAGGCCTGGCCAAATGGATATGCACGGTGACGGGAGGAGGGCAACGTGAATGGATCTTCTACACACAAAGCGACGAAGCATTCATTGCCAGGACACAGGCAGTTCTGGCGCAGACCGGTCCATACCCGATCGAACTGACGGCGAAAAAAGAAGCGGTGTCGGGAACTGAGCTACAGAGCGCTGAAAATCTGACTCAAGACATCCGCATGACCCCCAAGAAATGCGTGGAATAACCCGCATGAAAAAGCCCGGCGGTTAAGGCCGGGCTTTTGTCGAGTACTGCGGTAAAACCCTGCATTCAGACGTTACGACGTTCGATCAGACGGTCAGAGCCACCTTCGGCAACCGCATCGCTGAACAGCGGATCAGTTTCGGTCGCGGCCACTGCATCGCTGAACAGCGGATCAGTTTCGGTCGCGGCCACTGCATCGCTGAACAGCGGATCGGTTTCGGTCGCGGCCACTGCATCGCTGAACAGCGGATCGGTTTCGGTCGCGGCAACGGCATCGCTGAACAGTGGATCAGTCTGGGTCGCAGCAGCAACGGCATCACTGAACAGTGGATCAGTCTGAGTCGCAGAGGCAACAGCATCGCTGAACAGTGGATCGGTTTCAGTCGCCGCAAAAGCATTCAGGGCGAAGAGCGAGAAGGCGATACCGAGGATAGTTTGGCGTTTCATGGTTCTGTACTCCGTGTGCAGTGGGTTGGTATGGAGCAGATCCTACGCTTTGGATTCGATATGAGAACTTCATTGAATTAATGGTTGTTATTGATGTAGTCAATGATTGGGCTTGGCCGCGTGAAGTGCGCTGAACTGCTGCGCCAATTCCGGCGGAATCGGCCAGCAAGCGAGTGATGAACCCCGTCGGCGCTTCACACCTGAAAAAAACGCTCAGGACGGCATGCGCTCAAGGCACGGGAGGCTTGCTCATCGATCAACTCTTCACTGACCAGACGACCCACAATGGCTGCCAGAGTCACGCCCGGGTGCATCGTGCAAACGTACACTCCGTCGATTCCTGGCAGATAACCGATGATGGGCGTGCCATCCGCCGCAATGGGTCTGAGCCCGATACAAGCCTGTTCTGGCTCGATGGAAATGATCCCGGCCAACTCGGTCTGAATAGCCGCTGCGGTTCTTCGTGCGATGGCCTCCGGGCGATTCTCCAGCGTATCGTCCAGATAATCTTCTGCCGCCAGCAAGATCCCTTCCGGACCTTGTCTGACTTCCATTTCCGGGCTGGAGATGAGGGTGTTCACCCGATCGGGTTGCATTCTGTAGCGGATAAAAATGGCCGGTGAGGCCTCGATGGGAAGGGACAGGTTCAAAGTCTCGGTCAGTTGCGTGATGCCGGTCCCCGCGGCGAGTATGACCACATCGGCCTCAATGGTGCCCGATGCAATCTGGATGCCGGTCACGGCTGTTTTGTGGGTGGTGAGGCCGAGCACTTGAGTCTGCTCAAGAATGTGTGCCCCCTGAGCCTGAGCCCCAGCGATCAACACGTGGGTAGCTTGTACAGCGTCCAGCGCACCTTGGGTTGCATCGTAAACAGCCTGCTGGGGAGGGTTTTTTAGGTGGGGCTCAATGTCGAGTACCTGTGGGCGAGAGAGCAGGGGTGTTGCCGGTCGCCGATCGGTGCCGGGTGGATAGGTCAGGGCGCCTGTCCAGCGTATCTTTAAATCCGGCAGCTCTGTCTCGAGCCGGTGATATTCCCTGATCGCCGCAGCGCGCAGTTGCGCAACGGGATCGGGCCCACTGTGCGACGTGTTGATCCACGCAAACGAACGCCCGGTCACGCCGCTCGCGATCTCTGCGGCATCGACCACGGTGACCTTCGCGCCTTTGCCGGCCAGGTGATAAGCGATCGACGCGCCGACGATGCCGGCACCGATGACAACAACTCGCTTGCCAGTCACTGCGCAATAAACCTGCGAATCGCTTGAGTGGTTTCCACTGGCGCTTCCTCCATCAGCCAATGCCCCGCGCCGGCGATCACCAGTTCGGTGACGTTGTCGGCGGCATTACGCATCACGATGGCTTCGTTGTTGCCGAAGGACTTCTCACCGCCGACCGCCAGCACCGGCATTTTCAGTTTGGTTTTTATCGACGTTTCGTTGTCCACCGCGTCCTGGCGGATCGCGCGGAACTGGGCGAACGCCGCGTGCATGGCGCCGGGCCGGGCGTAGAGTTTGGCGTAGTGCTGGCGGGTGCCTTCGTCGACCT
>Ga0247818_10002771_pt1 | contig 11315 bp, 9 predicted proteins | sample 13C_Glucose_Day1_FD_192424 | JGI IMG/M metagenome (GOLD analysis project Ga0247818, IMG submission 192424) | Soil microbial communities from agricultural site in Penn Yan, New York, United States - 13C_Glucose_Day1 | ecosystem: Environmental > Terrestrial > Soil > Agricultural land | place: USA...
CACTGACTGACGGCCCCCGGATCCGTCTCACACCACGGACAGCGTTTCCTCTGTTCCCGGCTTAATGCCAAAATACAACGCACAGGTCACCCGTCCAGCCCTTGCCGCGTAATGCAGTGCAACGAGAATTCGATATGAAAGCCCATTTTCAGTTAAGTGATGCCCCGAAATCCCGCGTCTCCCATCAGCCGCCGGCGGTAACAGCATGATTGAGGTCACTGAGGTTTCCATTGCGCAATTGCGTGCGGCACTCGAATCCGGCCAGACAACGGCGGTGGAGTTGGTGCAGGCTTATCTCGCCAGGATCAATGCCTACGACGGTGCCGACACCTCTACCGCACTGAACGCTGTCGTGGTTCGCAACCCCGATGTGCTCCAGGAAGCGCAAGCGTCCGATGCGCGCAGGGCCAAAGGCGAAACGCTGGGGCCGCTCGATGGCATCCCCTACACAGCGAAAGACAGTTATCTGGTGAAGGGGCTGACCGCTGCGTCGGGTAGCCCCGCCTTCGCCCACCTGATGGCCTGTCGCGATGCGTTCACCATCGAACGGCTGCGCGGCGCCGGCGCCATTTGCCTGGGCAAGACCAACATGCCGCCCATGGCCAACGGTGGCATGCAGCGCGGGGTCTATGGCCGCGCCGAGAGCCCGTACAACGCTGACTACCTCACTGCGCCGTTCGCCTCGGGTTCATCCAACGGTGCCGGCACGGCCACCGCCGCCAGTTTCGCCGCGTTCGGCCTGGCGGAAGAAACCTGGTCGAGCGGACGCGGTCCCGCCTCAAACAATGGTTTGTGTGCCTATACGCCCTCGCGCGGGGTGATTTCGGTGCGCGGCAACTGGCCGTTGACCCCGACCATGGACGTGGTCGTGCCGTTTGCCCGGACCATGGCGGACTTGCTTGAAGTGCTCGACGTGGTGGTGGCCGAAGACCCGGATACGCGCGGCGATCTGTGGCGTTTGCAACCCTGGGTGCCGATTCCGAGTGTTACCTCGGTGCGCCCTGCCTCCTATCATGAACTGGCCGCGCAACCCGAGGCGCTCGCCGGCAAGCGTTTCGGTGTGCCGCGCATGTACATCAACAAAGACCCGGAGGCCGGCACCAGCGAGGCGCCGGGAATCGGAGGGCCGACGGGGCAGCGAATCAACACCCGTGCCTCGGTGATCGGTCTGTGGGAAGCGGCTCGACGAGCGCTGGAAGCGGCCGGTGCGGAAGTGGTCGAAGTCGACTTCCCGCTGGTTTCCAATTGCGAAGGCGACCGTCCGGGGGCGCCGACCGTGTTCAATCGCGGCATCGTCTCCAAAGAGTTCCTGCACCATGAGTTGTGGGACCTGACGGCCTGGGCGTTCGATGACTTTCTTCAGGCCAATGGCGATCCGAAGCTGAACCGCCTGGTCGACGTCGACGGACCGCTGATTTTCCCCCACGACCCCGGCACGCTGCCGAATCGCGAGGGCGACCTTGCCGCCGGCATGGACGAGTATGTGCGGATGGCCGAGCGCGGCATCACGCCCTGGAACGAGATCACCACCGTGCCTGACGGCTTGCGCGGCCTTGAACAGACGCGGCGTATCGACCTTGAAGAGTGGATGGATCGCCTGGGTCTCGATGCAGTGTTGTTCCCGACGGTCGCCGACGTTGGTCCGGCGAATGCCGATGTCGATCCGGCGTCTGCTGACATCGCGTGGAGCAACGGCATCTGGGTCGCTAATGGCAACCTCGCCATCCGCCACCTTGGGGTGCCCACGGTCACCGTGCCGATGGGTGTGATGCCGGACATCGGCATGCCCGTCGGGCTGACTTTTGCCGGTCGCGCCTATGACGATTCGTCGCTGCTGCGCCTGGCGTCGGCGTATGAAGCCACCGGGTCGAAACGCTTGATCCCGCCACGTACTCCGCCGCTGTCGAACCAGCTGTAACGTAGACCGGGATTGGAGTGATGCTGGCTCCAATCCCGCTCAACGATTCAGCCCTTGGCCGCCATCGCGGTCACTTCCACGCGCATGCCTTCGACCGCCAACGCGGCCACACCCACAGCGGCGCGAACCGGCCACGGCTTGGCGAAGAATTGCTTGTACACCTCGTTGAACGCGGCACGGTCGGCCATGTCGGTGAGGTAGATGGTCAGGTGCAACACCCGATCCATCGAACTGCCGGCGCGCTCCAGTGCGACTTTGAGCGCTTGCAGCGTGCATTCGCTCTGCTCGACGATGCCACCCAATTCCAGACTGCCATCGGCGCGGGTCGGGATCTGCGTGGAAACCAGCAGGCCGCCGAAACCGGCGACGTCGGAGGAGATGGAATCCTGGTCAGGGTCAGGGGTGAACGTGATGTCTTGATTGGCCATGGGGATCTCGTGCTTGAGGTGATAAAGGGCTGTCGCGTATCAGGCGCGCAGTTTACAACCCCACGGCGCACTGCTGTTCATCTAGTTCGGGTCCAGCAACCCGCCACTCCAGTTGCGTGAGACCCGGCTGCCGGTGAATTTGGCCACCACCATGCCCTGGGACACCAGCCGATCCCGGTAGCGGGTGACCATGCGTCCCGCTTGCTCGGCCACCAACACCACTTCGGACGACGGATCACCCGGTCTGCGTAGAATCCGCGCAAAGCGCTGCCCTTCTTCGACGAAATCGCCGAGCTCTTTTTCAAAGATCAGCACGCCGGGCTGCGGCGCCAGAATGGTTTCCATATGTCCCATTTCCATGGCCTCGACAGGCCAGTCAGCGGGCGCCAGCGCCTCATCAATCACGCCGAAACCGCACAGCCAAACGTACAACCCTTCGGCATCCTGCTCGGCAAACCGGTCACTGACATCGCCCTGCCCGCGCAGCTCCAGCGTCGCGGCCATGCGCTGATCGGTGACGCCGTCGCGCAGCCACGGCGCGATGATGGTTTCTTCGAAGGAGCCATCGCCACCGTCATCCCAGATGATCGCCACGTCCATTTTCATTGCGGCGGCCAGTTCGCGGCCACGGGGCCAGAAACAGCGGTGAACGTAGAGGTAGGGCAACGCCTCGTCATCGGTGTGCAGGTCGAGCATCACATCCGCCGGGGCCGCCAATTGCACCAGTTTTTTTTGCCATTCCTGGACGTTGGTCGACGGCTGGACCATGGCGACCGACTGGTCGAACGCGCGGTTGAAGTTATGCCCGGTGGCATCGTGAAAACGACCGAGAATTCGCCCTTGGCGAAACTGCCCGATGCCCAGCGGATTGGCTTGCGGTACTACCGTCACACTGCCGTTGAGCCGACCGTTGGCCTCGGCGATCTCTAGCTTTTGCATCAGCAAATGCAGCACCAGCATCCCGGCGATTTCATCGGCATGCACCCCGGCCTGCAAATGTACTGTCGGCCCGCTGCCATTGCCCTCGAAAAGCCAGGCACCCACCTGCAGCGGGTCGCCGTTATTGTTGCGAACACTGAACGAAACATCCTGCGCCATCTGCTTGTCCTCCCGCGTCACGAACGTTTAAAACCGAAACATTGCCATGGCCGACTCTGGAGATTTGAACGGTAGCCATCGGTTTATCGGCGATGCTCGACGGACTCTGGATCGAGTGGTGCCTGAACCCCGAAACCTTCAGCCCCGCCAACGGCCTCCACATCTGTCGTTGCTGGATAAAGGGGCTGCGACACGGAGCATTCAGCACCGACGACGTCTTGTGAGGGGTGTCGCCCGAAGATCATCGCCAAGGTGCCGCTGACCGCGATCAGCCCGGCACCGACCATCAATGACACGTCCATCAGCGTGCCCCAGATCAGGCTCGACAACAGGAATGCCCAGATCAGGCCGGTGTATTCGAACGGCGCCAGCAAGGTGGCAGTGGCCCGCTGAAAACTGGCGAACAGCAGAAACTGACCGATACCGCCGACCAACCCGGCGCCGAGCATTCCCAGCCAGGCCGGGGTCGGTGCCGGGGTGTAGTTCCAGGGCAGCGCCACCGTCATGCAAATCACAAACACCACGTTGGTGATCAGCATCTGCTCCAGCACTGACGTCTGCTCATCCACCTGGCGCAACTGAATGTAAGTGAACGCCCAGCACATTGCGGCCAACAGCGTCAGGATCACTGGCACGGGATCGGCCAGGTTGTCGGGACGACAGGCAATGATCACGCCGACAAAACCGATGATCAGACTGAACCACTGCCACGCGCTGGCGCGCTCCTTGAGGATCACTGCCGCCAGCACGGTGACCATGATCGGCGCGGAGAAATACAGCGTGGTCATTTCCGCAAGGGTCAGGTCCCGGGCCGCCGTGTAATACAACACCCAGGCAACAATCGACAACAATCCACGAACCACCAACAGACGCCGGCTCGGCGAGTGCCAGGCACGCTGGACCAGGCGCAAGCGCCCCACCAGCAGGCAAGCCAGCACCACCACGAGGGCGCGCCAGAACAGAATGCTGACCACTGAATAATCCGCCACCAGCCATTTGATGGCAGCATCCTGCAACGCCAGGAACGTGTACCCCAAGGTGCACAGGCCGATGCCTTGCAACGACCGGTCGACGATCCGTGGCGCGTTCATTACATCGACCTGCGAACGGGCGTCCCGCGCCGTTCGGCAAAGGCAAACAGCGCTTCGATCAAAAACGTCAGGCAGACATAGACGCCGGCCACCAGCAGCAAGGGTTCATACACTTGCAGGGTCTGGGCGCGTACCACGTTGGCGGCGCCCAGCAGGTCGATAATCGCAATCGTCGACGCCAGCGCGGTGGACTTGAGCAGCATCACGGTCTCCCCGGCGAGTGTCGGTAACAACAGGCGCAGCGCCCGGGGTAAACGCACCCGCAGCAACGACTGGCGTGCCGTCATACCAAACGCCGAAGCCGCTTCCATCTCGCCTTTGGGTACCGCCAGCAGCCCGCCGCGAATCACTTCGCCGACATAGGCCCCCACCGACACCACCAAGGCAAACACGATGTACCAATACCCGTCCCGCAGGTACGGCCAGAGGAAGCTGCTGCGAATCAACGGGAACTGCGCAAACAGGCTGCCCAGGCCGTAGTAGAAAATGTAGATCTGGATCAGCAGCGGCGTACCGCGCGTCACGCTGGTGTAAAACAGGCTGACGTTGGCGATCACTCTGTTCTTTGAGATCCGCGCCAGCGCCACCAGCACCGCGAGCGCGAAACCCAGCACGCTGGAAATCAACAGGATGGTGATGGTCGTTTGCAGCCCCCGGCCCAACAGCGCCGCGTATTCAACTATCCACGCTGGAATCATTTCATTTACTCAGCCAAAGGCATCCAGCGACGGATGCGTCGCTCAAGCCGTCCAGACAGGTAGTTGGACGCCAACGTCACCGCGTAATACATCGCCGCGGCGGTGAGGTAGAACAACAAATAATGCCGCGTCGAACCCGCGCCTTGCTTGGCGGTGTACAGCAGCTCGTTGGTGCCGACCACGCTGATCAATGCACTGTCCTTGATCAGGTTGATCCACAGGTTGGCCATCCCGGCCATGGCGTAAGGCGCCATGATCGGCAGCGTGACCCGCCGGAACAAGCCGAACCCGCTCAAGCCAAACGCCTTGCCCGCCTCGATCTGGCCGAAAGGAATGGCCTGGATCGCCGCCCGAAAAATCTCCGAGGCGTACGCGCCCTGCACCAGGCCCAGCACCACAATGGCCGCCAGCGGACCGCTGACATTCACCGTGCCGTAACCCATCTGCACCATCAGCGAATTGAGCAGCATGGAGCCTACGTAGTACAGCAGCAGGATCAGTAACAACTCCGGAACTGCCCGGAATAGTGTGGTGTAGCTGCGCATCAGCGCTGCGATAGGTTTGGGCGCGCTGAGTTTGAGGCAGGCCACCACCAACCCGATCATCAGCCCGAGCACAAACGCCCCGGCGGAAATCTGCAGGGTCATCCAGAGCCCCTTTAACAGCGCACTGCCCCATCCTTGCTCGCTGAAATTGATCAACTCGAACATTGCCGGCATTTCACTCTCCAGTTAGCGCAATCACTGCCTGACGCAGGCCCCCTGTGGGAGCGAGCCTGCTCGCGATGGCGGTGTGTCTGTCGACATCATTGTTGAATGACAGGCCGTCATCGCGAGCAGGCTCGCTCCCACAGGATCTCTATTCAGATCAGAAAGCAGGTTTCACGCTGGTACCGAAGTAGTGCTGGGACAGGTCGTCATAGTCCTTGCTCGCCAGCAGGCCCTGGATGGCCTTGTCGAGTTTGGCCTTGAGCTCGGTATCGTCTTTGCGCAGACCGGCGCCCACGCCTTTGCCGAAAATCGGGTCGTAAGGCACTGCGCCGAGGTAGTCCAGGTTGCTCGCATCCGGCGTCTGCACGAAGGCCGCCATGGCCGTGCCGTCGGCCATCATCAGGTCGATCCGCCCGGCGATCAGGTCGGCGTTGGCCGAATCCTGGGTGTCGTAGTACTTCACGTCGGCAATTTTTTCGTAGTACTGCTTGAGGTAACTGGCACTCACGGTGGAGTTCTGCACGCCGATGATCTTGCCCTTGAGATCGTCCGGGTACTTCTTGACGGAGGTGCCCTTGGGGCCGACGATCGCGATCACCGAGTCGTAGTAAGCCTTGCTGAACGCGATCTGTTTTTCGCGCTCTTGCGTCACCGACATCGAGGAAAAAATCACGTCGATCTTCTTCGCCAGCAACGATGGAATGATACCGTCCCACGCCACTTCCTTGATCTCGCACTCGGCTTTCATTTCGCTGCACAGCTTGTGGATCAGGTCGACCTCAAAGCCTTTCCATTCACCGTTGGCCTGCTTTTCGGTGTACGGCGGATAGGGTTCTGCCGCCACCGCGAACCTGATCGGCTGGGCTTGGGCCGCGCTCATGCCGGCCAGCAACAAGCAGGCCGCGCCGGTAAACCAGTTTGCCAAACGTCGATTTCCCATGATTTTTCCCCGTCTTTTTTATGATTTATTAGCGAGTCTGGTGAGCGTTGACGAATTGCCGGCAACGTTCGCTGCGTGGGTGTACGAACACTTCATCCGGCGAACCGGTTTCCTCGATCAGCCCTTGATGCAAATAGGCAACTTTGGAAGAGACATCGCGGGCAAAGGCCATCTCATGGGTCACCAGGATCATGGTCCGGCCTTCTTCCGCGAGGGAGCGGATCACCCGCAGCACTTCACCGACCAGTTCCGGGTCGAGTGCCGAGGTGGGTTCATCGAACAGCATGACCTTGGGCCGCATGGCCAGGGCTCGGGCGATGGCCACCCGTTGTTGCTGTCCCCCGGAGAGAAACGCCGGGTACTCGTTGCGCTTGGCCGCCAGCCCGACGCGTTCGAGCAAGGCTTCGGCGCGCTCGGTCGCCTCGGCTCGGCTTTCACGCAGGACCTGGGTCGGCGCTTCGATGAGGTTTTCCAGCACCGTGCGATGGGGCCAGAGGTTGAAATTCTGAAACACCATGCCCAGGCTCGAACGGATCCGTACCAATTGTTTGGCGTCGGACACCAACGGTGCACCGGGGCGGTCGTGATTGAGCTTGATGCTTTCGCCGTCCACCAGAATGCGCCCCTGGTCCGGCACTTCGAGCATGTTGATGCAACGCAGCAAGGTACTTTTACCCGAGCCGCTGGCGCCGATCAGGGAAATTACATCGCCTTCGCGCGCCGTCAGGGACACGCCCTTGAGCACTTCGATATTGCCGAAGCGTTTGTGCAGGCCATCGACTTCGATCATGGTCTTGGCTGTGACCGGTGCAACGGTGGCTTCGCAGGTGACGCGGCTGGTCACGGGGCTGATTACGGGACGGGGCGCTTCACCTTTGAGCACCAGCACAAAGTCGCGAATACGCTGACAGGCCAGGGCCAGGCGCTCTTCACCCAGCGTGAACGAAAGCCGCACAAAACCTTGCGCCGGCTCACCAAACGCCGCCGCATCGAGGACCGACACCTGCGCCTCGCGCAGCAAGCGCCAGGCGAACTCCAGCGAGGTCAGCCCGGTGTCGCGCACGTCTACCAGCACGAACATGCCGGCATCGGGATTGAGCACTGAAAGACCTGGGCAATCCGCCAGGCTCGCGACCACCAGATCGCGACGACGGCGATAGATGTCGCGCATGCCTTGGGCCACGTCGTCGTGGGCCTGCACCGCTTTCAGCGCCGCTTCCATGACAAACCCGGGCAAGCCATACAGCATGCTCAGCACCAGGGTTTCGGCGTGAGCAATCAAGGCTTCGTGGGCGACCATCCAGCCGATCCGCCAGCCAGTCATGGCATGGGATTTCGACAGACTGCCGATCACCACGCAGCGCTCGGCCATTCCCGGCAGCGCCGCGAGGCTGAGGTGTTCGCGTTCGAATGCGAGGCTTTCGTAGACTTCGTCGACCACCACCCACAGGTCATGTTCGATGGCGAGGTCGGCAATGGCTTGCAGCTCTTCGCGGTTAAGCACCACGCCGGTGGGATTGTTCGGGTTGGAGAAGAAAATGGCCCGGGTGCGCGGGGTGATGGCCTTGGCCAGCACGGCGGCGTCGAGCCTGAAACCTGAATCCGCCGAGCACGGCACCCGCACCAGCGTTGCACCGGAGGCTTTGAGCGTCGCCTCGTAGGTCACGTACATCGGGTCCAGGGCGATCACTTCATCACCGCTGCTGAGCAGGCACATCGACGTGATGAACAACGCGTTTTGCGCCCCGGCCGCGACGATCACGCTGGACGCTGGCACATCACGCTCGAACAGTGGGCTGTACCGAAAAGCGATGGCTTCGCGCAAAGCCCGGCGCCCGGCGATCTCGGTGTAGTGGGTGTCGCCCTCGCGCAGCGCTTCAATGGCGGCATCGGTAATGAAATCGGGCGTGGGGAAATCCGGGTCACCGACGCTGAGAATGATCACATCCTCACCACGCCCCTGGGCTTCAAGGCCTGCATTGTGAATATCCCAAGCGGCCACGCCGTCGCCTGAAATCCGCTCAACAAAGGGTGAAAACCGCATGCCAGTGCCTCGTTCGAATTGAAGAAACGCAAGCCCGCGCAACCAGCCGGGGGAGGTGGCCACCAACATAGTCGAAGCTGAACAGTCGTTCAACAGAAAAGTCGCGACGCTTCGCGTTCAGCACAAACAGGTCGCTTTCACGACAGTCGCGCCGTTTTTCAATCACGGGAATGGGTGGTCGATAGGCTCTTAAGGCCGCAGCTTTGGCGTGTCTACCTCCCGGCAATGGAGGCGAACGAGCACGGATAAGCTAATGTTTTGGAGGTTGTTTTCTCTATTAGCCAAAAAACCGCCGAAGGGCCCGTTAAACAACCCATAGACAGAAAAACGCGGCAGGCCAATGATGCACATTAGCTGCCACCGGAAGACCTCGAATAAAAACCACTGAGGGTTGCGATCAGGCGATGAACATTCTTTACGATGAACGCGTCGACGGCGCTTTGCCCGATGTGGATAAAGCCGCCCTGCTCCATGCGCTGCACGCGCGGTTGCCCGATCTGGAAATCCTCCATCAGCAGGAAGAGCTCAAGCCGTATGAATGCGACGGGCTCTCCGCTTACCGCACCACACCCCTGCTGGTAGTGCTGCCCCGCCACCTCGACGAAGTCCAGGGCGTGCTTCGAGTCTGCCATGAGCGGCACGTCCCGGTGGTTGCCCGTGGTGCCGGCACGGGTTTGTCCGGCGGTGCATTGCCATTGGAAAAAGGTGTGCTGCTGGTGATGGCGCGCTTCAACAACATCCTGGACATCGACCCCGCCGCCCGCACCGCACGGGTTCAGCCGGGGGTGCGTAACCTGGCCATTTCCCAGGCGGCGGCGTCTTTCGGCCTGTACTACGCGCCGGATCCCTCCTCGCAGATTGCCTGTTCCATCGGCGGCAACGTTGCCGAAAACGCCGGTGGCGTGCATTGCCTGAAATACGGCCTGACCGTGCACAACCTGCTCAAGGTCGACATCCTGACCGTCGAGGGCGAACACCTGACGCTGGGGTCCGATGCCCTGGACTCGCCCGGCTTTGATTTACTGGCATTGTTCACCGGTTCAGAAGGCATGCTTGGGGTCATCACCGAGGTGACGGTCAAACTGCTGCCCAAACCACAGACTGCGAAAGTACTGCTGGCGGCCTTCGATTCCGTCGAGAAGGCCGGCCGCGCGGTGGGTGACATTATTGCGGCCGGCATCATCCCCGGCGGCCTGGAGATGATGGACAACCTGGCCATTCGCGCCGCTGAAGACTTTATCCACGCTGGTTATCCGGTCGACGCCGAAGCCATTTTGCTCTGCGAACTCGATGGCGTTGAAGCTGATGTGCATGATGACGTCAACCGCGTGCGCCAGGTGCTGGAGCAGGCCGGCGCCACCGAAGTCCGCCAGGCCCGCGATGAGGCCGAACGCGTGCGTTTCTGGGCCGGACGCAAGAATGCTTTCCCGGCGGTAGGACGCCTGTCGCCGGATTACTACTGCATGGACGGGACGATCCCGCGCCGTGAGCTGCCCGGCGTGTTGCAGGCGATCGCAGCGCTCTCGGCCGAATATGGCCTGCGGGTGGCCAACGTGTTCCATGCCGGTGACGGCAACATGCACCCGCTGATTTTGTTCGATGCCAACCAGCCCGGCGAGCTCGACCGCGCCGAAACCCTGGGTGGCAAGATCCTCGAATTGTGCGTGAAGGTCGGCGGCAGCATTACCGGTGAACACGGTGTGGGCCGCGAGAAAATCAATCAGATGTGTGCGCAGTTCAACAGCGATGAGCTGACGCTGTTCCATGCGGTCAAAGCCGCCTTCGATCCGGGCGGACTGCTCAACCCCGGCAAGAACATTCCGACCCTGCACCGCTGCGCCGAATTTGGCGCGTTGCATGTGCATATGGGTCAGTTGCCCTTCCCTGATCTGGAGCGTTTCTGATGCGCAGCGAATTCGACATGGATGACAGCGCCGCACTGCTGGAACAGGTCAATCAGGCGCTGCAAAACGCGACGCCGCTGCGCATTCAGGGCTCCAACAGCAAAGCTTTCCTTGGGCGCATTGTTGCGGGGGAGGTGCTCGATACGCGCACCCACCGAGGCATCGTCAGTTATGACCCGACCGAACTGGTGATCACCGCCCGTTGCGGCACGCCGCTGTCGGAATTGGCCGATGTTTTGGACGGCGCGCATCAGATGCTGGCGTGCGAACCGCCCTCCTTCGGTGAAGGCGCCACCGTCGGCGGCATGATTGCCTGCGGGTTGTCGGGACCACGACGCCCGTGGTCAGGTTCGGTCAGGGATTTCGTCCTCGGTACACGGGTGATCACCGGGCACGGCAAGCATTTGCGTTTCGGTGGTGAAGTCATGAAGAACGTCGCCGGCTATGACGTGTCGCGCTTGATGGCCGGCAGTTACGGGTCGCT
>Ga0247818_10002773_pt1 | contig 11306 bp, 9 predicted proteins | sample 13C_Glucose_Day1_FD_192424 | JGI IMG/M metagenome (GOLD analysis project Ga0247818, IMG submission 192424) | Soil microbial communities from agricultural site in Penn Yan, New York, United States - 13C_Glucose_Day1 | ecosystem: Environmental > Terrestrial > Soil > Agricultural land | place: USA...
CGGGATCGAGGTCTTGCATGGCTTGCTCCAGGGCGGAAAGGCTACCAGAATCGGTTGCCTGAGTTAGCGACTGGCCTTGTGGGCAGACGTTATGAATTCTTGGATTGCCGACAGGTTGTTCCGGCGGTGTGTAGTTTTACTACAAATCATCCGGCATTTCAGCCTTACTAATGTATATACGAGTAGTAAAACTACAGATGAGCGGCTTTTGGCCCCCGACTCTGTTGTGAGAATAATCGTTAAGGTTGGTCTTTTACCAACCAGAAAAGGTGAAAGCTTGATGCTGGCTGCCAATAATAAAGAATTTTCAGCTATTTCTAACTTTTGTTCGACAGTCCTTCAGGTAGTGCATTATGAAAATTCACTACATGCAGCCCGATACACGCCGATCAAGGATAGACCATGAGCCTCCCTTCGCTTGCCGAACTGCCCGCCATTCTGTTGCCGCTTGTCTCCCGCGCCGAGCAGTCGTTCCGTACCGCAGTCGCAGAGCTGGATGATGATCATGGATTGTCCAGCTGGTCCCCTGAGCGTTGGGCTCAATTTGCCCGAGTGACCGCTGCCAGCGACTTTGTCATTGAACAGAGTGTGCGTGACCCTTTGATGTTGCTGGCGCTGGTGCAGTCCGGCGAACTGGACCGGGGGTACGCCCCGGGTGAGTTGTGCGCGCAGATTGCGGCTGCGGCGAGTGCAGCCGAAACCGATGACCAGCTCGGCCGCGCCTTGCGCCGCCAGCGTACTCGCCATCAGGTGCGAATCATCTGGCGCGACCTGACCCGTCAGGCCGATCTGGTCCAGACCTGTCGCGATCTCTCCGACATGGCCGATGCCAGCATCGATCAGGCTTATCAATGGTTGTACGCGCGCCATTGCCAGCAGTTCGGTGTGCCCACCGGTCGACGCAGCGGCGAACCGCAGCAGATGGTGGTGCTGGGGATGGGCAAGCTCGGTGCGGTGGAGTTGAACCTGTCGTCTGACATCGACTTGATTTTTGCTTACCCCGAGGGCGGCGAAACCGTAGGCGTGAAGCGTCCGCTGGATAACCAGGAGTTTTTCATCCGCCTCGGGCAGCGTCTGATCAAGGCGCTGGACCCAATGACCGTCGACGGTTTTGTGTTCCGCGTCGACATGCGTTTGCGTCCTTATGGCTCGTCCGGTGCGCTGGTGTTGAGCTTCAACGCGTTGGAGCAGTATTACCAGGATCAGGGCCGCGACTGGGAACGCTACGCCATGATCAAGTCGCGGGTGGTGGCGGGCGATCAAGTCGCCGGCGCGCAACTGCAAGAGATGCTGCGGCCGTTCGTTTACCGGCGTTATCTGGACTTCTCGGCCATCGAAGCGCTGCGCACCATGAAACAGCTGATCCAGCAGGAAGTGCGGCGCAAAGGCATGGCCGACAACATTAAGCTCGGCTCCGGTGGTATTCGCGAGGTCGAGTTCATTGCCCAGGCCTTCCAGTTGATCCACGGTGGCCGCGATTTGAGCTTGCAGCAGCGTCCTCTATTAAAAGTGCTGAGCACGCTGGAAGGGCAAGGCTACTTGCCGCCCGCGGTGATCAGCGAACTGCGCGAAGGCTACGAATTCCTGCGTTACACCGAGCACGCGATCCAGGCGATTGCCGACCGCCAGACCCAGATGCTGCCGGACGGCGCTCAGGATCAGGCGCGCATTGCCTTTATGTTGGGTTTTGCCGATTGGCCGGCGTTCCATGAACAATTGATGTACTGGCGCGGGCGGGTGGCGTGGCACTTCGGTCAGGTCATTGCCGACCCTGACGAGGAGGAGGGTGCCGAAAGCGAAGTGGTGGTTGGCGGTGAATGGCTGCCGCTGTGGGAAGAAGCCCAGGATGAAGAAGCCGCCTGCCGTCAACTCGAAGAGGGCGGTTTCGCTGATGCCCCCAAAGCACTGAAGGCGTTGGCCAGCCTGCGCAGCAGCCCGCAGTTGCGGGCCATGCAACGTCTGGGGCGCGAACGTCTCGATGCTTTTATCCCGCGTTTGCTGGCCCAGGCGGTGGAGCACGCCAACCCGGATCTGGTGCTGGAGCGTGTGCTGCCATTGGTCGAGGCCGTGGCGCGGCGTTCAGCGTATCTGGTATTGCTGACCGAAAACCCCGGCGCGCTGCGTCGCTTGTTGACGTTGTGCGCCGCAAGCCCGTGGATTGCTGAGCAAATCACCCGCTTCCCGCTATTGCTCGATGAATTGCTTAATGAAGGACGACTGTTCAAGCCGCCTTTGGCCCCGGAGCTGGCTGCCGAGCTGCGTGAGCGTCTGACGCGGATTCCCGAGGATGACCTTGAGCAGCAGATGGAAGCCCTGCGCCATTTCAAACTGGCGCACCGCTTGCGGGTCGCCGCTTCAGAAATCGCCGGCAGCCTGCCACTGATGAAAGTCAGCGATTACCTGACCTGGCTCGCCGAAGCGATCCTTGAGCAAGTGCTGGCCCTGGCCTGGCGGCAAACGGTGGCCAAATACGGTACGCCGCTGCGCACCGACGGCACTTTATGCGATCCCGGATTCATCATTGTCGGTTATGGAAAAGTCGGCGGGCTGGAACTCGGGCATGGTTCGGACCTCGACCTGGTATTCATCCACGATGGTGATCCGCAGGCCGAAACCGATGGGCCGAAGTCGATCGATGGCGCGCAGTTTTTCACCCGGCTGGGGCAGCGCATCATCCATTTGCTCACGGCCCAGACCAACTCGGGTCAGCTGTACGAAGTGGACATGCGCCTGCGACCGTCCGGTGCATCGGGTCTTTTGGTGAGTTCGCTCGGTGCGTTTTCCCGCTATCAGGAAAATGAAGCCTGGACATGGGAGCATCAAGCGCTGGTGCGGGCGCGGGTGTTGGTGGGCAGCCAGGATGTCGGCCAGGCTTTCGAAAAAGTCCGTGCCGCGATACTGGGCAAACCGCGTGACTTGCCGACCCTGCGCCAGGAGGTCAGCGAGATGCGCGCCAAGATGCGCGAAAACCTCGGCAGCAAGAGTACGGCGGCCGGCACTGGGGCAAATGCCTTCGACGCCACGGCGCCCTTCGACCTCAAGCAGGACGCCGGAGGTATCGTCGATATTGAATTTATGGTGCAATACGCGGCCCTGGCGTGGTCGCAAACGCACCCGCCATTGCTGCGCTGGACCGATAACATCCGCATTCTGGAAGAGCTGGAGCACGAAGGGTTGATGCCCGTCGAAGATGCCAGTCTGCTGCGTGAAGCCTATAAGGCTTACCGCTCCGCCGCCCACCGGCAGGCCTTGCAGAAGGACCCCGGGGTGATACCGGGCGACCAGTTCGCAGACGAACGGCGGCAGGTCATGCGGATCTGGCGTGAGCTGGGGCTAAGCTGATTTTCGCTGGTTGAAGCGATGAGATTCAAATGTGGGAGCGAGCCTGCTCGCGATGAGGCCGTCACATCCAGCATCTATGCTGACTGTTACGCCGCCATCGCGAGCAGGCTCGCTCCCACAGTAGATTTGCAGTGTTTTGTAGAATTCACGAGGCGGGGAGGCATTAGCCTCCCCGGTTCGTTTATGGAAACCACATGAAAATTCTGATCGTTGGGCCCAGTTGGGTCGGTGACATGGTGATGGCGCAGACACTGTTTCAGTGTCTCAAGCAACGCCACCCGCAGTGCGAAATCGACGTGCTGGCCCCCGAGTGGAGCCGGCCGATTCTTGAGCGCATGCCCGAAGTACGCCAGGCCTTGAGCTTCCCGCTCGGCCACGGCGCGCTGGAGCTGGCGACGCGTCGGCGCATTGGTAAATCCCTGGCCGGGCAGTACGACCAGGCGATCCTGCTGCCCAATTCCTTGAAGTCGGCATTGGTGCCGTTCTTCGCAGGTATTCCAAAGCGCACCGGCTGGCGTGGTGAATTCCGCTACGGCCTGCTCAATGATGTGCGCACGCTGGACAAAGATCGTTACCCGCTGATGATCGAGCGCTTCATGGCGCTGGCCTATGAGCCGGGCGTTGAGCTGCCAAAGCCGTACCCACGTCCAAGCCTGCAGATCGATCCGGTCACCCGCGAGGCCGCCCTGGCCAAGTTCGGCCTGACTCTCGATCGCCCGGTGTTGGCGCTGTGCCCCGGTGCAGAGTTCGGTGAATCCAAGCGCTGGCCGTCCGAGCATTACGCCAAGGTGGCCGAAGCGAGAATCCGTGACGGTTGGCAAGTGTGGCTGTTCGGTTCGAAAAACGATCACGCCGTCGGCGAAGACATCCGTTCGCGGTTGATTCCCGGCCTGCGCGAAGAGTCGGTGAACCTCAGTGGCGGCACCTCGCTGGCCGAGGCCATCGATCTGCTGTCCTGCGCGGATTCCGTGGTGTCCAACGATTCCGGGCTGATGCACGTTGCCGCTGCGCTGAACCGCCCGCTGGTGGCGGTCTACGGTTCGACCTCGCCGGGTTTCACGCCGCCGTTGGCCGAGCATGTCGAGATCGTGCGCCTGGGCATCGAGTGCAGTCCGTGTTTCGATCGCACGTGCCGGTTCGGCCATTACAACTGCCTGCGCCAGCTGATGCCGCAAGCGGTGAACGAAGCCTTGCAGCGTTTGCAGGGCACAGCGGTCGAGGTCAAATAGTTTGCGGGTACTGCTGATCAAGACTTCATCGCTGGGCGACGTGATCCATGCGTTGCCGGCGCTGACCGACGCGGCGCGGGCGATCCCCGGCATCAAGTTCGACTGGGTGGTGGAGGAAGGCTTCGCCGAAATCCCGACCTGGCACCCGGCGGTGGGCAAGGTGATTCCGGTGGCGATCCGCCGCTGGCGCAAGAACCTCTGGCAAACCATCAAGAGCGGCGAGTGGAAGCGCTTCAAGCAAAGCCTACGCGCCACGAAATACGACTTGGTCATTGATGCCCAGGGCCTGCTGAAAAGCGCTTGGCTGACGCGTTATGTCAAAGCCCCGGTGGCGGGACTCGACAAGGCATCGGCACGCGAACCCATCGCCGCGCGCTTCTACAACCGACGCCTGGCGGTTGCCCGTGGCCAGCACGCGGTTGAGCGCGTGCGTCAGTTGTTCGCCATCGCCCTGGGTTACGACTTGCCCAAGGGTTTGGGTGACTATGGCCTGAGTGTCGAACGGCTGGTTGAGTTGCCGCGCAAGAACCCCTATGTATTGTTCCTGCATGGCACCACCTGGGACACCAAGCACTGGCCTGAAGCCTATTGGCGCGAGCTGACCGAGCGCGTTGGTTATTTGGGTGTCGGTGTAAAGCTGCCGTGGGGCAACCCGACCGAGAAGGCCCGGGCCGAGCGTATCGCCGCTGGTTTCAAGCACGCCGAAGTGTTGCCGAAGCTGAATCTGGCCGGTGTCGGCAAGGTGTTGGCGGGGGCGCAAGCTTGCGTGGCGGTGGACACCGGTCTCGGTCATTTGGCCGCCGCACTGGATGTGCCGACCCTGTCGCTGTTCGGCCCAACCAACCCGGGCCTGACCGGTGCCTATGGCAAATCGCAGATTCACCTGGCCAGCGATTTCCCCTGCGCACCGTGCCTGCAAAAGAAATGCACGTATCAACCGACGGCCGAAGATGCCCGTCAGTTCGACCTTAAACGCGAGTGGCCATTGTGCTTCACGCGCCTGAATCCCGAGCGTGTCGCCAGCCGACTGAGCACGTTGCTACTGGCTGAGGAGCTGCGCTGATGCAATTGGCATTTGTTCTGTACAAGTACTTTCCGTTTGGCGGCTTGCAGCGCGATTTCATGCGCATCGCCCTCGAGTGTCAGAAGCGCGGTCATCAAATTCGCGTCTACACGCTGATCTGGGAAGGCGACGTGCCGCCGGGTTTTGAAGTATTGGTTGCGCCGGTCAAGGCGTTCTTCAACCATCGGCGCAACGAAAAACTCAGCGAGTGGATGGAAGCGGACCTGGCCAGGCGCCCCGTGGATCGTCTGATCGGCTTCAACAAGATGCCGGGGCTGGACGTCTATTACGCCGCCGATGGCTGCTTCGAAGACAAGGCGCAGAACCTGCGCAATTCGCTGTACCGCCGCTGGGGCCGCTACCGCCACTTCGCCGAGTACGAGCGCGCGGTGTTCGCCAAAGATGCGAAGACCGAAGTGCTGATGATTTCCGAAGTCCAGCAACCATTGTTCATCAAGCATTACGACACGCCGCTGGAGCGCTTCCATCTGCTGCCGCCAGGCATTGCCCAGGATCGCCGCCGGCCGTCCGATGCCGAAGAGATTCGCGCCGGCTTCCGTGCCGAATTCAACCTCAAGGACGATGAACTGTTGCTGGTGCAGATTGGCTCCGGGTTCAAGACCAAGGGCGTCGATCGCAGCCTCAAGGCGCTGGCGGCATTGCCCGCTGATCTGAAGAAACGCACCCGGCTGTTTGTAATCGGCCAGGACGACCCCAAATTGTTCCAGATGCAGAGTGCGACGTTGGGGCTTGGCGACAACGTGACGTTCCTCAAGGGGCGCAGTGATATTCCGCGTTTCCTGTTGGGCGCCGATCTGTTGATCCACCCGGCCTACAACGAAAACACCGGCACGGTGCTGCTGGAAGCGCTGGTCGCCGGGTTGCCGGTGCTGGTCAGTGCGGTGTGCGGCTACGCCCATTACATCGCCGAAGCCGATGCCGGCCTGGTGCTGGACGAGCCGTTCGAGCAGGCGCAGCTGACGCAGTACCTGACCGGTATGTTGAACGACGCTCAAGCACGGGCGGCCTGGAGCCGCAACGGTCTGGCCTTCGCCGAGACGGCCGACCTCTACAGCATGCCGCAGCACGCGGCCGATGTAATTCTGGCGGAGCGCGCTAAATGAAGTTGATGCTGGCTGAACCGTTCAAAAGCCTCTGGGCGGGACGCGATCCGTTCGCCGAAGTCGAGGGCTTGCAGGGCGAGGTGTACCGCGAGCTTGAAGCGCGCCGGACTCTGCGCACTGAAGTGAACGGCAACGGTTTTTTCGTGAAGATCCACCGCGGCATTGGCTGGGGCGAGATCTTCAAGAACCTGCTCACCGCCAAATTGCCGGTACTCGGTGCAGGCCAGGAATGGAAGGCGATCCAGCGCTTGCAGGAAGTCGGCGTGCCGACCATGACTGCCGTCGCTTACGGCGAGAAGGGCAGCAACCCGGCGGATCAGCACTCCTTCATCGTCACTGAAGAGCTGGCGCCGACCATCAGCCTCGAAGATTTCAGTATCAACTGGATCAAACAGCCGCCCGAGCCGAAGCTCAAGCGCGCATTGATCGCCGAGGTCGCGCGCATGACCGGCATGATGCACCGCGCCGGGGTCAACCACCGCGACTGCTACATCTGCCACTTCCTGTTGCACACCGACAAACCGGTGACGGCCGATGACTTCAAACTGTCGGTGATCGACCTGCACCGCGCCCAGACCCGTCCAAAGATCACGGCGCGCTGGCGCAACAAGGATCTGGCGGCGCTGTACTTTTCCGCTCTGGATATCGGCCTGACTCGCCGCGACAAATTGCGTTTTCTCAAAGGCTACTTCCAGCAACCGCTGCGACAAATCCTCAGCGAGGAAGCCGGGCTGCTCAGCTGGCTCGAAGGCAAGGCCAACAAACTCTACGACCGCAAACAGCGATACGGGGACGCGCTCTGATGGCGGGTTGGAAACTGGAGCCTGAATACAGCGATCTGGCAGAAGACTTTGGTAGCCTTGAAGCAGTGTTTGCGCTGCAAGGCGAGCGCTTGACCCGTGACCCGCTATCGGAAGTCATCCGTGTTCAGCGCAAGGGCGTCAACTATTACGTCAAGCGCTACGTGGGCGCCGGCAAGGGTTTGCGCCGCTATCTGGGCAAACCTCGGGTGAAAATGGAGTGGCAGAACCTCAAGCGCTTCGCCAAGTGGGGCATTCCCACTGCCGAGGTCGTGGCCTGGGGGCTGGAGCGTCGCGGCATGGCGTACGATCGCGGGGCGATGATCACACGTGAATTGCCGCACACCGAGGATTTGTCGGCCCTGGCTGAACGACATGACCCCAAGCTTGCAGACCGCGCCTGGGTCGACACCGTCAGCCGTCAGTTGGCCAGCTACACCCGGACCATGCACGACCATCGCTTTACCCATAACGATTTGAAGTGGCGCAACCTGTTGGTCGACGATCAGCCCCGGCTGTTTCTGATCGACTGTCCCAATGGTGATTTCTGGAGCGGTTTCTGGCTCAAGTACCGCATCACCAAGGACCTGGCGTGCCTGGACAAGGTCGCCAAGTATCAACTGTCGGCCACCCAGCGCCTGCGCTTTTACCTGCAATACCGCCAGCGGGACCGGCTCAATGCCGCCGATAAAAAACGGATCCGGCACGTGGTGAGATTTTTCGAGGGACGCGAATGACTGATTTTCTGGCCGCTGAAGACCGTGCGCTGCTTGAGCGCCATGGCCTCGGCACGTTCGAAGCGCTTTGGGCACGGCAACTCGACGCCGTGGACGAACCCAACACCGTTCGCGGTGGTTGGAGCAGCGTGTTTCGGCTGGATCTGGAAGGTCATGGCTTCTATCTCAAGCGCCAGAGCAATTACCTGATGCGCACTTTGCACGCGCCGTTTGGCGAACCGAGTTTTGCCCGTGAATTTCGCAACATCAGCCGCTATGAAACGCTCGGGATTCCGGCGCTGAAAGCGGCGTTCTTCGGCGAGCGCAAGGTTGATGGTGAGGTCCGCGCGGTTCTGTTGACCCGGGCGCTGGACGGTTGGGACGATCTGGATTCACTGCTGCGGCGCTGGTCGGAGCTCGGCGAGGCACAGCACGTGGCCATCCTGCGAGCCTGCGGCCATCTGGCGCAGCGCCTGCACGGCAAGCGTCAAGTGCACGGCTGCTTCTATCCCAAGCACATTTTCCTGCGCGCCACCGGCGACGGCTATCAGGCGCAATTGATCGACCTGGAAAAGACCCGACCGCTGCTGTTCGGTCAGCGCGACCGAGTGAAGGACCTGGAGCCGTTGCTGCGTCGCGCGCCCGAATGGAGCGAGGCGCAGTTGCGCGTGCTGCTGGCCGCCTATCTGGATCAAGCGCAGGACAGTTCGCTGATCGACAGCTGGCTCACACGCTTGACTGCCCGGCGCAGCCATAAGGGGAAAGGCTGATGCGATTGTCCGAACTGAAAAACGCGGGTCGCAACCCGTCATTGCCGCTAAGTCTTTCCCTCGCCGATGCTGCCGGCCCGGCTGATTTGCAATTGCTGAGCCTGCTGCGGGTGTTGCCGGGGCAGCGTTACGTCGGTGCGGGTGTCTGGCGTGGCCGGCCGGTGCTGGCCAAATTGTTGGTCGGCAGCAAGGCTGCACGGCATTTTCAACGGGAGCTGGACGGCGTGCGCTTGCTCGCCGCCCAAGGCCTGACCACGCCGCTGCTGTTGGCCGATGGCCTGAAAGACGGCGAGGGTGGTTGGCTGTTGTTCGAGTTTCTGGAAGGCGCTGAAAGCCTAGGCGATGCATGGCAGCAGGTTGAACATTTGCCCGTGCTGGCCGACGAACAATCAGCGGTGTTGGCCGAAGCCTTGGGTGCCATTGGCCAAATGCACCGCAAAGGCCTGTGGCAGGAAGACCTGCACCTGGACAACCTACTGCGCCAGGGCCGTCGGCTGTATTTGATCGATGGCGCCGGAATCTGCGCCGAAACGCCGGGCCAACCGTTGTCGCGGCAGAAAGTCCTGGAAAACCTCGGGGTGTTTTTTGCCCAGTTGCCGCAATCCCTCGAACCGTTCACCGAGGAGTTGCTGGTCTACTACCTGCTGAGCAATGGCGAGCATGCCTTGCCCATGGAAGCGCTACAGAAGCAGGTCGACAAGGTTCGCAGCTGGCGTCTCAAGGATTTCCTGAACAAGGTGGGTCGCGAGTGCACGTTGTTCAGCGTGCAGCGCGGGGCGTTCGGCCTGCGGGCGATTCGTCGCGAAGAAGAAGCGGCCATGCTGCCGGTGCTGGAACAGGCCGATGCCTTGCTCGAACAAGGGCATCTGTACAAGACCGGCGGCGCGGCGAGCGTCGGCAAGGTCGAAGTCGATGGCCGCACGCTGGTGATCAAACGCTACAACATCAAGGGTTTTGCACACTGGCTCAAACGCTTCTGGCGCCCGAGCCGGGCCTGGCATTCCTGGCGCGAAGGCAATCGCCTGGCGTTCCTGGGGATTGCCACGCCCAAGCCGCTGGCATTACTGGAGAAGCGCTTTCTCTGGCTTCGCAGTCGTGCCTACCTCATTACCGAGCACCTGCCGGGGCCGGACATCATCGAGCGCTTTGCGCCCTATGTTGAAAGCGGTGAGGCGCCGGAGTCCGAGCTGGCAGCGCTGGATCACTTGTTTGCCGAGCTGATTCGTCACCGCATCAGCCATGGTGACTTCAAGGGCCACAACCTGTTCTGGCAACAGGACCGCTGGGCGCTGATCGATCTTGATTCGATGTGCCAGCACGGCTCGCTCGCCAGTTTTGCACCGGCGTATGCGCGGGATCGGGCGCGGTTCATGCGCAATTGGCCGCAGAGTAGTGCGCTCTACCAAATCATCGATCAGCGTCTTCCCAAAGACATTTCCAGCGTGGCTTGAATCGCTATCGCGAGCAGGCTCGCTCCCACATTGAATCTTGATCGAAGGCAAATATTGTGTTCGCACGAGAACCCCTGTGGGAGCGAGCCTGCTCGCGATGAGGCCCGAACTGCCAGCGAAGATTAGGGACATTCTTTTAAGAGCTGTCCTACACGATCTTGGGAAGCCATGAACTGTGGCCTGAATGAGCACGATGCTAGTTTGCCCTGACGTTCTCGGAGGGCAGACTTTGACGATAAAAATGGCAGCGGCATCAGGCGCAATTTCACTGGCCCTGGCGGGATGCGGGACCGTCGCGACAGTCCTTCAGGACGACGCCGACGCCGCTCAAGGATTGCGAAAGCAAAAAACCTATTGTCAGTCCATACCGCGGATCTACAGCGGTCTCGCTTATGACTTCTGCGTACTCAATGCTCCACCAGACCCAACGGGTATCCTCGTGCCGCTGGCGCTGGTGGACCTGACCTTGTCCTGCGCGCTGGATACGGTTGTCTTGCCCTATACGATTTACCGACAAGGCATAGACGGCAATATCCAGATCTACTGGCGGCCGGCGCGGGGCTGAACAGGGGCTCGGCCACTGCTGAAAATGCTTGCCGTTTGCCGCTAGAGGCTTGCCGCTGCTTTTACGCTATAATCCCGCCCTTTAGCTGTCTCTCGCCCCTTGCGAGGGCACATAATTTTTTGAGGCGCATTGCGCCTGCACGCAGACTAAAGAGGCTAGACCCCTGTGGCATTGACGATTCTTGGCCTGTCCGGCGCCCTTAGCCATGATCCTTCCGCAGCCCTGTACATCGACGGCAAGCTGGTC
>Ga0247818_10002774_pt1 | contig 11305 bp, 9 predicted proteins | sample 13C_Glucose_Day1_FD_192424 | JGI IMG/M metagenome (GOLD analysis project Ga0247818, IMG submission 192424) | Soil microbial communities from agricultural site in Penn Yan, New York, United States - 13C_Glucose_Day1 | ecosystem: Environmental > Terrestrial > Soil > Agricultural land | place: USA...
AGGCCGAATGGATTGGCCCTCAGCAAGGGGAGTGGATTGCACGGCTGACTCGGGAACTGCCCAACCTACGCGACGCGATCAGCTTCTGTCTCGCTGTCCGGGGTGAGGAAACTGCGGCACTCGAGATCAGTGCCGCCTTGTACCCATTCTGGTTCTGCCGTGGACTCCTCACCGAGGGGCAACGATGGCTGGACCAATCGCTGAACCTGCACGATGGAAAGCCCACGGTAGATCTGGCGAAAGCCCTCTGCGCGGACAGTGTCCTCGCTGACAGGCAAGGGAACCTGCCGAAAGCCGCCTCCCTGCTCGACTCACTCCGCGGTATTGCCGAGGGCACCGGTGATACCGACATCTACGGGTTTGTCGCGTACACCGCCGGGCAGTTGGCTCTTCACCAGAGTGATCACCGTCAAGCAGTCGCGGCCTTCGAGAACGCTCTCGCGGCATTCCACGCGGATCACAATGGTCTCCTCTTCAGAATTGGTGCGTTGCAAGGACTCGGGCTCGCACGTTGCCTGCTCGGAGACTTCACCCGCGCCGTTGCCTGCCACGCAGAAATACTTGCTGTGACCGAACCACGCCAAGAGCAGGTCTACCGGATCTACGCCCTGTGGGCTCTCGGTTTGGCCCGGTGGCGGTCGGGGGAAACGGCTCGAGCGGCGGATCTCCTCAAACAGAGCCTGCGAAGTCTTCGTGTCGTCGATGACCCACTTGCGTCCGCTTGGTGCCTAGAAGGGTTGGCCTGGATCGCCGCCGGCGAACGTCGGACGCAGCGCGCGGCAGTATTGATGGGGGCTGCCCACTCACGATGGAATGCGGTCGGTAGCCCCACCGTCCACCTTCCAGGAATGGTCGTTTTTCACCAGCAGTGCGAACGACAGAGCCGCTCCGCCCTCGGCGACCGAGCCTTCGCAGCATCCTTCCGCCGCGGAGCACGTGCACTATGCGCGGACGCCGTCACCTATGCCATCGACGAACACGTGCATGCGCCCACTGATTCACCTCGCAACCGGATCAGCCTGACGAAACGAGAACGCGAGGTTGCCGGTCTCATCGCTCAGGGTCTCACCAACAAGGCGATCGCTGGCGAGCTTGTGATCGCACAACGCACAGCGCAGGGGCATGTCGAACACGTTCTTGCCAAGCTAGGCTTCACCTCCCGCGCCCAGATTGCTGCTTGGGTAGTCGAGCAGGGGAAGAGTCAGCGCCCCTAACCGTGTTGCACGCAGAGCGTACGGACCCGCATGCCGGGCTTTCTTCTGCCGCTATCCGCCATTGACCCTGTACTGTACTGTCCAGTACAGTACCCGCGAAGCGGGGGACGAGTATGAAGCTCGCGGTGCAGTAGGGAGGCTTGGCGTGGCAAAACCGGCAGAAGGCGCGGCTACTTCGGCCGAGACGACGGGCAAGATTCTCGACGCCGCGCAGGCGCTCTTCTTGCGTGACGGATACGCGGGGGTCAACCTTGATCGGATCGCGAAGTCGGCGGGAGTGGCGCGGCAGACGTTATACAACCGATTCGGCAGCAAGGAATCGGTGTTCCGCTCGATGCTGGATCGGCACTGGTCGAAGTTGCAGACCGGGCGCATCGACGATCTGGTGGACGGTGCGCCGCAGTCGGCGGAAGCAGTACTAAGGCGCTTCGCCCAGGCGATCCTCGCGTTCGTGGCCGAGACCGACCAAGTGAGCTTCATCCGCCTGGTGGTGGCCGAATCTCGGCGACTGCCGTGGATCGCCGAGGAGTTCTACCGGGCCGGCAAGGAGCCTCTGCTGAAGGCGCTGGTCGGCCAACTCGACCGATTGGTCACCGACGGACATATCGAATGCCGCTCGACCGAGTTGGCCGCCCACCAGTTCTTCGGGCTACTCCAGGAAGTGACGTTGTGGCCTCAGGTCATGGGCATCGTCGAGTTCGTCACGGATCTCCCGCCCGCCGACGAGATTGTCGAGGAGTCGGTCGCCACCTTCATGGCGCGGTACGCGCCCGCTGCGGGATAACTGCCGTCGGCGCGTCGCCGGGCGAGATCTCCTCGAGGGTCCGCCCGGTGGTGGCAACACCGAACCCCACGGTGACGACCGCAGCAACCGCCAGGGCTGCGGCGACGAGGGTGAATACCGCTCCGGCGCCGCTGTGTTCGAGCATGGGGATCAGATAGAGCGGCGCGGCGGCGGTCGACAGGCGTCCCAATGAATAGAGCCGGCCTGTGGCGGTGGTCCGGATGGCGGTCGGGTATTGCTCGAGCTGATACACGTGGGTGACATTCGACATCAGGTTCGCGATCACCGTGAACGTGAAACCCCACAGCACGATCCACACCGGTGTGACGGCATTTCCGTAGGCCAGGCCGAGCGCGGCCATCACGACCAGCGAGCCACCGAGAAGCCATTTGCGCTCGAACCTGTCCATGACGAGCATCGAGAGCAGTGAGCCGACCGGGTATCCGACGAAGGCGAGCGAGACATACAGCAGGGAATTGGTGACACTGATTCCCTTCCCCGTCAATACGAGCGTCGCAACGCTACTGAATCCGTGGTACCCGATGACGGCCAGAATCCAGACGATCGCCATCGTGATGGTGCGGCGCAACAGCGGCTTCCGCAGCATCGCGGACGCGTTCACCGGTCCGGTGCTCACGGGAGAGATTGCCTCGTCCTCGGCCGGGGCGGCCCAGCCCTCCGTACGTGCGGCATCCTCGAGTTCGCGGGTGACGGCTTCGGCTTCGTCTGTCCGGCCCACGGATTCGAGCCAGCGCGGCGACTCGGGTAGGTGCCGCCGCAGGATGAAGGTGATCAGGGCGCCGAGCGCACCCAGGGCGAACATCCATCGCCAGCCGTCGATCCCGAGCGGGCTGGCGTCGACCACGATCATGCCGATGAATCCGACGACGGGGACCGCGGTGTACGAGAGCGTGAAGGCCCACGCCACGAAGTAGCCGCGGCGTTTCGACGGCAGGATGTCGCCGAGGAAGGAGTCGGTGACGGGCAGTTCGCCGCCGAGTCCGACGCCGGCGATGAAACGACACAGCACCAGCATCCACAGATCGGTGGAGAAGGCGGCCAATAGCGTGAACACCGAGTACAAGCCAAGGGTGATCATGTACGCGCGCCGGCGGCCGAGACGGTCGGCGATCCGGCCGATCAGGACGGCGCCGACGAAGGCGCCGACGAACGCCGAGGCAAGCACCAGCGACAGGTCGAAGCCGGTGAGCGCGAACTTGGTCATCAAGGTGGCCGCCAGTACACCGGCGAGGAACAGTTCGTAGATCTCGAAGAAGTTGCCCAACGCAATGATGGCGATGATTTTCTTGTGCCGCCGGGTGACCGGGAGGCGATTCAGCCGGGCGGCGATGGTCAAGGGAACGCCGGGGCTGGGGGTATGTGTATCCATGGCTCCTCGATGGGGTTCGTGCGGAAACGTCAGCGAACTGGCCATTGCCGGCCTGGGCTCTGGCCACCGCTACCGATAGGGGTGTACTGTACAGTCCAATCTAACTTTGGTCGAGGCTTGACAGCGTTATGGAGGACGAGGGCGACATGGAGTACTCCTGGGAGAAGATGACCGCGGAGCAATTGCGAGAGCGGGCGGGACTCGACGGTCTGGTACTGCTCCCGGTCGGATCGATCGAGCAACACGGCCCGCACCTGCCCACCGGGGTGGACGCGCTGCTCGCCACCGAGGCGGCGAACAGAGTCGCAGCCCAACTGGCGGAGAGCCTTTCCGTCGTCGTCGCACCGACACTGTGGTGGGGACTAGCGGAACACCACATGCGTTTCGGCGGCACTCTGACCCTGAGCCTGCCCACCTACCACGCCGTGCTCCGGGACGTCTGCCGGTCGATCATGCGCGCCGGATTCACCCGGATCGCGATAGTGAACGGGCACGGCGGGAACATCTCGGCGCTCAATGCCATCGTCAACGAACTGACCGCGGAACTGCCCGTCACCATCGCCGTGACGACGTACCTGACCGCGGCGGCGGACGACGTCGCGGACATCCTGGAGGGGCAGAGCGGCGTGATGCACGCGTGTGAGGGGGAAACGTCGATGATGCTCGCCGCGCACCCCGAGCTAGTGGTCCTGGGCCGCCTCTCCGACGCGCACGGCCCCGACTGCGGACTGCAATCCGACAACGTCCCCGTGTACCTCTGGCGCTCCTTCGAGGAGGTCACCGAATCCGGTGTGGCCGGCGACGCACGACTCGCCACGGCCGACAAGGGCGAGAAACTGTTGGCGGTGTGCGCACACCGACTCGCTGACCTGCTCGCGGCACCGGAAACCTGGCACCGAAACGCCACCATCGACCGCCAGGCCGCCGCAACGAGCGTGGGGAGCTGATCGTGTCCGGAACCTCAGCGCACTGGACGGTAGGGGACGCGACCATCGGTCGCGTCGACGAAGTCGTACTCGAAGGGCAGGGCCGCTGGCTCCTGCCCGACGCCACAGCCGAACTCGTGGCCGGCCAACCGTGGCTGGACCCGTCGGCCACCGACGACGGCGGCGACATCCGCCTGTCGGTGCATAGCTTCGTCGTGGACATCGCCGGAACCCGCATCGTCATCGACACCGGTATCGGCAACGGCAAGGTCCGGGACAACCCGGCGTGGAACAACCTCGACGGCGACTACCTGCCGCGACTGGGCGACGCCGGTTTCGACCCGGATTCGGTCGACCTCGTGATCAACACGCACATCCACCGCGATCACGTCGGGTGGAACACCACCTTGCGCGACGGGCAGTGGGAGCCGACCTTCCCGAATGCCCGCTACCTCGTCGCTCGCACCGAATGGGACTACTGGTCGGCGGCAGCGCTGAGCGAAGACCAGCAGCGAATGTTCGCCGATTCGATCACCCCGGTCCGCCGGGCCGGTCAATACGAACTCGTCGACGTCGAAACGCCTGTCGAGATCGCCGACGGAGTCGAACTGCTCCCCACTCCGGGCCACACCCCGGGGCACGTATCGGTCCGGATCAGCTCCGGCGGCGAGACCGCGCTAGTGACCGGGGACTTCCTCCACCACCCCATCCAGCTCGCCCACCCACGCCTGTGCTGCGGAGTGGACGTCGATCCGGCCGTGTCGGAACGCACACGAGAGACTACGCTGTCGAGCATCGCCGACACCGAAACCCTGCTGCTCGGAAGCCATTTCACCCACCCCACCGCCGGACGCGTGCGCAGCACCGCATCAGGATTCGTGCTCGTCCCGACCGCCGCGAGCAGGTAGGAATCTCATCCCACAACGAAGGATCTCGCCACGACCACACACCGAGATCGTGAGCACGCCCCAGCCGTGGCGGCTACCGTCACCGGCATCCGCGGTGTCCTGAGCGCGCTCGACGACGTCGACAACGCGGAGACTCCGCCGGCTGGACGCGTTGGAGATGGGGGTCTGGTCCGCACCCGCGACGACCAGGATCTTTCGGCGCCGGTGCACCACTCGGACCGTGACGTGCAAGGCGGATTCCAGCGGTCGTCGCAACACGCACGGTTTGGCAGAAGAAGCATAGTGCAGCTCCGATTGAGGATCGTTGAATGGCCAGCGATCCGCGTGCGGAACCACCTGTCCCGGTGGCGCGCTGTCGGCCTGTCCCGCTGGTGGTTCCGCTTTCGGGATCTCTGTCCCGGACCCACTCCAACTACGGCGATTTCGTCACGAGATCGAGCCCCTGGAGGGTGGCATCGGTAGAGGAGACACCTACCCACATGTTTCGTGCTGACATCCGTTGGCATCACAGCTCCGCCGGCATGCAGGCGCCCGCCCACTGCGAAAAGACCACTGCAGACGAGCCAACCGCGGCGATCTGATTCAAAGCGCTCCAATTCGGGTCGATCAGTGACACGGACGGCTGGCATACAGATCGCGCAAGAGCGCGGCCTCGGCGCCATGATGGATCAGTTCGTCCGCGATGCGCAGGACAAACGATCTTCGGGTGCGTTGGAGTGACCTCGATCCACGTCTTCGGCAAGCACTCCTAATTGGCGGCGCCTTCGAGACGGGCCTGAAGATCGCCACGTTGATTGATCTTGCCCAGCGTCCACATTCGGCCATCCGGGGCTCGAAGTCCTTGTGGGCACTCACTCCACCATCCCACTATCCGTCGGCCGGCATCCCGTTAGGTGATCCGCCTACGGGATCGAGCTGCGCCCCCGCGGGTCGTCGTGGACATGAGGCGTCAGGAAACTGATGATTACGCATAACTCAGTGGGCCGCAGAGAACATCGAATCGTTCACGCACAGTGTCCAGGGTCTGCCGGAGGTGCTCGCGTCCGCGGCGATGGGTGAGCATGAACCGCGCCGTCCCAATCATGCGGCGTAGCAGCGGATACCAGCGATCGAGATCGAGTCCGCAATCGAGCAACACCTTGTTCGGGACACTGTCGACAATCAGGCTGAGATTGTGCATCGCGAGCGATCCGAGCGTATACGGAAATACCGCAGTCGACTTCTTCCGCAGATCCGGCGCGTCGAGCTCATACGGCGGGACCTCCCTGAGCTTGTCCAAGAACAGTAGGTGGGTCAAGAAGTAACCCATGTACGAGGTCAGATGGAGTGTGGCAGAGCGCGGCTGCACCGAGACGACCGCACCGCTGTCGGACACGTAGGGCTCGTAGGGGTGGTCGCCACGCAGCATGTACCCGGTGCAGTTCACTATCCAGCTGCCCGGTTGAATCGTCTTCGCTGATCCGCTGCGGAACACCAAGTCGGTCTCGCCGTTGCGGTCGACAGCATCCACGACGTGATCCATGATCACCTCGTTCAGGCCGGTCGCGATCGCCTTGTTCTCCGACTCGGAGAGCAAGCCCAGCAGGTAGTTGCCTGCAGTGGGCGTCAACCAGGTGCCGTAGGTATCGCGTAACCAGGTCGCGACATCGGTCTCGTTGGTCCGGTCGAAGCGCCGACCCAGTTCCATGAAAATGCCGGTCACCAATGTGCCGCCCCACCATCGTTGGCCGCCGACAGGGAATAGACGGTTGCGGTTCGAAAAGAATGTGCCTGAACCTGCGACGAGGTTCACTTCCCGACCGGGGTATTCCGTGATCAGTGCGTGAGCGGTATCCATCGCGGTCTTTCCGCCACCCACGACCCACACCGGGGTGTCGCTCGCCCGCATCTCGTCGCCCCGCATGTCGCAGAAGTCGGGTGACACCGACACGACACGTGCACTGGAGATCCCAAGTGGGTCGTTGGGCACAACCCCAAATCCGCTGGCTTTGATCAGTCGCCTCGCCTCGACAACCATGAGTTGGCCGTCCGCCGATGTGCAGGTGAGGCGGATGATCCCGTCGGACTCGTGTGCGCGGGTGTAGTCGGCGTCGTCAACGTGTTCGAGCCAGGTCGTCGTCGTGGCCGGGTCGTCGCCGTTCTCGAGCAGGGCCAGGTGTTCCATGAATCGGTCCGGGGCGGCTCCGTGCCAGTGCTCCTCCCCGGGCGGGGTGTAGATGGTCTGGCCGGGGGTGGCGCGGATCACGGTTCCGTCGCGAGTGCCGATCAGCGCGACACCATCGGTGATGTGCAGGGTTTGACCGTTCTCGTGGGAGTGCCAGGCGGTGCGGGCACTGGGCGCGAACCGGACACAGGCGACGACCATCCGCTGGCCCGGCTCCTGCGGGGCAGCGATCGGGTCGACCCACACGTCGCCGGTGAACTGTTCCGGAGGGTTCTTACCTGTCGGGTTCTGGGAAAGCTGTTTCATAGATTCGTCTCTTTCGGTGCAGAGGCCTGAGTCTTCTGCGGGTCGGTGTCTTCCTGTTGATGTGCGGTGGCGGCCCAGCTCGCCAGGAGATCGAGCCGTTCCTGGCTCGCTGAACCGGGCTCGGCGGTGTAGATGAGGAACGAGAGTCCGGGTTCGGCGGTCAGCTCCATGCCCTCGTAGGACAAGGTCAACTCGCCGACAACGTGGTGTTGGAAGTTTTTGGTCCCCGAGCCGTGGCGGCGTACGTTGTGCGCGCCCCACCGGGTGCGGAACGCGTCACTGCGTGTGGAGAGCTCCCCGATGAGATCGTGCAGTTGCTTGTCGCGGGGGTCGCGGCCAGCCTCGGTTCGTAGGATCGACACGGTGATGTCGGAGGCGGCTTCCCAGTCGGGGTAGAACTCCTTGGCGCGCTCGTCGAGGAAGCAGAACCGCGCGAGATTGCCCTGCCCCGGCCCGTCGAAGACGCGATCGTAGAACGCGCGACCCAGCGCGTTGGTGGCAAGGATGTCCATTCGGCCATTGCGTACGAACGCGGGCCCGTGAGTGATCACATCCAGTGCCCGCGTGAGGCTCTCCCGGGCTACCCACCTCTTCGGATTGCGCCTGCGCACAGGCGGGGCGGCGCCGCCCGCGACGCGGGCCAAGTCGAAGAGATGCTCACGTTCGGCGTCGTCCAGTTGCAGCGCTCGCGCGACCGCTTCGAGGACGGCGTCGGAGACCCCGGCAAGGTTCCCGCGCTCGATCTTGGCGTAGTACTCGATGCTCACATCGGCGAGCATCGCGACTTCACTGCGTCTCAGTCCCGCCACACGCCGCTGCCCGGAGACGGTCAGACCTGCCTGCTCGGGGGTGAGGTTCGCGCGCCGGGACATGAGGAACTCTCGTGCTTCACTCCTGTTGTCCACGCCCCAAACGTTATGCCGACGCAGCCACGCAGGGGATGCCCTGCTGGTACACCCCTCATCAGAGACTCCCTCCGGGGACGTTCTGAAGGTGTCATAGAACTTGCCGAGATTCCGCGACGGTAACGATGGCACCGAAAGAACACTTCGCCCGACCTTTCATGGCGTTGAGCATCTTTTGTGGTCGATGGCGTCTGTCGCGTCCCCGCCGAGCGCGGCCTCGGTGCATTGCTCACCGATCGCGACGCAGCACAACGGCATGAATTCGAAGGCGGTGCATGCGAGGAGTCGCAGCAGGAAACGCACTGAACAACCGACGAGGCATCCCCAGATGCCGGACGAGAGGAAACAAGCATGGCTGAGAACACAGGTACTGGCTGGACCGGTGGACAGAACGCGTTCGGTGACTTCGCCCCCGGACTCGTCCACTACACCGACAAGATCCTGTTCGACGAGGTGTGGGAACGGCCCGATCTGTCCAAGCGCGACCGCAGCCTGGCCACCGTGTCGGCCCTGCTCGCGATGGGCAACATCGACCAGCTGAACTTCCACCTCCCGTTCGCCCGCGACAACGGCGTGACCGAACAGGAACTCATCGAGACCATCACCCACCTTGCGTTCTACACCGGCTGGCCCAAGGCCATGTCCGCGATGACCGTCGCCAAGAACGCCTTCACCACCGAGGAGAACTGAACCGCATGTACGGAGCCGTCATCCACGCCCCCGGCGACGTCCGCTATGAACAGCGCGAGGACCCGCAGATCCTCGCCCCGACCGACGCGATCATCCGCCTGGCCGCATCCTGCGTGTGCGGGTCGGACCTGTGGGACTACCGCGGCATCAACCCCGTCGACCAACCCACCCCGATGGGCCACGAATACGTCGGCGTCGTCGAACAGATCGGCAACGACGTCAACAACGTCAAGGTCGGTGACTTCGTCGTCGGATCGTTCTTCGCCTCCGACAACACCTGCGAGATCTGTCAGGCCGGTTACCAATCCCGCTGCGAGCACGTCGAGTTCGCCGGCGCCGGTGGTGCGCAGGCACACCTGCTGCGGGTCCCCCTCGCCGACGGAACCCTCGTCGCCACCCCCGGCATCCCCGATCCGGACCTGGTCCCGTCGTTGCTGGCCGCCTCCGACGTGCTCGGCACCGGCTGGTACGGCGCCGTCGCCGCCGAGGCCGGCCCCGGTAAGACTGTGGCTGTTGTCGGTGACGGCGCGGTGGGCTTGCTCGCCGTTCTCGCCGCCAAGCAACTCGGCGCCGACCGGATCATCGCCATGTCCCGCCACGAGCCCCGCCAACGGCTGGCCCTGGAGTTCGGAGCCACCGACATCGTCACCGAACGCGGCGACGACGGTGTCGCGAAAATCAAGGCACTCACCGGCGGACTCGGCGCACACTCCGTGATCGAAGCGGTCGGGACACAGGAAGCGATGATGCAGGCCATCCGGTCGACCCGTCCCGGTGGGCATCTCGGTTTCGTCGGCGTCTCACACGGCGTGAACCTGCCCGGCGAAGAACTGTTCTACGCCGAGATCCACCTGCACGGCGGTCCCGCCCCCGTGCGCCGGTTCCTGCCAGACCTGATCGACCGGATCTGGCGACGCGAGATCGACCCGGGCAAGGTCTTCGATCTCACCCTTCCGCTGAGCGAGGTCGCCGAAGGGTACAAGGCCATGGACGAGCGCCGCGCCATCAAGGTCCTCCTCCAACCCTGAGTCTCTTCCACGGCCGAATTGTCGCTTCCCGTCCTCGGCACGGGCGGGAAGCGACGCTCTCTGCTCGGACGAAAGCGAATCACAATGAAAGCCATCGCACTCGAGACCTACGGCGGACCCGACGTCCTCCATCCGGTCGATCTCCCGGACCCGCATCCCGGCCCCGGGCAGGTGCGCGTCCAGGTCCAGGCCGCCGCTGTCGCGCCGGTCGACACGATGCTCCGCACCGGACTGTTGGCCGAGATGAATGCTGGGCTGCACCCGCCGTTCGTGCCAGGCATGGAGGTCGCCGGCGTCGTCGACGAGGTCGGCGACGACATCGACCCGGCTCTGGCGGTCGAGGCCGGGCAGAAGGTCGTCGGATTCGTGGACAATCTCGGCGCACACGGCGGTTACAGCGACTACGTCGTCCTGTCCGCCGCGTCGGTCACCCGCATCCCCGAGGGGGCGTCCGCACCGGAGGCGGCGAGCTTCATCAACAACTCGATGACTGCGCTCAACGCGCTTGAGGCCCTCCACCTTCCTACAGGGGCGACGCTACTGGTCACCGGCGCGGCCGGCTCGGTCGGCGGATACCTCGCCCAGCTCGCCCACCACGCAGGCCTCCGGGTCATCACCATCGCAGGCTCTGGGGACGACGACCTGGTCCGCTCGTTCGGCGCCGACCAGATCGTTCACCGCGGACCGGACGCCGCGCGCGAGGTCGTCGCGCGTGTCCCGGGCGGGGTGGATGCGGTCGCCGATGCCGCCCTACTCGGCGATGACATTGTCGGTGCGATCCGCGACGGCGGGCAACTGGCCACCTTCCGCCCCTACCACGGGGATCCAGGACGCGGGATCCGGGTGCACGGTCTGAACGTGCGGCAACGCGCGACCGACCATCCCGCAATCACTCACCTGCGCGACCTGGTCAATGAGGGCGTCCTGACCATGCGGGTCGGGACGGTGTTGCCCGCCGCCGAAGCACCGGAAGCGCACCGGCTTCTGGAC
>Ga0247818_10002781_pt1 | contig 11296 bp, 12 predicted proteins | sample 13C_Glucose_Day1_FD_192424 | JGI IMG/M metagenome (GOLD analysis project Ga0247818, IMG submission 192424) | Soil microbial communities from agricultural site in Penn Yan, New York, United States - 13C_Glucose_Day1 | ecosystem: Environmental > Terrestrial > Soil > Agricultural land | place...
CGTCATCAGCACGCGCAGCGACGTCACCGCACCCAGCAGGTACCGGAACCGGGCCTTCGTCATTCCGAAGTTCCCAAGGATCTCCTGCTCTGCAGCATCCCCGAATGGCGTCCACCTGCAAAGGAATCCGATGAGGCGTTCCGCCTCGGGGTCAGCATGCTTGCGCTTGCGGTCGACTTCGATCCAGGCGACGACGTCCGAGAACGCGCCCGGATCGGGTGCTCGCGGAAAAGGGATACCCGTCGAAGGCGAATCGGGCGTGGCTGCGGGATCGCCGCGACGCTCCCCAAGCGTGACGACCAGATCGCTCACCGCCGCAGAAATCCACGGCCGGCCGATCGACTTCGGCCACGAGCAAAAGGAGCGCTACACGGCTTCGGGCGAATGATGGACCTGCCCCGGGAAGTCGTCGTGAACGGATCCAGCGCCCCGAGCGAGCGAACCGGTCGTGGTGCCGTGGCGTCTGTGCCGGTCTCGCCACCTGTGGATGGCGTCGAGGAAAGAAGGGGATCTGGCCGAGGCCGAAGGCGATTGCCCAAGAGGTCGAATCCCGTCAGCTGGCGGGGTCGTAATGGAACGCGCGCACCTCCTGCGCGCACCGGCAGGCAACCGCGAGCTTCGCAGCCCATTCCAGTGCCGCCTCGCGGGAGGGCAACTCCAATATCGCGTAGCCGCCTTCGAGCTGCTTCGTCTGCGGGTACGTGCCCTCCGTCACCGTGCCATCCCCATCGACCAGGACAGGCGGAACGCTCTCGTCGATTCCACCGCCGAATACCCAGACGCCGGCGTCCTTCGCCTCCTCCACCACCGCGTGCGACGCATCCGACGCTGCCTGCAGATCCTCGTCGGGAAAGTCCATGGCACCACTCGGGAACGAGATCAGGTACTTCGTCATCGCGTCACTCCTTCTTCGCACGTCAGGGATCGGACCCATCCTCGCCGACACGGGCGGGGCGCGCACAAGAATGCTCGCCCACCCCCAACGGGCGGAACAAGCCGTCTCCACGCCAACGCTCACCGCGCCCGAGCGCCGGTTGCTTTCTGCGTGTCCAAGGTGTCAGCGTGTCAGCAGACGTTCCCGTCGGCCGGCCAATACACCCCGTACACCGCCGAAGCCTGTGATTCAATCTCGTCATGCGCAAGTCACTGCTGGTAGTCGCGTTGATCGCGTCCGGGACAGTTGTCGGGGCCATACCCGCGGGGGCGGCACCGACGCAGCCGTCCTGGTCGGGTGAGTACTCGGTGAAGCGCTTCGCCGCGACGAAGGACGGTACGAGTTTGGCCGCGCGGCAGTGGGAGCCCGACTTCGCCGATACGTACAGATTCGAGACGAGTTGCACGGACGACGCCTGCGTAGCAATCGTGACCGATGGGCCAACGCCAGCCAACCCGACACTGCCGCTACCGCCGCAGTACACCTGGGACGGGACCAGCTGGGTCCACACCTACGACTGGGAGTGGGACTGCTACCAAGGCGAGGGTGTACCGAAGGTGTGGGCACCGGCGCACTCGGTTGCGTACTACACACCGCAATCCGACGGGACGCTGACTGGTTCCTGGCGTACCGACATCGACAGCGGCCCGTGCGAGGGCTCGGTGATCATGGATGTCGCGGCCTACCCCGTCGAGCCGCCTCCCGGACCGTTCGGCAGCAGTTCATAGGCGCAGATGGCCTCCGCGGCAATCGCGCCGCCTATCTCACCCTTCCAGGTCGAACCATGTGGTCGGCCTGCAGCGGCGTCAGGAGCCGTTGATCACCAAGTCCAGAAGCCAGACCAGCCACGGTATGCCACCCTCAATTGGCAACTCCCACATCGTCCCTCCCTCCGCTTCGGTGCGGTATGACCGTCATTGTGCCCTACCGTCGCCGGCCCTGCCAGGATCACGCCTCTCGTGGGTCATGAGCCGATGCCACTGACAGACACAACGGCAGCAGCCCCCTGCTCACCCGCACAGGATCGTGGTGGCGATCGCCGGCGTCGCCCCGCGCTGTCGATCGCCACCGACCTCGATCACGAAGCCCCGAACTGCGCCCGTTCCGCGCCGTGCTCGTCGAGCAGCCGCAAGAGCCACCCCCACCCTCGAGCTCGATATGCACGCGCTAGGAAAACGCATTCACGCGCGCACCCTCAGGGCACTCACGCATGTAGCAAGTATGGAGCGCAGACTGATCAGGAATCGAGAAGCGCCTACCCATGGGCCGCATTACCGTCACTCGCATGAACATCGAATCCCTCACCCTCGAAACCCCCGACCCCACCACCGTGAAAGCCTTCCACGCCGCACTCGGCGTAGATGAACACATCAGTGCCCGCGACACTGACGCACCGACCACCGGCTTCCGCGGTTACACCCTCTCGCTCGTCGTGTCCCAGCCGAACATCGTCGACGCCTACGTCGGAGCTGCCCTCGAAAATGGCGGCACCGCAATCAAACCGGTCAAGAAGAGCTTGTGGGGGTACGGCGGCGTCGTGCAGGGCCCCGACGGAACGCTCTGGAAAGTCGCGACATCGTCGAAGAAGAACACCGGGCCGGCCACCCGGCACATCGAGGACCTCGTCCTGCTGCTCGGCGTCGAAGACGTCAAGATCAGCAAGCAGTTCTACCTCGACCACGGGCTGGAAGTCACACGAAGCTTCGGTCGCAAATACGTCGAGTTCGCCACCGGCCCGAACGTCAAGCTCGCGCTCTACGGGCGCCGTGCCCTCGCGAAGGACGCCGGCGTCTCCCCTGACGGCACCGGCGCCCACCGGATCGTCATCAGCAGCGACGCCGAACCCTTCACCGACCCCGACGGCTTCACATGGCAGACAGTGTGAATCGGAGACCTCTCACCGCCGCCGCGGCAGGGTAACGACACTGACCACCCCACTCATCCAGTTGGGCCGACACGGGAAAAACATGTGTGGCGCGGATCACATCGCTGCAACGCGACCGGCTGGCCGATCTACCATTTCCTCGCGCCAGTACACACCACGTACAGGTCGCCGATGCAATCTCCAACGCCCGGGAAGGCATTGGCCAGAGCGCGGCCGCGTCCTGTTGCACGTCCCGGCGAGGCCCGGCCGGAGCGGAGAACACTCCGACCGGGCCGCTTCGGCTCACCGGGGGCTTCGCCGCACCCCCGGACGATCTCAGGACGCGTATGTCACGGCAGCCGAGAGGTTTCAGATTCCGGAGACACGCGAGGCTGGACAGCGAACCAGTCGTGCGGTCCCGGTCCGTGCCGTCCTCACCCGATACAGATCAGGATGCCCACGACCACTACTGCGACCAGCGAGGCGCCGCCGCAGATCAGCCACGCCCGCGTTGCGAGCTGCCGCCACTGGTCGCACCGACCCGCCACTTCCGCGACCGCGACCGATCGCTCCAGGTCCGTATCGGGCGCCTGCGACTCCGAGAGGCGGCGGGCCTTCGCATCCGCCCGTGCCGCCACACCGAACGAGACGGGAACCACCAGCACCGCAACCACGAGTAGGCCAACCATCGCACCCATACCCGTCCCAAACATTCCAGTTCCTTCCACACCAGACGACGCCCGTCACAGGTGCCGTTCATCGATCACCCGGACCCACGGGCTCCACACCCCCCGTCAGCTATATCGCCGAACTGCTGCCTGGTGTTGCACTCCGAACTACCGGCACCGGCGAAGGACCACAAGTCACGCGCGCCTACACGCCCGGTACGGGGAAGTTCCACATCGCCAGGAAAATTACGCCCATGACCAGTCCGGCGCACACAACGGTGCCAACGACACTGACACGCAACGCATCCAGTAGATCGGACCCCAGTTTCTTGCTGATCCGTGCCATTACACTCTTCCTTCACGTGCCGAGATTCCGGCCGCCACGTCGGTGACGGTGCACCACACACAATCGTCCGACTTCGACACCTGCACAACGGCCGAATCACCTACACCCATACCCGCTTTTGGGCCCCAGAAAGGGGTTTAACCACATCTCATTCCCGATCACCACGCTTCGCGAGAAAATCATGTTGTGTTCTACATCACACCGCGAGCGGGGATCTACTCGCCCGATGGTCGTCATCGACACTGGTCTGCGAGCAGCTCGTCGCCTGGCTCGATTCCGCGGAGCAGCTCCGAGCGACTGCCGAACATGCTGTGGCACAGCAGCATCGGCGGGTCATACGCAGAATTTTCACTTGATCAATCGAGAAACTCAGCCGATACCGCATACACGCGCCGCACACTCACGCCGATCGGAATTCGGCAGCGCCAGCCACGTCACGCATGCGCCTCAGACGGCCCCGAAATTACACTTACTGGTCGGTAGTCCCGAGGCGAGGAAATTTGTGCAATGGCGTGGATCACACTCCCTGGACTTCCATGCCCCGGCTCACGAAGATCACTAATGCGCCGCTCGTTACTACGCGCGGTTTGTCCGTGTAGCGCCCCTGCCAGCTGACACCGATCGTTGGCGGGGGCTGCGCTTGGCTGCGCCACAAGATATCCGGCGGCGCCATGCTCCCGGACTCCCCCATTTCCGGTGCCACTCCTGGCCAACGTTCCCGGCTACCGAACGAGTCGCCCTCGCCCGCAATCGCGGCCTGCTCACTCATGCCCGAATACCGCCGTGCCTCGCGCCCAACACCCCCGTCCACGTTTGCCCGGTGCGCCGCCGGGGGATGCTCCCGGGAAGGACGACCCCGTCGTCGAATCACGCGAGAGAGGCAGTCCGATGAACGCTGTCACGACCGGCATCGCCGCGGGTGCCGCAGGCACCACGATGCTCGACGCCGTCACTTACCTGGACATGGCGATCCGAGGCCGCCCCGCAAGCACCGTTCCGGAGAAGACGGTCGAGTCCGTTGCGACCGCGCTGGGCGTCGCGATACCGGGACGCGGTGACGCGCTCGCGGCGCGGCGGTCGGCGTTCGGGGCGCTCGGTGGGATCGCCGTCGGCACCGGACTCGGCGTGGCCGCCGCCCTCGTCCGCCGCGCCGGCGCCCACCTGACCCCGGCTGCCGGAACGATCGGGATCGGTCTCGCCGCGATGGCAGCCACCGACATCCCGATCGCCCTGCGCGGCATCAGCGACCCGCGGCAGTGGACCGCTCAGGACTGGCTCAGCGACCTCGTGCCGCATCTCGTCTACGGCGCCACCGTCACCACAGTCCTGCGGCAACAGGATGAGGCGACGGGGCACCGGAGGGAGCCGGGCGAACGGTCGAGCACTCTCCGGTCGGCCGTGATCGGCGTGGCCAGCGGTCTCCGCAGTTCCACCGGCATCGCGGCGGCACTGCTGTCGGGTGCCCCCGGCACGGCACACCGGGCCCGCCTCGTTGGCGCGACGGCGCTCGTCGGCGGCGAACTGGTCGCCGACAAGAACCCGAACGTACCGTCGCGCCTCTCCCAGCCCGCGCTTACCGGACGACTCATCGCAGGCGGAGGAGGTGCCGCGGCGCTGGCCCGCCGCGACCGGGCCGACACGGCGTCGGCCCTGATCATCGGAACGGTCGGTGCCCTCGCCGGCTCCCACGGCGGCGCGTGGTGGCGGCAGTGGGCCGGCCGGCGGATGCCGGACTGGCAGGCCGCGCTTGCGGAGGATGCTGTGGCGCTCACGATGGCGGCGGCCGCACTCCGACGGCCCGCGCGGTCCTCATCGGTCAGCGCATCGCGTTGACGCCGCGCCATCCGCCGCACAGGGCTCGCTTCACGGTCGATCGTCGATATCCCTCATCGTGACATTGGCCCCAGACGATCATTCGTGCGAACGACCTGAGGTTCCACCGGAACCCCGCCCTCGCAGAGGCAACCACACGCGCATGCTCCGGCGAATACCTTCGGCGCGTAGGGGAAGCGACGCAGCTGACACGCGTTCGGCGCTGGGTCCAACAGCTCGACACCGTAATTCCGTTCTCGGGAAACATCGTTCGCCGATCAGCGGGGCTGGATCGACCACCTCGAATACCTATCGCTCGACCCGAAATCGCGGTTGTCCTCCGATTGGGGGACAACGCATTCATCCCCCAGTGGGGCCCGGCTGGCGGACAGACGTCTGAGCTGTGACGAGTCATTGTTATTCAGACGCCGGAAACACTCCGACGCAACCTGGGATGACAGGACTGCGCAACAGAGACGCCATCGCGGCTCACCCCGAAGGGTCACCAACCTTCTCACCTTCTGCAGCAACCAACCAAAAGGACCACCATGGAGAACACCCAGCAGTTTTACATCGACGGTGAGTGGGTCGACCCCATCGGCACCGACACGCTCGACGTCGTCAACCCTGCGACAGAAGAGACCGTCGCCACCATCGCACTAGGCGACGAGAAAGACGTCGACCGCGCCGTCACGGCCGCCCACAAAGCCTTCGACGGTTATGGGTCGACGACACGTGCCGACCGGATTGCATTACTGGATCAGATAATCGAGGTCTACGGACGACGGCTGGGCGACCTTGCGTCGACGATCACCCAGGAGATGGGCGCACCCACTTCACTCGCCACCACCGCTCAGGCACCGTCGGGCCTGGTGCATCTCACAGCGGCCGTCGATGCGCTCCGCGCGTTCGAATTCGAGGAGAGGATCGGAACGACGACGGTGGTGCACGAGCCGGTCGGTGTGTGTGCGTTCATCACACCCTGGAACTGGCCCGTCAATCAGATCGCCGCGAAGGTTGCGCCGGCGTTGGCCGCAGGCTGCACGATGGTGTTGAAGCCGTCCGAGATCGCGCCACTCAATGCGATCATCTTCGCGGAGATCCTTCACGAAGCAGGAGTCCCGACGGGAGTTTTCAACCTCGTTCAGGGTGACGGACCTACCGTCGGAGCCGCACTGTCGATGCACCCCGACATCGACATGGTCTCGTTCACCGGATCGACGCGTGCCGGCGTCGAGGTCGCGCGGAACGCTGCGACAACGGTCAAACGTGTCACACAAGAGCTCGGCGGCAAGTCGGCGAACATTGTGCTGGACGACGCGGACTTCGAGGAGGTCATCACCCGAGACGTTCTAGGCGTGGTGGTCAATTCGGGCCAGTCCTGCAATGCCGCCTCTCGCATTCTGGTTCCGTGGGACCGTATGGACGAAGCGATCGCGATCGCGAAGACCGCCGCCGCGTCGATCGTGGTCGGACAACCCGAGTGCGAGAGAACGACCGTGGGGCCGCTGGTTTCACAGGCACAGTTCGACAAGGTGCAGCGCCTGATCCAGGCCGGCATCGATGAAGGCGGCACACTCGTCGCCGGTGGTGTCGGTCGCCCGGCGGGACTGAGCACCGGCTACTTCGTCCGCCCCACCGTCTTCGCGGACGTGACGAACGATATGACCATCGCGCGAGAGGAGATCTTCGGCCTCGTCATGATGCTGATCGGCTACGAGGACGAGGCTGATGCAATCCGCATCGCGAACGACACCGCGTATGGGCTGTCCGGGATGGTCTCGTCGAGCGATCCGGAGCGCGCACGGAATGCCGCTCGGAAGTTGCGGACGGGAATGGTTCATCTCAATGGTGCTCCGCTGGCCTTCGATGCGCCGTTCGGAGGCTACAAACAGTCAGGCAACGGCCGGGAATTCGGCAAGTTCGGCCTGGTGGAGTACCTCGAGGCCAAGGCGATCTTCGGCGACAACGAAGACTGATCAGCCCGTGGGCGGTTCGCCGTGTAGAACGATGCACGGCGTTCATGTCCTACCCCGACGCCTGCTGGCCTTGCAGGTGGCGGCGGCGGTGTCGGGCCGGCCAGTTGTCGTACTACCGGGTTCGGCCGTGAGCAGCGGGACGAACCCGGCCGGGGCCACTGCATAGCCGGCACCGCACTCGTGCGAACCGATCCGGAGATCGACCGTGAGAGTGCCCGACATGGGTTACTCAGCGGTGGCGGGATTTGAGTGCAGGTCTTCGGCACGAAGGCTGGAACAGACAGGAGACCGATCGTGAATGCGATCATGTGGATGGGCGTGGCAGGAATAGTCGGCACGGCACTCTCACCGTGGATCACCGAACACATGCGCAGCAAGAATGCACGCCGGGACCAGCTCGTGAAACTACGGCTCGCGATCTACGCCGACCTGCTGCAAGCGACGGCCCGCATCGCGGCAACCGCAACAACATCGGCTGCATCGCACCCGCATGACGCGGACGAGATCGGCAGCGACGAATTCGATTCCTTGCTCAGCCAGGCGCGGGTCGTGGCCAGCGATGACGTTTACCGACGACTCAACGAGCTGTCGCAGCTCACTGGGACGTTCAACCAGCACCTCGTGAAGACCGAGCCTCGCCCGGTCTTCCCCCATCGGCAACACCTGCACGATGGCGCAGTGAACGACCCGTTGCGCCTCCAGCATCGAAGAACACTGACCGATATCGCGGGCGCTATCGCGGTGGCTCACGGGAAAGTCCAGGACGCGATCCGCCACGAAATGAATCGTTGACGGTGCTCGATCGTGTGCCGCACCGCCGATCGGATCCTTATGCAACGGCATCAGAATGGTCCGACAGGTGTCGTGCACCGACTTCACGACCTTCGCGCGCGGTGGATGATCGACACACGCTACGCCCCGGGGAGGTTCAGGTTCGCCAGGGTGAGTGCCGATCCGAGCAGCATCAGGGCGCGCGAGGTTCGTGGGTCGGTGCCGGTGAGGTCGGCAATTCTGGCGAGCCGGTTGTCGATGGTGTTGGGATGGACCTGCAGCACCCGCGCGGTGCGCCTGCGATTGAAGTCGTTGTCGAAGTACAGCTGCAGTGTCTCGACCAGTTCGGGGAAGGGTGTCAGTGGCTCGATGACCCGAAGTAGCGAGGTTCGTGCCTCCGTGGGCTGGGCCAGTTGGTACTCGACCAGGAGACTGTCCAGCACGCCGAGTGCACCGGGTTCGTCGCGTGCGCGAACCAGGTTGAGCAAATTCTGCGCGAGTACGGCTGCGTGCGGAAGATCGGCGGTCGCTGCGGCCGCGGATACCCCGCCTCGTACGGTCGCGCCGGCGACGGTCTCGAGCCGGGGCATCATCGCCTGGATCGTGGTGAGCCAGGCGGTGCTCGGGCCGGGATCGGCCGGGATGAGGACCATGCCCTCGTCGCGTTCGAGCGCAGCAAGGACGTCACCGCCGAGGGTGCGCCGGATCTCCTGCTGGACTCGTCGCGCCTTGCGCCGACCGGCGATACGCCGCCCGACTTCGTCCGCCGACGGTTCGGCGGGGTGCTCACCCAGGTAGACGGCGAGGACGACGTAGGCCGGTGCCACCCTGGTGCCGAGGCGTCGCGCAAGCTCGGTGCCCGGCCGCCCGGAGATCAATTCCCGGACGAGGTCGCGGACGGCTTCGAGGGTCTCAGTTCCGACCGCCTCGTACTCCTGCTGATGCGCGTCGGACACCCTGTAGACGGCCCTGCGTGCTTGCGCGAACATGCCTTCCAGGAGGGTGCCCACTCCGGCGGAGTCCGCTGCCGAAACTTCGCTGAGGACTGCTTGGCAGACCATGTCGACGATCATCAGGTAGGAGTCGACGAGATCGGTGACGGGAAGTCCGTCCTCGGCACGATCTTGTGCGGCCGCCGCGAGCGTATCGAGCTGTGCGTGCGCGTCTTCGTTGGCGCCCGCGGCTCCGCGCAAGAGGAACTGTCCGAAAATCCGGCAGTTGCGCGCCATCACCGGATAGACGTGTTCGGTGGTGAACCCTTCGCCGTAGTGCGGCGAACTCTGCGCATACCTCTCCACCGCTTGCGCCGAGATTTCGGGGAGACGGCGTTCCGCTCGCACGAGCGCTGCGAGCAGCTGCGGCGAGAGTGGTTGTGACATGTCACACCACCATAGTCATGCCGGTGTGGAAAGCGGTGATTGTTCCGCGGATCGGCCGGTCGGAGACTGGGTACATTCCCCAGTTCGATGAGAGCTGGATCACAAGGGAGGCTGAACGTGTCGATTGGTGAAATCGAGTCCCGGCGTCAGGCGAAGGCAGCGCCCACCGCGCCGTCGACGCGACGGGCGTGGCTGGTGACAGGTCTGCTGTTCGTCTTCATGTTGATCAATTTCGCGGACAAGGCGGTCATGGGGCTCGCAGCGAAGCCGATGAGCGAGACGTTCGGACTCGACTCCGCCGAGTACGGGCACGTCGCGAGCAGCTTCTTTCTGCTCTTCAGCATCTCCGCCGTGGTGATCGGCGTCCTCGCGAACCGCGTGCCCACTCGGTGGTTGCTGGTGGGTCTCGCGGTGGTGTGGTCGCTCTCGCAGGCGCCGATGATCTGGACGACGTCGATCGGGGTGTTGTTCGCGTCCCGAATCGTGCTCGGCGCGGCGGAGGGCCCGGCATTCGGACTCGCCAACCACTCGCTGCACAAGTGGTTCGTCGACAGCCGGCGACAGTTGCCGAGCAGCGTTCTCGCGCTGGGTAGCAGCGTAGGCACCTTGCTGGCAGCCCCGGCGCTGACGTGGGTGATCGTCCACCACGGCTGGAGGGAAGCATTCGCCGCCGTTGCGATCCTGGGACTGGTGTGGTGCGCCGCGTGGGTTCTCCTCGTACGGAGCGAGGGACCCTACGGAGCCGAGTCGGCACCCACTCAGGCCGCGCCCGCGGCAAACGCCGCAATCGAGGATCACACCAGCTACTGGCGGATCTTCCTCTCCGGAACCAGCATCGGCAGCCTCGCGCTCGGCTTCGCGGCCTACTTCGGGTTGGCCATTTCGGTGGCCTGGCTGCCACGCTTTCTGCAGGAATCCCGCGGATTCTCGATGACTGGGGCCGGAAACGCCACGGCCGTGTTCTGGGCCGTAGCAGGACTGTTCATCCTGGGGACCGGAATTCTCTCGCAGCGCCTCACCTTGGCCGGTATCACGACAACGTGGTCGCGGGGAATGCTGAGCGCAGCGCTGGTATTCGGCGGTGGCCTGTGCACTCTCGCCGGCGTGATGGTGCACTCACCGATCGGCAGCCTCATCCTGCTCATGATCGGGCTCGGAGCGCCGACGTCGGTCTTCGCAATCACACAGACCCTCGCCGGCGAGATCGCACCCGTTCGTCAGCGCGGCGCGGTGCTCGGTGTCGGTGTCGGAATTTCGACGCTCGCGGGGGTCATCGCGCCCACCGTGATGGGCAACCTGCTCGACTCCGCCTCCGACACTGTGGCCGGCTACAACAACGGGTTCACGGTCGTGGCCATGGTCTGTGTCGCTGCCGCAATGGTCGGCGCGGCTCTCATCAGACCCGGCCGCGACGCAGCCCGCCTACGGACGATCTCCTCCTCGTAAAGCCCCATGGTTGCCTACCGCATCCACCGTCCCCTCCACTCGAAAGGGCCACTGCTGTGCCCGATTCCCTTCCTTCGCACCGTCTCCATTCGCTGTT
>Ga0247818_10002783_pt1 | contig 11293 bp, 12 predicted proteins | sample 13C_Glucose_Day1_FD_192424 | JGI IMG/M metagenome (GOLD analysis project Ga0247818, IMG submission 192424) | Soil microbial communities from agricultural site in Penn Yan, New York, United States - 13C_Glucose_Day1 | ecosystem: Environmental > Terrestrial > Soil > Agricultural land | place...
TTGCAACCCGCGTCGAACTGAGCGGCAATGTGCACCGGCAAGATATCAGCGCGTTCCAGGCGTTTTTACAGATTTTACGCAATGGTTTCATTCAGGCGTTCAATGCCCGGTATGAACGACCGAAGCCGGATGCGGATTAAGGTTTGCGCGGTACTGAGTCAAGATGTGACGCCCCATTCAGAGACTGAATAAGCCGTCTGCGTTCACAGTGGCCCGGGCACCGCGTTATAGTCGGGGTACTACACATTATTGCGCCCCGCCCTGCCTCGTTCAGGTCGGCGTTAACGTTCGAGGATTAGCAGATGAAGTTCGAAGGCACCCAGGCCTACGTTGCCACCGATGACCTGAAGCTGGCGGTCAATGCCGCCATTACCCTGGAGCGTCCGCTGCTGGTCAAGGGCGAACCGGGCACCGGCAAGACCATGCTCGCCGAGCAACTGGCCGAATCCTTCGGCGCCAGGCTCATCACCTGGCACATCAAGTCCACCACCAAGGCGCATCAGGGCCTGTACGAGTATGACGCGGTCAGCCGCCTGCGCGATTCGCAGCTGGGCACGGAAAGGGTCCACGACGTTCGCAACTACCTGAAAAAGGGCAAGCTCTGGGAGGCTTTCGAGTCCGAAGAGCGGGTGATCCTGCTGATCGACGAGATCGACAAGGCCGACATCGAGTTCCCGAACGACCTGCTGCAAGAACTCGACAAGATGGAGTTCTACGTTTACGAGATCGACGAGACCATCAAGGCCAAAAAACGTCCGATCATCATCATTACCTCCAACAACGAAAAAGAACTGCCGGACGCCTTCCTGCGCCGCTGCTTCTTCCACTACATCGCCTTTCCGGATCGCGTGACGATGCAGCGGATCGTCGACGTGCACTACCCGAACATCAAGAAGGACCTGGTCAGCGAGGCGCTGGATGTGTTCTTCGACGTGCGCAAGGTGCCGGGCCTGAAGAAAAAGCCGTCGACCTCCGAACTGGTGGACTGGCTGAAGCTGCTGATGGCCGACAACATCGGTGAAGCGGTGCTGCGCGAGCGCGATCCGACCAAGGCCATCCCACCGCTGGCCGGTGCCCTGGTGAAGAACGAACAGGATGTGCAGTTGCTGGAGCGTCTGGCGTTCATGAGCCGTCGCGGCACTCGCTGATCCCTCTGTTTAACCAGATAGAGGGCGATAGCCATGCTGCTCAACCTGTTCAATGAAATGCGCGCAGCCAAGGTGCCGGTCTCGGTGCGCGAGCTGCTGGACCTGATCAACGCGCTGAAACACCGGGTGACGTTCGCCGACATGGACGAGTTCTATTACCTGTCCCGGGCGATTCTGGTGAAGGACGAAAAACATTTCGACAAGTTCGACCGCGCGTTCGGTGCCTACTTCAATGGCCTGGAAAAACTTGACGACCACCTTCAGGCCTTGATCCCGGAAGACTGGTTGCGCAAGGAATTCGAACGCTCCCTGAGCGATGAAGAGCGTGCGCAGATCCAGTCCCTCGGCGGCCTGGACAAGTTGATCGAAGAATTCAAGAAACGCCTGGAAGAACAGAAGGAACGCCATGCCGGCGGCAACAAATGGATCGGCACCGGCGGTACCAGCCCGTTTGGCTCCGGCGGCTTCAACCCGGAAGGCATTCGGGTCGGCGATGCCGGCAAGCGCCAGGGCAAGGCGGTCAAGGTCTGGGACCAGCGCGAGTACAAGAACCTCGACGATTCGGTGGAACTGGGCACGCGCAATATCAAGGTCGCTTTGCGTCGGCTGCGCAAATTCGCGCGCCAGGGTGCGGCGGAAGAGCTGGACATCGATGGCACCATCGACCACACCGCACGCGATGCCGGGCTGCTGAACATCCAGATGCGGCCGGAGCGGCGCAACACCGTCAAGCTGTTGCTGTTGTTCGACATCGGCGGTTCGATGGACGCCCACGTGAAGATCTGCGAGGAATTGTTCTCGGCCTGCAAGACCGAGTTCAAGCACCTGGAGTACTTCTACTTCCACAACTTCATTTATGAGTCGGTGTGGAAGAACAACATGCGCCGGACTTCCGAGCGCACTTCGACCCAGGATTTGCTGCATAAGTACGGCGCCGACTACAAAGTGATCTTCATTGGCGACGCCGCCATGGCGCCCTACGAAATCACCCAGGCCGGCGGCAGCGTCGAGCACTGGAACGAAGAAGCCGGTTATGTGTGGATGCAGCGGTTCAAGGAGAAATACAAGAAACTCATCTGGATCAATCCTTATCCCAAAGATACCTGGGGGTATACGTCGTCGACCAATATCGTGCGGGAACTGATTGACGACCAGATGTACCCGTTGACGTTGCGGGGGCTGGAAGAGGCGATGCGGTTTCTTTCCAAGTAATCCTGGTTGTCTGGTCGGACGCCATCGCGGGCAAGCCCGGCTCCCACAGGGATTGATGTCGTTCACACAATATGTGAACCACCCCAGTCCCTGTGGGAGCGGGCTTGTCGGATCGCCGCACCGCCGCGATGCTTTTAGCGGTCTAAAAACCTGCGCAGATATTCAACCTGCTCCCGATGCGCCACCTCCTGCACCACCGGCTTCAATCTCACCTTTGATCCGGGCAAACACTGCGCCAGCCGCGCCAGCGCCAACGGCGTCAACGCCCCCAACCGCGGATACCCGCCGATGGTCTGCCGATCATTGAGCAACACGATCGGCTGCCCGTCCGGTGGCACCTGGACCGCGCCCAGCGGGATGCCTTCGGAAATCATGGGTTTGCCCTGGTACTCCAACGCCGTTCCCAGCAAGCGAATGCCCATGCGATCGGCACGGCTGTCTAGGGTCCAGACGCTGTTGAACGCGTCGAACAGACTCTGTCCGCTGAACTCACCGATCTGCGCGCCGAGCACCAGGTCAAGCGGCGCAGCGAGATTGAGGTCCGGCCGCTGATCGGCAGGCAACTCCCGCAGCAGCATCAGCGAGCTCCCCGAATAACTCAACGACCGCCCCTGGGTCAGCGGGCGCCCCATGCCATCCTGACCGCCGAGCTCTTCGCGCACCACCGTCGCCCGGCTGCCCAGGACCTGGGGCGCGTCGAATCCCCCTGGTGCCGCCAGATAGGCCCGCGCGCCGAGTAACGGCTGGGTGAATTGCAGCCGTTGACCTTTGTGCAACCTGAAACTGCGCCACGGCGCCAACGCCTCGCCATCGATTTTCGCCCCCAAGTCTGCGCCACCCAGGGCCAGCACGCAATCCTCTTCGGCCAGCACGCTGAAACCGCCGAGGGTAATCTCGATCACCGGCGCATCCAGCGCATTGCCCAGCAACCAATTGGCCCAGGACATCGAGCGCCAATCCGCCGCGCCGCCCTGGGTCACGCCCAGATGCCGCACGCCGAAACGGCCAGCGTCCTGTAACAGGCACAGCGGTGTACTCGTTTCTATCGATAGACGGCTCATGCCTGCGCCTCCAGTGGCGTGTCGTCACCGCCCAGGTTGATGAATTCGGCATGACTGACGGCTTCATAGCGCACGGTGTCGCCCGGTTGCATCAGGCTGTAGCCGTCGCGCTCGCGGTCGAACAATTTGGCCGGGGTCCGGCCGATCAGGTTCCAGCCACCCGGCGACACCACAGGGTAAGCCGCCGTCTGGCGTTCGGCGATGCCGACACTGCCGGCAGCGACCTTTTTACGCGGCGTGCCCAGGCGCGGTGCGGCCAGCGCTTCTTCCACCAGGCCCATGAAGGCGAAGCCCGGCGCGAAACCCAAGGCGAACACCTGATACTCGTGTTCGCTATGGCGGCGGATCACTTCATCGACCGCCAATCCGCTACGCCGCGCCAACAGGCTCAGCTCCGGACCGACACTCAAGTCGTACCAGACCGGCAGCACATGGCATTTGCCAGGGGTGCGGGCGTTGGGCGACAGATCGATCAAGGCTTCGGCAATCAGCTCCCGAGCCTGGGCCGGACTCAGCGCGGTCAGGTCGTAATGCACCATGATCGTTGTGTAGGACGGCACCAGATCGATCAGGTGCCCGGCGAACGCGGCGCGTAGACTCTCGCTGGCAGCGAGCAGCCACGGCATGTTGGCCTCGGCGATTTCATCGAACAGACGCACCATCAGGCAGTCCAGCGCGACCACTTCCACGCGCAGTTTCATGATGCGCCCTGCTGATCGAGTCAACAGCGGGCGATTCACGGTGAATGGAATGGCGGTGGTGTCGGGCGCACTCATGGCAAATCTCCACGCTGGTTTTTATTGGTATTGTTCTGAGCCCCGACGACGCCTATCGTGGGAACCGGATGGCCTGATTCTTGGGCGCAGGGCCCTGCCGCGTCCAACTAATAAAATCCCGCCCTAGACATAAGAAAACTTTATCCACGAGCTGATCCCATGAACCTGAAGTTTCTCGAGACCTTCGTCTGGGTCGCCCGACTCAAGAGTTTTCGGCTGACGGCAGACAAGCTCTTCACTACCCAGGCCTCGATTTCCAGCCGAATCGCGGTGCTCGAAGGCGAGCTCGGCGTGAAGCTGTTCCTGCGCGATTCCCGCGGCGTGAGCCTGACGCCTGAAGGCCTGAAAGTGCTCGACTATGCCGAGCAGATGATGGACACCATGCAGGCGCTCAAGCAGTCGATCGAGACGCGTTCGAGCAAGGCCGGACGGGTGCGGATCGGCGTGATGGACACGGTGATCCACACGTGGCTGAGCCCGTTGGTGGCCCGGATGATGGATCACTATCCGCTGGTAGAGATCGAACTTGTGGCCGATACAGCACTCAACCTCTGCGATCAGCTGCAAAAAGGTTTTCTCGATCTGATCCTGCAAACCGACCTGTTGCGCCAGGAAAGTGTGCGTAGCCTGGAGCTGGCCAGTCACCCGATGGGCTGGATCGTTGCCAGTAACTCGATCTACAACCGCGAGTATTCCGGTGTGGCCGATCTGGCGCACGAGCGGATCATTACTTATTCGAAGAACTCCCATCCGCACCAGGAGGTTCTCGCCTTGATGCAGGCCAATGGCGTGATGGCGCCAAGGCTGAACTGCGTGAATTCAGTGTCGGCGATCACCCGGTTGCTGCGCGACGGCTTCGGCATTGGCGCGCTGCCGCCGGTGTTGGTCGCGGAGGAACTGGCGCGGGGGGAACTGACCTTGCTGGCCATCGAGCAACGACCGCCGAATCTGCAGGTAGTGGTGTCGTGGCGGACCGGGGTGGAGTGGGTCGAGGAGATTGTGGCGTTGTGTCAGCAGGTGTTGGCGGCGTATGCCCGCAAGGTGGGAGAGGATTACGTCGTATTGAGCAAACCTTCGGTGAGTTAAGAGTGATTGTTCCCACGCTCTGCGTGGGAACCGATCATCGGCCTAGAGCCCCCGCACATCCCGGTCTTCAATCGGCCGGCTCTGGCGCAGGCGTTTGCCGCCCAGCACCACCCAGTCGATCAGTCGGAACAGGCATTCAATGCCAAAGGACAACAGCAGTGCGCCGCTCATGCCCCAGATCATCGCTTCGGGGGTCAGCAGGATCTGGTAGCTGTAGCCATTCCAGGTTTCCTTGCGAATATCCGGATCGGCCGCCAGGACCACCTGCAGGAAGCGGATATACCAAGGCCCCTGCATGGCCTGGAACTGTTTATCGAGGGCCTGTCGACGGGTCAGCAGGGTGTTCAGGCTGTCGGCGTCACTGCGAAAAATCGGGTCTTCGCTGGCACGGTAATGGGCCACCAGCGCCTGTATGTCACCCTTGAAAAACTGATTCGCCGTGCCCTGGAAACCGCTCAGACCGGTCTGCGCCTCGATCAGGTGCGCTTCGACCCGCTTGGCGTAATCGCTGATGAACCCCGGCACCTGGACACCGATCAACAGGCCCGCCGCAAACAACACCAGCCGTAGATAACTGAGCAACATGGGGAGCGTCCTTATTCGGTCTTGCCCTGGCTGACGCATTCACCGCGCCGCCACAGGCTCCATTGGCCCGGTTCGTAGCGGGTCCAGGTTTCGTTTTCGGTCAAGGGTTCGGTGGCAATCACCGTGACCACGTCGTTGGGCGTGGTTTCGGCCTGGAAGTCGACGATCACATCGACATCCTTCAGGCGCGCCGGGCCGAACGGTGCGCGGCGGGTGATCTGCGCCAGCTTGGTCGAGCAATAGCAGAACAGCCAGTCGCCGTCGCTGAGCAGGCAATTGAACACCCCTTTGCTGCGGTATTCGGCGCACGCGGCCACCAGGTCCGGCAGCAGCTCTTCGACTTCCACCGGTTCCGGGAAGGCGGCACGCACCCGATTGAGCAGGTCGCAGAACGCCGCTTCGCTGTCGGTATCGCCGACCGGGCGGTAGAAACTGGTGATGGGTTGAAAGTCCGCCAGTTGGCCGTTGTGGGCGAAACACCAGTTGCGCCCCCACAACTCGCGCACGAACGGATGGGTGTTGGACAGGCAGACCTTGCCGACGTTGGCCTGGCGGATGTGCCCGATCACCACTTCGCTCTTGATCGGATAGCGCTGCACCAGGTTCGCGACTTCCGATTCGCAGCTCGCCGCCGGGTCCTGGAACAAGCGCAGGCCTCGGCCTTCATAGAAGGCGATGCCCCACCCGTCGCGGTGCGGACCGGTGCGGCCGCCGCGCTGCATCAGCCCGGTGAAGCTGAACACGATATCGGTCGGGACATTGGCGCTCATGCCCAATAACTCACACATGTTCTGACTCTCGATTCAATGCAGGGGCAAGGTTACAAACGCGGTTCGACCCGCAAACGCTGAGGGTTGCTCGGCACCGGCGGGCGACCGTAACGATCGTCGCCGGCACCGCCGAAAGGCTGGTCTTCTTCAGGTTCGTCGGTCCTGGCCGCGGCTTGGGCGGCGGCCGCCTGCTCCTTGCGCGCGTTGGCGCCGCGCTCGATCATGAAACGGATCGCCACGAACACCAGGTAGAGGCCGAAGGCGAGCATGCTGTACATCAACAGGTCGGAAATCGCCCGCCAGGCGTTGTTGCCGACCTTGAACAACAGGTCGAGGGCCGTGATGGCGATCGCCGGTGCGACTTTTTCCTTCACCGGGTCGATGATGGTCGGGCTGAACAGCAACACGAAAACCAGCAGCCGCAACGGCTCACGCAGCCAGCGCCACATCCAGCGGGTCATGCGCATCCACACTAACAGGCAGCCTAAAGCGGCGAAGGCGTAGAGGCCCCAAGCGATCAGATAGTCGTTCTCGGTCATGGTGTCCATGGCAAGGCAGGCAAAGAGGCGCTTATAGTAACGACTTTTCGCCCATCAGGCTTGCTCCCTGTAGGAGCGAGGCTTGCCCGCGAAGAACGATAACGCAGTGCGACAGATACACCGCAGCGCTCGGTTCGCCGGCAAGCCTGGCTCCTACAGGGGCTGCAGGGCACCAGACATTGCCCGCAAACCCTATTCCGCACATTGCACGAGAGCCCTTCATGCCCCTATCCGCCAACGTTTCCAACGCCCCGATCGCCCGCAAGGCCGAAGGCGATGACCCGTATGCCTGGCTCCAGGACCGCGACACCGACGCGGTGCTCGACTACCTGAAGGCGGAAAACCACTATCAAGAGGCGCAAACCGCCGATCAGGCCGGGCTGCGCGAGACCCTGTTCGAAGAGATCAAGGGGCGGATTCTCGAAACCGACCTGTCGCTACCCTCCCCTTGGGGGCCGTACCTGTATTACACGCGCACCACGGCAGGTGACGAATACGCCCGCCACTACCGCTGCCCGCGCCCGGCCGACGACAGCCTGCAGCTCGACGAAAGCCATGAGCAACTGCTGCTGGACCCGAACGAACTGGCCAAGGGCGGCTTCTTTTCCCTGGGCGCGTTCAGTATCAGCCCGGACCACCAACGCCTGGCCTACAGCATCGACTCCACGGGCGATGAGATTTTCACGCTGTTCGTGAAGGAATTGTCCAATGGTCGTGTCAGCGAACTGGAATTCCAGGACTGCGACGGCAGCATGACCTGGGCCAACGACAGCCTGACGCTGTTCTTCGGCGAACTGGACGACACCCACCGCCCGCACAAACTGTACCGCTATCGACTCGATGGCACGGCGGCCGAAGAAGTGTTCCATGAACCGGACGGTCGATTCTTCATGCACTGCTACCGGTCCAGTTCCGAGCAGCAATTATTGCTGTCCCTGGGCAGCAAGACGACCAGCGAAGTCTGGGTGCTCGACGCGTTTGAGCCGCAGCAGGCCTTTGTCTGCGTAGCGCCGCGGGTTGAAGACCATGAATACGATGTCGACCATGGGGTGCTCGACGGTGTCTGGACCTGGTTCATTCGCACCAACCGCGACGGCATCAACTTTGCCCTGTACACGGCCGTCGACACCGGCGTCGCGCCGACCCTGGCCGACTGGCAGAACCTGATCCCCCACAGCGACACCACCATGATTGACGGCATGAGCCTGAACGCCGAGGCCATGACCCTGAGCCTGCGGGTCGGCGGCTTGCCGGTGATCGAAGTCCATCCGCAAGACCTGCCGAGCTATCGCGTGCAACTGCCGGATGCGGCCTACAGCCTTCACGTGCAGAACAGCCTGGAATTCGTCAGCGACAGGATTCGCCTGCGCTACGAAGCGTTGAACCGTCCGGCACAAATCCGCCAGCTGGGACTGGCGACCGGCGAGCAGAAAGTCCTCAAGCAAACCCCGGTACTGGGCCCGTTCGATGCCGATGCCTATGTCAGCCAGCGTCTGTGGGCGACGGCGCCCGACGGTACGCAAGTGCCGATCAGCCTCGTCGTCAAACGCGAAGCCCTCGGCAAGCCGACGCCCCTTTATTTGTACGGCTACGGTGCGTATGGCGAAAGCCTCGACCCGTGGTTCTCCCACGCGCGCCTGAGCCTGCTGGATCGTGGCGTGGCGTTTGCCATCGCTCACGTGCGGGGTGGCGGTGAGTTGGGCGAAGCCTGGTATCGCGCCGGCAAACAGGAACACAAGCACAACACCTTCAGCGACTTCATCGCCTGCGCCGAGCACTTGATCGACAACGGCCTCACCACATCGAGGCAACTGGCGATCAGCGGCGGTAGCGCCGGTGGATTGCTGATAGGTGCCGTCCTCAACATGCGACCGGAGTTGTTCGGCGCAGCGATTGCCGAAGTGCCGTTCGTCGACGTGCTCAATACCATGCTCGACCCGGATCTGCCGTTGACCGTCACCGAGTACGACGAGTGGGGCAATCCACAGGAAGCGGACGTCTATGAGCGGATCAAGGCTTACGCCCCGTACGAAAACGTCACCGCGCAGGCTTATCCTGCGACCCTGGTGATTGCCGGCTACAACGACAGTCGCGTGCAGTACTGGGAAGCGGCCAAGTGGGTGGCCAGGTTGCGTGCGAACAAAACCGACACCAATCCCCTGTTGCTCAAGACCGAATTGGGCGCCGGCCACGGCGGGATGAGCGGGCGATACCAGGGGTTGCGTGACGTCGCACTCGAGTACGCATTTGTTTTTAAAGTCTTGGGCATTGCCTGAGAAAACTGGCCCTGTTGCCCGATCCCGGGACCAGGGCGGACGGCCAATCGTCCTCGCCTTAACCGCCCGGCGACTTGATCTTGGTGCCGTTCTGCTCAAGCCCCGGCAACGTCTGGTCCTTGGGCGGGCTGGGCATTTCGATCGGCGGCAACAACGGCGGACCGCCACTGCCGGGTCCGGCCTTGGGCACGCTGATCGGGGTGATTTGCGGGTATGGCGTCGGCGTCGCGGTGCCCGGCGAGCCGGGCAATGGCCCGGGGCTGGTGGGAATGGTGGGTTGTTCCTGGGCCTGCACTGCAGTTATCGAGAGCGCGGCCAGGGCAATGACCGTTAGAATGGTGCGCTTCATCAATGGCTCCGTTGGCCTTGTGTCTTTTTGCAGGCTACTCTCAACCGCCGCTGTTTGCCTGCCCCTGATTGTCGAATTCCCCTCAAGAGTGCCCCAATGAAACGTTTCGTCCTGCTCGACACCACTCCGATTCCTGAAAATGGCGGTGCCTTGTGCCTGTTCGAATACGGTGAGGATTTCGTCATCAAGATCCAGGGAGGCGATGGCGGGCAGTTGATGAACACACGCATGCACGGGTCCGAAGATGCCCTGGCCGAGATCCCGTGCCGCAAGGTCGCCGGGCGGCCGGCTTCACGGGTGCTGATCGGCGGCCTGGGCATGGGCTTCACGCTCGCCTCGGCCCTCAAGCATCTGGGCAAGACGGCTGAAGTGGTGGTCGCCGAACTGGTACCCGGTGTGGTTGAGTGGAACCGTGGCCCCTTGGGCGAGAAAGCCGGCAACCCACTGCTCGACCCGCGCACGGTGATCCGCATGGAAGACGTGGCCAAAGTGCTGCAGGCCGAGCCACAGGGCTTCGACGCGATCATGCTCGACGTCGACAACGGCCCCGAAGGCCTGACCCAGAAGGCCAACAGTTGGCTCTACTCCGCTGGAGGCCTGAGCGCGTGCGCCAAGGCCCTGCGCCCCAAAGGCGTGCTGGCGGTGTGGTCGGCCAGCGCTGACCGGCAGTTTTCCGACAAGCTGAAAAAGGCCGGCTTCAAGGCCGAGGAAGTGCAAGTCTTCGCCCATGGCAACAAAGGCACCCGCCACACCATCTGGATTGCCGAGAAGCTCAAGGGCTGAGCTAAACTGGGCTCATAACCGTCATTAGTCTTTTTACAAAGGTGAACCCATGAGTTCGTCCACCCCAACCAATACATCGAAGCTGGACCGCATCCTCGCCGACAACCAGCGCGACAAGGAGATGGGTTACCGCGACAAGGCCCTGAAGATGTACCCGCACGTGTGCGGCCGCTGCGCCCGCGAGTTCTCCGGCAAGCGCCTGAGCGAACTGACCGTGCATCACCGCGACCACAACCACGACAACAACCCGCAGGACGGTTCCAACTGGGAACTGTTGTGCCTGTATTGCCACGACAATGAACACTCGCGGTACACCGACCAGCAGTACTTTGGTGAAGGCTCGCTGAGCTCGCCGAAGATCGCCAAGGCGACGCATAACCCGTTTGCGGCGTTGGCTGGGTTGATGAAGAAAGACGACTGACGATTTGCGTCGTTGGTAAGGGCCTCTTCGCTGGCAAGCCAGCTCCCACATTGATTGGCGGTGCTCACCTATAGTGTGTACGCCAACATAACCTGTGGGAGCGAGCCTGCTCGCGAAAGCTGTCGACCAGGCACCACAAGTCCCCAAACCGGACACCCCTCCCCCAATCCCCGTATAATCGCGCTTTTTCCCCGAAGGCACCCCGCTCGTGGCAGACAAACGGTACAGCTGCATTGGTTTGTATAACCCCAAATCACCGGAAAACGTCGGCTCGGTGATGCGCGCCG
>Ga0247818_10002785_pt1 | contig 11284 bp, 9 predicted proteins | sample 13C_Glucose_Day1_FD_192424 | JGI IMG/M metagenome (GOLD analysis project Ga0247818, IMG submission 192424) | Soil microbial communities from agricultural site in Penn Yan, New York, United States - 13C_Glucose_Day1 | ecosystem: Environmental > Terrestrial > Soil > Agricultural land | place: USA...
GACGTATCTTGGCATCGGCGGCGAGGAGCTGATGGCTGGCCAGCGCGGTGTCGATCAGGCCCCTCAGGCGGTTGTTCAGGCGCAGGGTTTTCGGCTGGCCGTCGACGGTCAATTCGCCTTGTTGAAGGGCGTTGACCAGTTCGATACGGACCGGGTCGGGTTGGGCGGCCCAGGATTCAAGCAGTTTTGCTTGCTGCATGGGGTTTGCGGCGACGAAGTCTTCGGCGTCACCAGCATGGGAGGCCATCGGCAGTAGCAGTGCCATGGCGAGGATGAAGCGGTGCAAGGCAGTGGGCATTGGTGGTGGTTCCTGTCTGCGGTGGCCGATGGAGCTGGGTTCGGCGTTGAATCCGCCCCTCACCCTAACCCTCTCCCAGAGGGAGAGGGGACTGACCGGGTTGTTTGGTCATCCAGCATCGACCTGGCAATCCTGTGTCGAACTCAGGCTTTGAAAACCGGCTCCATTTCCCTCGCACGCTTGTGGGCGAGGACGCTGACCGGGTTGTTTGGTCATCAGCATCGACCTGACAATCCTGTGTCGAACTCAGCCTTTGAAAAGCTTGAAAACCGGCTCCGTATTGCGTCGAACTCAGCCTTTGAAAAGCTTGAAGATCGGCTCCCTTTCCCCCTCTCCCCCCTGGGGGAGAGGGTTGGGGTGAGGGGGTGGTTCTCAAGCCCGCCTCAAAACCCGAATTCGCCTCAGTTGCTCTTCACCGCATATTCCGGCTTCTTGTCGTTACCCGGAATGAACGGGCTCCATGGCTGGGCACGGATCGGTCCTTCGGTCTGCCACACCACGTTGAACTGACCGTCGGCCTGGATCTCGCCGATCATCACCGGCTTGTGCAGGTGGTGGTTGGTCTTGTCCATGGTCAGGGTGTAACCGGACGGCGCAGCGAACGTCTGGCCGGCGAGGGCTTCGCGGACTTTGTCGACGTCGGTGGATTTGGCTTTTTCCGCAGCCTGGGCCCACATATGGATACCCACGTAGGTGGCCTCCATCGGGTCGTTGGTCACCGCTTTATCGGCACCCGGCAGGTTGTGTTTCTTGGCGTAGGCTTTCCAGTCAGCGACGAATTTCTTGTTCGCCGGATTTTCCACCGACTCGAAGTAGTTCCACGCTGCCAGGTTGCCCACCAATGGTTTGGTGTCGATACCGCGCAGCTCTTCTTCACCCACCGAGAACGCCACGACCGGTACATCCGTAGCTTTCAGGCCCTGGTTGGCCAGCTCTTTATAGAACGGCACATTGGAGTCGCCGTTGACCGTGGAAATAACGGCAGTCTTGCCGCCCGCCGAGAACTTCTTGATGTTGGCAACGATGGTCTGGTAATCGCTGTGACCGAACGGCGTGTAAACCTCTTCGATGTCCTTGTCGGCCACGCCTTTGGAGTGCAGGAACGAACGCAGAATCTTGTTGGTGGTGCGCGGGTAGACGTAGTCGGTGCCAAGCAGGAAATAGCGTTTGGCGCTGCCACCTTCTTCGCTCATCAGGTATTCCACCGCCGGGATCGCTTGCTGGTTCGGTGCGGCACCGGTGTAGAACACGTTCGGCGACATCTCTTCACCTTCGTATTGCACCGGGTAGAACAGCAGGCCGTTGAGTTCTTCAAACACCGGCAGCACCGACTTACGCGACACCGAAGTCCAGCAGCCGAACACCACAGCGACCTTGTCCTGGGTCAGCAACTGTCGGCCCTTCTCGGCGAACAGGGGCCAGTTCGATGCAGGGTCCACGACTACCGGTTCGAGCATCTTGCCGTTCACACCGCCCTTGGCGTTGATTTCGTCGATGGTCATCAAGGCCATGTCCTTGAGCGAAGTCTCGGAGATCGCCATGGTCCCGGACAGGGAGTGCAGGATGCCGACCTTGATGGTCTCAGCAGCCTGGACGGTCCAGGTCATACCCATGGCGGCAATGCTTGCCGATAGTGTGAAAGCCTTGATCAAGCTGCGACGCTTCATTGTGCGATCTCCATGAACTTGGAAGTTTTCTTGGTTGGCAGATGCGGACTACTGAAGGGTCTTTAGCAAGGGCTGTGCCCGGTCGGGAAAAGACAGGGAAATACCGTGCCAGAGCAGTTGTGCGGGGCGCTGGCGCACCATGAAGGGACGAGGTCGGGGCAGTGGTGCGAAGAGGTGCGCCACATTGGGGCGCAAGGTGTGCCTGCAGGAGCTGCCGCAGGCTGCGGCAGCTGCTGCACGTCAGAGGAGAGTTCGGGCGATCGCCTGCCTCATGAGGACGAAGAGGTCGGTTCAGTTTGTCGGGTGAAGCGCGACAACAGCACCCGATCGAGCAGCCAGACCACCACCAGCGAAGCACCCACCAGCGGGAACGCTACCGCCAGGGCGAACATGATCACCATCGCGGTTTTCCATTTCGGCAGGTCGTGGCGCAGCGGCGGTACCCCGAACTTGCCTTGCGGGCGACGCTTCCACCAGATCACCACGCCGCTGACGGCGCTGAGCAGAATCATCAGGCAAATCAGCAGCACGATAATCTGGTTTAACACGCCGAACATTTTGCCTTCGTGGAGCATCGCGCCAATCTCCGTGGCGCGTGCGACGGTCCCGTAATGCTCGAAGCGCACATCGGCAAGAACGTTGCCGGTGTACTGATCAACATGCAGGGTGGCGTCGTTGCGCGGGTCGTCGGCGAATACGGCGATGGTGAACACACCGGTCGCGGAGGTCGGCAAGGTGATGCTGTAGCCTGCTTCGACCTTGCGTTGGGTGGCGATGTTCTGCACGTCTTGCAGGCGGATGGTCGGCGCGGCCGGGCCGGCAGATGCAGCGTCGTGACCCATGTGTTCGGCATGGCCGCCGGACATTGGCATCGGTGTGTTTTCCATGGCCCATGGCACGGTCTGGCGGGTGGCGGTGTTGAGGCTGCGCGCCTCGACATCGGACTTGGGCACGTCATCCCACATGGCGGCCGGGAAGGTGTTCCAGACTTCTGCATATTGCTTGCCCCAGAACCCGGTCCAGGTCATGCCGCTGAGCAGCATCACCAGCAGCAGGGATGCACCCCAGAACCCGGTCACAGCGTGCAGGTCACGCCACAGCACGCGACCGCGGCTGTTCAGGCGTGGCCACAGGATGCCCGCCGCCTGGCCGCGCGGCCACCACAGGAACACGCCGGACACCACCAGCACAATGCCCCAACCGGCGGCCAGTTCGATCAGTCGATCACCCACGGTGCCGATCATCAGTTCGCCATGAATCGCCCGGGCAATGGCCTGCAGGTTTTTCTTCGCGTCTTGCTCGCCGAGAATGTCACCGTGGTAGGGGTCGACGAAAACGTTCAGCTCCTTGCCGGCGTCGAGGACGACGAACTGCGCGCTGCGCTGCGCATTTACCGGTGGCAGGTACTGGCTGACCTGGCCCTGTGGATAAGCAGCTTTGACCCGTGTCAGCAGGTCATCGGCCGGCACGGTGTGATGTCCGGCCGGCACGTTGAGCAGGCTGCTGTACATCAGCGAGTCGAGCTGCGGTTTGAACAGGTAGATGGTGCCGGTCAGGGCCAGCATCACCATGAAAGGCGCGACGAATAACCCGGCATAGAAATGCCAGCGCCAGGCCATGTTGTAGAAATTCACTTTGGGCTGTTTCATCACGTGTGCTCCGCTGTGGCGAAATCATTTATTGTTTAAAAAATCGCAGCCTCGTTTCACTCGACAGCTCCTACAGGGTGTACGGCGGTCCAATGTAGGAGCAGCCTGAGGCTGCGATCTTTTTTCTTGTCAGAAACTCATATCGACCTTGGTCCAGAGCGTGCGCCCCGGTTCCTTGATGGCTTGCGGGTCACTGGCCGGATAGCCGAAACCTGCGTTGCCGGCCAGGTTCAAATGCTCGGCGTAAGCCTTGCCGAACAGGTTGTCGACGCCACTGCTGACCTTCCAGTTTTTGTTGATCCGCCAGGCACCGTTGAGGGAGAACACGCCGAACCCCGGCGTCTTGTCGAAGTCCTTGCCGACTACGTTGCCCTTGTTCTGGTCGATACGGTTTTGCGCCGCGACCACTCTCCACAGTGCCCCGGCGCTCCAGTTGTCTTCGCTGTAAGTCAGACCGAAACGCGCATCCAGGGGTGGCATCTGCGGCAAGGCGTTGCCATCGCTGCTGTTCTTGCCCCAGGCGTAGGCCAGGGTTGCATCGGCTTTCCAGTTGGCGGTCAGGTTGTAGGCCGCGCCCAGCTCGCCGCCCATGATTCGCGCGTCGATGTTCTGCGCTTGCGAGGTCGTACCCATCATCCCGGGGGTGTAGTCGAACAGGATGTAGTCGCGCACCTGGCCGATGTAACCCGAGGCCCAGGCTTCAAGGTCTGCGGTTTTGTATTGCAGGCCGAAATCAAGCTGAGTGGTTTTTTCCGGCTTGATCGAATCGAAGGCGTTCACTGAACCTGCGGGGCCGGAGTTAGGCGAAAACAGCTCCCAGTAATCGGCAAAGCGCTGGCTGTGGCCGAGGCCTGCGTACAGGGTGGTCGGGCTGTCGGCCAGGTCGTGCTCGTAGCGGACGAAACCGCTCGGCAGGGTGTCGGCACGGGTGTCGTCGAGGGTCGGATTGGGCCGGGTCGACATTCCCGAGCCGAGTGTTTGCCGGTAATCCTTGGCCGAAGCGCGATCCAGGCGTGCGCCGCTGATCAAGCGGTCACGGTCGGCGGCGTACCAGGTCAGCTCGCTGAACACGCCGTAATTGTGAAAGTCGGCGTCCTTGGTGAAGGGCTGGTTTTTGTAGGTGTCGATGCCCATGGCACTGCGCTGGCGGTGTTCGTTGGTCTGCGCGTCGAGGCCGCTGATCAGTTGCACATCGGCCCAGCGCCAGGTGGCCTTGATCCGGGCGCCCAGGGTGCGACGGTCGACGTTTGACGCCATGGGGCCGGCCATCATCCCGGTACCGGACGGCGTGCGCAGCGTGTAGTTGTCCATCACGTGATCGGCGTAGTTGTAGTAGACCTGCGCCTCGACCTTATCCAGCACGTCACCGATGTTCGATTGCTCGAAGCGCAGGCCAAGGCTCTCACGCAGGAACTGTGAGCCATCCATGCCGCGCCCGGCGTAACGCGCTTCGCCATCGCCCTTGCCGGCAGTCAGCTCCAGCAAGGTATCGGCGTTCGGGGTCCAGCCAACGGCAACGTCACCGTTCCATTTGTCGTAGCGCGACGGCACGGTGTCGTTGTTACCGTCCTGGTAATCGTCAGAGTGTGCGGTGTTGCCGATGACTCGCACGTAGCCCGACGGGCCGCCGGCGGCCGCATCAACGACTTTGTCGAAGCGGCCATTGGAGCCGGCCAGTACGCTGGCGTTTACCCGCGTGCCCAGTTCGCCGAAGTGTTCCGGTTCGCGGTCGAAGAGGACGGTGCCGGCCGAGGCGCCTGGTCCCCATAGAACTGATTGCGGGCCTTTGATCACGGTGAGCTGGTCGTAGGTTTCCGGCGAAATGTACGAGGTCGGGGCGTCCATGCGGCCTGGGCAGGCGCCCAGCAGCATGCTGCCGTTGGTGAGGATATTCAGGCGTGAGCCGAACATGCCGCGCAGCACCGGATCGCCATTGGTGCCGCCATTGCGCACCAGGGCGAAGCCCGGAATGGTTTTCAGATAATCACCGCCATCGCTGGCCGGTACCGGTTGGCGCGGGTCCTTGGGGTTGGTGACGATGGTCAGGGGTGAACTCGGAGCAATGGCGGTGATGACCGTCGGGCTCAGTTCTTCACTGTGAGCTGAATGGTCATCGGCCAGCGCAGATGGCGCCAGCAAGGCACCGCACAGGATCGCGGTGGCGTGCCTGAAACGAACACTGGATTCGTTCAGAGCTAAAGAGGCTTGGGCAATGCTCAAGCACGGGACAGCAGAAAACCTGGACATGACAATTTCCATCGAACATTCGTAAACGACACGGTCGGCAGCCTCGGGCTGTCTTCTCAACCGTGTGTGAAATCCGGAGTGGTTGTTTACGCGACGACGGGCGGGGCGCGGCTGCGGGCGCCGGGGAAGAAGGTTTGCCGGGCATGGCCCAAGCGAGGTGAGGGTGGGGTGAAGGTGTTGGCGTGCGCGATGGCGAACGTCGTGAAAGACTCGCCACCGGTGAGTGCCGGGCAGTTGAACAGCAGGCTGCAATAGCCACATTTTTCCCACAGCGCATGATGCCCGGCTGCAGGTGGACAGTGTTCGGCGGCAGCTTGAGTGCCGTGGTCGGCGTGATCCATTGCCGCCATATCCATGCTCATGTCCATGCTCATATCCATGGGCATGTTCATAGGCATGGGGGTGCGCGAATCCATCGGCATCGACTGAGAAATCAGCGGACCGATAAAGATCATCAGCATGGCGAACAGGCTGATCCAACTGCCGCGTGTCAGGCTCAATGGCTGACGGACGGGCAAGGATCTGCTGGCGCTAAGCGGGCGCATGGGCGGCTTTGACTCAGGCGATTACGGGTTATGTACGTGCGCTTGCACGCTATCCGGTGCCTGCTTGCGCACCGCAACTTCGACCGTCACGTCACCGGCCTTCTCGAAGTGCAGGGTCAATGGAAAGTGCTTGCCGTCACTGAGCAGGCTGCGGTCTTTGAGATTCACCAACATCACGTGGTAAGCCATCGGCGCGAAAGTGACTTCGCCGCCCGCAGGGATTTGCACGCTGGTTACCGGCTGCATTTTCATCAGGTCGTTGTGCATCACATGCTCGTGCAGCTGAGCTTCGCCGGAAACCGGCGAGTCGACGCTGAGCAGACGGTCGGCAGCGTTGCCTTGGTTGTGGATGACGAAATAGGCAGCCACGGTCGGTGCGTTGGGCGGCAACTCCTGGGACCAGGGGGTGGCGATTTCCAGTGCGCCGACCTTGTATTCGTCGGCATTGGCAAAGCAGGCAGGCAGCAGCAAGGCGGCCAGGACGATGAGTTTGTTCAACATGGCAGTTCTCCAGGGCGATTCAGGACGCAGGTCAATTGCGAGAAAGAATCACACCAGAGGAGACGCGCGGGGGTTGAGACTCGGCCATTGCTGGCGCGGTGTCGGTGTATCGAGAGAAGCGGCGGGCAGGCTTCGATTGGATTCGAAACGGGCGAAATACAGTTGCGGTTCATGCCCGGGTAGCGCCACCAGCGCAGCGGAACCGGAGCAGCACCAGCAATGCTGCATGTTGGAGTGTTCGTCGCCTTGCGGGGCTTTCTGCCCGATATCGCCCAGGGAAATCGCCACCATCTTGGTGCCGCCGGACGAACAGAAACTGCCCCACAACAATTGTTCGGCAGGCGCCTTGGCCGACTGCGCCATTGCTCCGGACATCGGCATGGCGAGCAGGTTGAACAGCACTGCGAAGCAGGCTATCCAGGCAATTGCGAGCCGTTGTCGGGACATGGGACAAATCCGGTTGGGTGAGCGATCAGGCGCGGGCTATTTAGCCTGATCAAGGCCGATAAGTAAAAACACCGCGTGCGGTGTGGTGTCGCAGCGTTCAGAGAGCAACAGCATGCAATCGCAAACCCAGCGCCTTCATCACTTTCATAATAGTCGCGAATTCCGGATTGCCAGTGCTGCTCAGCGCTTTGTACAGGCTTTCGCCTCGTTTTTGATTTGACTTGTGCAGCGATGCGCTTGACGAGATCAGCGGGGGGCTGACTTTAGGGCTGGAACCGTAGTGTCGATACCGGCTTTATCTGAAGGATCTGTAGGAGAAGTCGAAAGTCATGCAGGCATCAAAAGCGATTCGATAGCGAGAGCGCTGCCAGCGCTTGCGCCACCGACTCAAACTCCCGTTCAACACTCGGCAATGGCGGCCGCTGCAGGACAATCACCGGCAGCCCGCGTTCGCGCGCCACGTCCAGCTTCGGTTCGGTAGCAGTGCTGCCGCTGTTTTTGCTGATCAGCACGTCGATGTTGCGGCGTTCAAACAAGGCGCGTTCATCGTCGAGCAGGAAAGGCCCGCGGGCGCCGATCACTTCGCAGCGGGCGTTGCCGGGATAAACCTCCAGCGCGCGCAGGGTCCAGAATTGCTCAGGGGGGATTTCGTGCAGATGCTCCAGGGGCTCGCGACCCAGGGTAAACAGTGGTCGACGGAAAGGTTTCAGGGCTTCGATCAGTTCGGCCCAATCCCTGACTTCTCGCCAGTCATCCCCCGTCCGGGCCTGCCACGCCGGACGCCGCAATGCCCAGCAGGGAATGCCGCTCAAGCGAGCGGCGGTTGCGGCGTTGTGGCTGATTTGCGCAGCGTAGGGATGAGTGGCATCGAGCAACAGATCGATGCCTTCATCGCGGACAAACTGGGCCAGACCTTCTGCGCCACCATAACCGCCTACGCGAACCTGGCATTGCAGGTCCGTCGGAACCCGGCCGATGCCAGCCAGGCTGTAGATATGCTGCGGTCCCAGCGTTCGGGCAATGGCCAGGGCCTCGGTCACACCGCCAAGCAACAGAATTCGCTTCATTGAAAAGCTCCCGCGTGGCCGACAATTCCACCCTGGCGATCGATAGCAAAGACTTCCACCTGAACCTGCGCCGGTACCACGCTGCGGGCAAACTCCAGGGCATGCCGGCACACCTCATCGCCCAGGGCAATTCCCGCCGCACTGGCCATCGCCAGGGCTTGTTGACTGGTATTGGCTTCGCGGATGCCTTGCTGTAGTTGCGCATCGGCGCCGATGGCTGCCGCCCATAACGCCAGCTGCGGCAGGTCGATGCTCGAATGACGGCTGTGCAAATCCATGTGCCCGGACGCCAGCTTGCTGATCTTGCCAAAGCCGCCACACAGGCTGAGTTTATCCACAGGCACTTTGCGCAGGTGCTTGAGCACGGCCCCAACAAAGTCGCCCATTTCGATCAGGGCAATTTCCGGCAGGTCGTAGACCCGGCGCATGGTGTCTTCGCTGGCGTTGCCGGTGCAGGCGGCGATGTGCAGGTAACCGTTGGTCTTGGCCACGTCTATGCCTTGGTGAATCGAGGCAATGTAGGCCGCGCAGGAAAATGGCCGGACGATGCCACTGGTGCCGAGGATCGACAAGCCGCCGAGAATGCCCAGGCGCGGGTTCATGGTTTTCAACGCAAGGGCTTCGCCATCCTTCACGTTTACCGTGACCTCGAAACCACCGCTGTAGCCATGTTCGCAGGCCAGTAGGGTCAAGTGATCAGTGATCATTTTGCGCGGCACCGGATTGATCGCCGGCTCACCGACGGCCAGGACCAGCCCGGGCCGGGTCACCGTGCCGACGCCACGCCCGGCATGGAAACGAACCCCCGGTTCGCTGCTCAGGCGTACCCGGGAGTAGAGCAGGGCGCCGTGGGTCACGTCCGGATCGTCGCCGGCATCCTTGATCGTGCCCGCTTCCGCACCGTCATCGGTCAGGCGGCAGAACTCCAGGCGCATCTGCACCTGTTTACCCTTGGGCAACACGATCTGCACCGCGTCAGCGCTGCTGCCGGCGAGCAACAGGCGTGCGGCAGAGAGGCAGGTGGCGGTGGCGCAACTGCCAGTGGTCAGGCCACTGCGCAGCGGGGCGGGTTGTTCGGCGGTTTCGTCACGCATCGAAAGGCTTCGTCACATCCAGCAAGGTAATCGGCAAGGCCTGGCGCCAAGTGTCGAACTCGCCCAGCGGTTGTGCCTGAGCGATATGAATGCGGGTCAGCTCGCCGCCGTGCATTTCGCGCCACGCCATCAGGGCCATTTCGCTTTGCAGGGTGACGGCATTGGCGATCAGGCGACCCCCGGGCTTGAGCGCGGCCCAGCAGGTGTCGAGCACGCCTTCACGAGTGACGCCGCCGCCGATGAAAATCGCATCCGGAGCTTCCAGCCCGGCCAGGGCTTGCGGCGCACTGCCGCGAATCAATTGCAGGCCGGGCACGCCGAGGGCATCACGATTGTGCTCGATCAACTGTTGCCGCCCGTCATCCGCCTCGATGGCCAGCGCCCGGCAGCCAGGATGGGCGCGCATCCATTCGATGCCGATCGAGCCACTGCCGGCACCGACATCCCACAATAGTTCGCCAGGGACCGGGGCGAGGCGGGCGAGGGTGATCGCGCGTACATCGCGTTTGGTCAGCTGGCCGTCGTGCCTGAATGCCGAGTCGGGCAGGCCGGCCAGACGCGACAGGCGCGGTGTGCCGGGTTCAGCGATGCACTCGATGGCGACCAGGTTCAGGTCGGCGATTTCCGGATCGGTCCAGTCGCTGGCGATGCCATCGATACGACGTTCGGCTTCGCCGCCCAGATGTTCCAGCACGCTCAGACGACTCGGCCCGAATCCGCGTTCGCGTAACAGCGCGGCAATCGCGGCAGGGCTTTGGCCGTCGTTGCTGAGTACCAGCAAACGAATGCCGCTGAACAACTGCGCGTTGAGCGCCGTGATCGGGCGGGCGACCACCGACAGCGTGACCACATCCTGCAACGGCCAGCCCATTCGCGCGGCGGCCAGTGAGCAGGATGAGGGTGCCGGCAGTATCAGCATGTCATCGCAGGGCAGTAGTCGAGCGAGGCTGGCGCCGACACCGAAGAACATCGGATCGCCGCTGGCCAGGACGCACACGGGTTCACCCCGCAGCGCCAGCAACGGATCGAGGGAGAAGGGGCTGGGCCAAGTCAGGTGTTCGCCGCCTATGCACGCTGGCAATAAATCCAGATGCCGCTGGCCGCCGAAGATCTTCGATGCACGCAACAACGCATGGCGGGCATTCTTGCCCAGGCCTTTGAAACCGTCTTCACCAATGCCTACTACCGTCAGCCAGGGTGTCATGCCGTCCCTCAATCGCGCGTTCATCGTTATTGGGCGGCATGATAGCGCGGGTTCCCTGAACTGACTGCCTTGTATTCCCGACCGGAGTCTTTTCATGCGGTGAAGTAAAGCAGGCATAATACCGCGCACTTTTGCCGTCCATTGCCTTGCCACCTGAACGGGTCATCCTTGAACCAACGTCCGCCATCTTGCAGCTTGCGCCCCTCGGCCTGTCCGGGGTTGCTGCGTATTGTCCCGGCACTGGATGGCGGTATCTGCCGGATCAAGCTTGCGGGTGGGTCGATCAGCAGCGCACAGGCCGTAGCGGTGGCAGCAGCGGCTGAACAGTTCGCCGGTGGTGTGATCGAGGCAACCAACCGCGCCAACCTGCAGATTCGCGGCATTGGCAGTGCGCACGCGGCATTAATCGACAGCCTGCTGGCTACCGGGTTGGGGCCGCGCACGGCGGCGGGCGATGATGTGCGCAACCTGATGCTCAGCCCGGGCGCCGGGATTGACCGGCACATGCTGGTCGACACACGCCCGTTGGCGCAACAGATCCTCGCCACGCTGCAGAGTCATGCAC
>Ga0247818_10002788_pt1 | contig 11272 bp, 10 predicted proteins | sample 13C_Glucose_Day1_FD_192424 | JGI IMG/M metagenome (GOLD analysis project Ga0247818, IMG submission 192424) | Soil microbial communities from agricultural site in Penn Yan, New York, United States - 13C_Glucose_Day1 | ecosystem: Environmental > Terrestrial > Soil > Agricultural land | place...
GGATCGGGCTAAGGGCGCCGCGGGGTGTCAGGCTTCCCGCGTCATCGTTGACCTCCATCGCTGGCAAGCCAGCTCCTACAGTGGATCGGGTACATCCGCGGCGGTAGCCATAGTAGGTTAAGATGCCTGCAAACCTGGCTCGCCACGAGACACCCCGCATGACCGACCCCACACCCCGCCTGATCAAGAAGTACCCCAATCGCCGCCTCTACGACACCCACACCAGCAGCCACCTGACCCTGGCGGACATACGCCAGCTGGTCGTCGATAAAGTCGCGTTCCAGGTGGTGGACGCCAAGAGTGGCGAAGACCTGACCCGCAGCATCCTGCTGCAAGTCATCCTGGAAGCCGAAAGCGGCGGTGAGCCGATCTTCACCAGCGACATGCTGATGGGGATCATCCAGTTCTACGGCCCTTACCAGGGCGTACTCGGCAGCTACCTCGACAAAAGCATCCAGACCGTGATCGACATCCAGTCGCAGACGGGCGCGCAGTCGTCCGAAGCCTGGAGTACCTTCATGCACCAGCAGGCGCCGGTGATGCAGGACCTGATGCGCCAGTACGTCGACCAGTCCAAGGCGCTTTACCTGAATACGCAGAACATGTTCGGCCTGTTTGGCGCCAAGCCGACTACCGATGGCAGCGACAAAAAAAATGGCGATGGGGAATAAACCCATCGCCATCGGTGCAGCCTTACTGATTTGACTTACTTGTTACCGTTGGTGGCCTTGTTACTTGCTTGCGGAGCAGCCTTCGCAACAGCGTCCGCAGCGGCGGCGGAGGCGCTGTCAAAATTACCCTGAGCGGCCTCTGTCGCCTGTTTTGCGGTTTTTTGCGCGCTTTCAAACACCGTACCGGCATTCGCCAGGCCCGATTTGAATGCCGCCACCACAGGCTCGGAACCGGCCGGTGCGTTCTTGCTGATCTCTTCTACAAATTCCTGAACCTGCGCAGTACCCGCCTCGACCTGATTCGACGTCAATTGGGCGATGTCCGAATGGGTGCCCACGATCAGAGCCTGCACCTGACGGTTGAACTCGGCCAGGCGTTCGGTCTGTGCGTTCGGCTGGCTGAAAGATGCCTGCAAATCGGCGAAGCCCTGGGGATCGCGAACAGCCAGCAGTTTGCGCACACCTTCGAATTGCTCTTCGGTGGATTCACGCAGTGCCTTGAACTGCAACTGGCTCAGCTGCTCAACGCTGGCGAAGACTTTGCCGCTGATCTGCTGCAAAAGATCGAGGTTGGCTTTCTGAACGGTTTGCAGTTTTTCCGGGTTGAAAAAAGACATGCTTGAACTCCTGGTACTGAAAGGCCCCGAAGGGACCTGAGGACGCGACAGCGATCCGGCAGTCATCGCGCTGGACTTCATATTGCAGCGCACAAAAAAGTTTGGCAATGCTTATTTTGTGCAGTGCAAAATAAACCTTGCCCACCCCACGCCTGTAAGCGCTAGACTCCTCAACTCAGACGGCCACGCACCAAAGCCCGCTTAATCGACGAGCTTGGCAACAACCGTTCCCCGTGTAAGGCATCAGGAGATCATGATGGGCCAGGAAGAAATTACCGCGCCGCACAATAAACCGTTTTGCACCGTTGCGGGTCCGTTCGACCACCTCAATCATCTGCAGCGCCTCAATGTCCGCAACATCCTCGACGCCATGCACAAACGCCATGCAACGACCTATGCAGCCTCGAGCCTTGGGCAACTCAGGCAACCCAGTGCCGCTGACTGGCAGGAGTACCTCACGGATCTCGGCCAGCGCAGCGTATTGTTCTGGGATACCTTGCGGCAGCGCGGCGACAACTCGCTGGCCCACGAACGCGCCGGGTATCCGTTGCTGTTGAAGTTCGATCATCAGACCCTGGTCGACGGCATGGACCTGCCGCGTCCGGTCAACTACTCGCTGCTGCAGATTCTCCCGGGGCCCTTGCAACCGGTCGACAGCCAGCAGCGGCCAGTCATCATCATCGACCCCCGTGGCGGCCACGGCGCCGGCATTGGTGGATTCAAACAGGATTCGGTCATCGGCGAGAGCCTGCGCGCCGGTCACCCCACCTACTTCATCGCCTTCAGCCATGCCCCTGCACCCGGGCAGACGCTGGCGGACATCGTCAGCGCCCAGGCGCGATTTATCGAAGTGGTCAGTGAGCGCCATCCACACAGCGCCAAACCCGTGGTAATCGGCAATTGCCAGGCAGGCTGGGCGCTGATGGGCCTGGCGGCGGACCGGCCGGAGTTGCCGGGCCTGATCATCGTCAACGGCGCGCCGTTGTCATACTGGGCTGGCGTCAACGGGCGCAATCCGCTGCGCTACACCGGCGGTCTGCTGGGCGGTGGCTGGATGGCGCGCCTGGGCAGCGACCTGGGCAATGATCGTTTCGATGGCACCTGGCTGGTGAGCAATTTCGAGAACCTCGACCCGGCCAATGCCTGGTGGGGCAAGTATTACCACCTGTTCAGTGAAGTCGACAGCGAAGCGCCCCGGTTTCTCGACTTCGAGCGTTGGTGGGGCAGCCCGACCCTGCTCAATGGCGAGGAGATCGAGATGATCGTCGACGACCTGTTCATCGGCAATCGCTTGTCCGGCGGCCCCGGACGCAAGAGCAACGGGCTCGATCTCAAGCGCATAGAAGTCCCGGTGGTGGTGTTTTGTTCCTATGGTGACAACATCACCTCACCGCAACAGGCCCTCGACTGGATCGCCGACGTCTACCCCAGCGATCTGGCATTACACAGCGCCGGGCGCACTATCGTGTATCTGCGCCATGCCAGCATCGGTCACCTGGGTATCTTCGTTTCCGGCGAAGTGGCGCGGCGCGAGCACCGTCAGTTGCTGGGCGCGGTCGAGACCATCAATGCGCTGCCGGCCGGGCTGTATGAAATGCTGATCGATGACTTGCCGCAAGACGCGCAAGCCCCCTACTCCGTGCGCTTCGAAAGCCGACGCATAACCGACATCCATGGCGACGTTGCGCCGCAGCGCGATGACGATCGCGAATTCGCCCTGGTCGATCGCGCGTCCGCGATCAACAACAGCCTGTATGACGGCTTTGTCCGGCCATGGTTACGTCAGCTGATCAACGAGCCCACTGCCCAACTGTTGCGCAAGGCCCATCCCTTCCAGCAACAGCAGGTACTGTGGAGCAGCGCCAACCCGGCGCTGTGGTGGCTGGCCGCTAGCGCCGCGCAGGTGAGCCATGATCGTCAGCCCGCCAGCCCGGACAATCCGTTGCTGGCCTGGCAGGCGTTGTTTTCCAAGCAGGTCCACGATGCCATGGACGGCTACCGCGATGTGCGCGATGCGGCTCAGGAACTGTGTTTCTATGGTGTGTATGGCGTGCTCGGCAGCCTGCAGCTCAAGCATTGACGAGCACTACCTCAGGGTGAGAGGTGAGCGGCACAGCACATGACTCATCGGCGCGATACTGGCCGGGGGTCATGCCAAACCAGCGGCTGCACGCCTTGTTGAAACTGCTGTGGTCATGAAAACCAAGGAGATACGCGACATTCTTCATGTTGAAGTGAGAATGGCGCAGGTAGAAGTCGGCCAACTCTCGTCGTACCAGGTTCTGCACGTCCTTGAATTGCGTGCCGTCCTTTTCCAGTGCGCGTTGCAGCGTTCGTTTGCTGATGTTCATGGCGCCGGCGATCGACTCCATGTCGCATTGCCCCTGGCCATGACTCAAGCGCTCGGTGATCAGTGCGCGGAGCCTGCCGACGATGGAAGAACCGGACAACAGGTCCAGCTGCGCCTCGGCAAAGCTGTCATGCAGCACCGCCAGCGCCTCGTTGGCCATGCTCAGTGGCCGCAGGATCTCCTGGCCGTCGAACAGGATGCTGTCGTAGGCCGAGCCGAATTGCAGGTCGCAACCGAACAGGCGTCGATGCTCCGAGGTGTCCGCAGGTTCCGGATAGCTGAATTCCACACTCAAGGGTTGCGGCAGCTTGCCGTCTCCCAGCCAACGGCAAAAACCCAGCAGGGACGCCAACCCCGCATCCACATACTGGCGTGGCTTGATCGAGCCCGGTTGTTGGTGATCAAGCGAGGCCAGGCGGAAATGCTCCTGTTCCGGGACGAAAAAAAGGCTGAAGCCGGTGCCGATCAACGGACTGAAGCGCACCAGGCGTTCAAGTGCCAGTTTAAGGTTGAGGCTCGACATCATCGTGTAGCCGACGATCTGAAAGGTGCCGGGATGGAAATGCCCATAGGCCTTGAGGCCGATGTCCGGATCCCCTGCGGCTTGCGCGGCCAGTTGCCACAGGCGATAGAGCACCCTTCTCTCGCACCGCGCCCCGGGCGTGTGGGCGAGTTCCAGGTCCAACCCGGCTTCCCGGCACAGGCTGGCGACATCCAGCCCCTCGGCCGAGAGCGTAGTGACCAGTACGTTAGCGTAGCCTGAACTCATTCTGAACATGGCGTCCTCGATGACGACTGAAAGCGGACATCCTGCCCGGAGCACGACTGATTGCGGCTTGGTGAATACTGAGTGTCCGCTCATTTTGAAGTATTGATACAGGTTTGGTTTATCGGTGTTTTGCGCTGCATCCGACCGGTGACCGGGCGTGGCACCGTTGGACACCGAACAGTCACCCCGCAACACTTCCGCAACGCCCGCCAATGCCCAACACTCCGCTTCTTGCAGCGCAAAACAATACTGCCCGTTCTTCCTCTGCGGGCAAGGAGCTCCATGGACAACAACACGCAAAACTTCAACACTTTCTGGTCTGGCCAGGTCCCGTTCGTCGCCTCCTTTGCAGTGCAACAATTACGCCTCTGGGTCAGCAGCAATCCCTGGTTTACCGGGCAGCCGTACAACGACTGGTTCGACTTGCCCCGGGAAACCCTGGACAGCCTTCAGTCCGACTATCAAGCGCAATGGGCCGGACTCGGCCAGCAGCTGCTGACCGGACAGCCGTTCACCTTCGATGATCGACGTTTCGCCAGCGGCAACTGGAGCACTCCACTGTTTGGCTCCCTCGCCGCGTTCTACCTGCTCAACGCCGGGTTTTTGCTCAAACTGCTCGACCAGTTGCCGATCAAGGACAAAAAACCGCGCCAGCGCCTGCTGTATCTGGTGGAGCAAGCCATTGCCGCCGGCGCGCCCAGCAACTTTCTGGCGAGCAATCCCGATGCCCTGCAGCGCGTCGTCGATACCCGCGGTGGCAGCCTGCTCACGGGCCTGTTGCACCTGGCGAGCGACCTGCAGGAAGGCAAGATGCGCCAGTGCGACAGCGGTGCCTTCAAGGTCGGTGAAGACCTGGCCAACACCCCTGGAGAAGTCGTATTCGAAAATGAACTGTTCCAGCTGATCCAGTACCACCCGCAAACCGAAACCCAGTATCAACGCCCTGTTTTCATCGTGCCGCCGTCCATCAACAAGTACTACATCCTCGACCTGCGCCCGGACAACTCGATGGTGCGCCATCTGTTGCAGCAAGGTCATCCGGTGTTCCTGATGTCGTGGCGCAACTTCGACCAGGCCCACGCCGGCACCACCTGGGATGACCTGATCGAGAACGGCATCATCAAAGGACTGCAGGTGACCCGCGAAATCAGCGGCCAGCAGCGCCTCAACTGCGTGGGGTTCTGCATCGGCGGCACCCTGCTCAGCTCGGCGCTGGCGGTCCTGGCGGCACGTGGCGACAAGGCCATCGCCAGCGTGAGCCTGTTGACCACCTTCCTCGATTACCTCGACACCGGTCCCATCGACATCTTCGTCGACGAACAACTGGTGGCCCACCGCGAACGCACCATCGGCGGAATCGACGGCCCCATCGGCCTGTTCAAGGGCGAGGACATGGGCAACACCTTCTCACTGCTGCGCCCCAACGATCTGTGGTGGAACTACAACGTCGACAAGTACCTCAAGGGCCAGAAACCAAACGCGCTGGACCTGCTGTTCTGGAACAACGACAGCACCAACCTGCCGGGGCCGATGTACTGCTGGTACCTGCGCCACACCTATTTGCAGAACGACCTGAAATCCGGCGAACTGGACTGCTGCGGGGTGAAGCTGGACCTGCGCGCCATCGATGCGCCGGCCTACATCCTCGCCACCCATGACGACCACATCGTGCCCTGGAAGAGCGCTTATGCCAGCACCGGGTTGCTCAGCGGCAGCAAACGCTTCGTTCTCGGCGCCTCGGGGCATATCGCCGGGGTGATCAACCCACCCGCCAGGGAAAAACGCCACTACTGGACCAACGACCACCTGACGCAAGACCCGGACACCTGGTTCAACAATGCCGAGCAGCATTCCGGTAGCTGGTGGAATGACTGGTTCACCTGGCTGGCCGAGCATGCCGGAGAACGCGAAGCATCGGTACCGAGCGCCGGCAATGCGCAATACCCGGCGCTGGAACCGGCACCGGGGCGGTATGTGATGCAATGAGCGTCGACCGACCGGCTGCTCCTACAGACGACCACACCTGAGCAGCAAGCTCTCATTCGCCTGCCCCAATTCCTCACAACCGAGCTCTTGCAACAATCCCTCGGACAGGTTGCGCAAGCGCAAGGAGAGGTAAAACCTGCCATCGCCAGGCAACGCGTCGATACTTTCAACGCGCCTGGCAGCACCGGCACTGTAGAATTCTGCCGAGTAGGATCTTCTGTCCAGGTAGAACAACTCTCCGGGCGCATCCGCACTGTGCTCGTTCCACAGGCTGACGATCTCCCGCTGGTTCTGCGGCCTTTCACTCAGCGATCCTTGCAGCACCAGGGCGCCACCCGTTATTGGCAGGCAAGCTGACAACAGGTAGAGGATGGTCTGGCGTTTGTACATTGCAATGCTCTCGGCCAACAAGATGGCCCAGGCAGGTAATGCAGGCAACACATAGGTCCAGAGGATATTGCCCGCCAAGGTAAAAAACAGCGGGGTTGCCAGCGCCCATCCCCAAAGGAAGGTGTAGAAATCAGGGTTCCAGCCATAGCGATTGCGCGCCTTGTGCAGCATCCACAGGCAGAGCGTCCATGGAAACAGACTACCGATCAGATATATCCAGATCGTCCCTAAAGTTTCTGCATGGGCACTGCCATAAAGGTCACCCTGCCATTTCGAAATGACGTATCGACTCCAGTGTTCCCCAACAAAGAAGTAATTCAAGAATCCCGGGGTCTTGTTTTCAGCCAGGTAATACCAAGGCACAGACACCGCGGCCAGCAGAATCAAGCCAGACAACCAGGGTAGATGAAGAAAACGTTTCCAGTTCCGCGTCGAGGCAGCCCACACCATTGCCAGCATACCCACCAGAACAATGGATAAGGGGCCTTTGGCCAACATGCCCAAACCCAGGCCTATAAACCCGATTCTGGCCCAGGTCAGGTCATGATAAGTAACCCCTCTCCACAAGCCATACGCAGAAATCACCATGGCGAAACTCAGCGCAGGGTCAGTCAGGACAACCCCACTCGCTATAAAGCCGAGCGCGCAACTGGAATAGATGATCGAAGCGATCAAACCTGTCCTCAGGTCGCGCTCTTCGCGACAGAACTTCATGATCACCGCACAGGTTGCGACGTGAATGAGCCAGGCAGGAAAACGGCTGGCAAACTCACCCACGCCCAGAATTTTCATGCTCAGCGCCTGGGTCCAGAACGACAGGGGTGGCTTACCCCAGAACGGAACGCCATGATCAAACATCGGGGTGATCCAGTCATCGAGGGTCACCATCTTGCGAGCGACCTCCGCATAACGCGCCTCCGACGTATCCATCAACGGGTAAAACGCCAATCCCGCCAGCCTGGCCAGACAGATGGCAACCAGGATCAACCATAACAAGCGGTTCTGATCAACCTGAGTCATGCCGACCGCTCCCGCAGGGCACTATCCGCAATCCGGGAAGTCGACTTTCTCAGAAAATAATGCGGCCTGCCCTTTGCCTCCACTTTCAGAATCCCGACATACTCCCCGACCAAGGCGATACCGCAAGTCATCAATGCCAGTACAACAAGGATGAAGTTCTCATAACCCACATTGCCCGTTATCAAGGCACCGACAAAAGCGATAACGGACATCGTCATGACCAGGGCGGCGCAATAGCTGAACCAGCGCAGCGGGCTGTGTGAAAATGAAAGTGAAGAGTCGATGGCCAGACCCAGGAGGTTTGGCATATTCCACTTGGTCTTTCCCGCCTCCCGACCCTCGCGATCATATTGCAAACAAATACTCTTGAAACCAATCCACCCGGCCAGCCCTTTCAGAACCCGAGACCTTTCCTTCAGTTCGATGAGCGCTGCCAGCGGCGCGCTGCCTAACAGCCGGAAATCGCTGACTTGCGAGGGGAAAGAGAAATCCTTCACCAATACACGCATGATCCGATAGTAGGCAGTAGCGGTTGTTCGTTTCAGCCAGGAATCACTGTCACGCTTTCTGCGCTGCATATTGACAACGTCGTAACCCGCCACCCAATGCACGATCATTGAAGGGATCAACTCTGGAGGGTCCTGGAGATCCGCATCGATGAAGATAATGGCACGAGCGTTTGCGTGTTCCATTCCCGCCCACATGGCGGCCTCCTTGCCAAAATTTCGACTCAGGTGTAAACAACGCACATCCGGTTCGCGCGCAAACTCATCAAGCAGATCAGAGGTGTTATCCGCACTGCCATCATTTACATAAAGCAGTCCGATTCGCATGTTTAACTCACGCACTACATCAGTGATTCGCTGATGAAATATCGGCAATACATCTTCCTCTTCGAAACAAGGAATAATTACCATCAAGTCATAACAAGGCGGACTACTTGAGTCTGGTTGCTGCATGTTTGAACACCCAATTGTTAGAAATTGTAAAATTTACGATCATTACCAGCAGAGAAGACAGTATCTGGGCGGGTAATGCACCTGCCCCCAGCCTCAAAATCACGGCCATGAACAGTGCATTGAAGGCAACACTCAATACACACAAAGCCGCGTAGTTGACGGGTCGTGCTGTTCTGTTGCGGAACACCCAGGCCTTGAGGATCCAGTAGTTAACGACAGCGCCCGCTATCGCGCCGATGGTGCTACTGAGCAACACGCCGAAAACTGGCGCTAGAAGGAGCAAAAGCGCAAAATGCACTGTTGTCGCAGTCAAACCGGATATCAGGTAACGGGGAAACAGTAATGTATTCATGCAGCCAACATTACACGGCCCCGTGTGAACGGATTATCACATTCACAATCGGTTCACACTTTACTCAGTACAATGCCTGACAAGCATTAACGCGAGCATTGTCCATGCATGAAATATTATTGGTTGAAGACGACGTCGCGTTGGCCGGCACACTATGCGACTATCTTTCGGAGTTCGAAATCGATATAGATCATGCCTACGATGGGCGATCCTGCCTGGAATTGTTGAAGTCCAATAATTACGCCGCCATCATTCTGGATGTCACGATGCCGCGACTGAACGGGTTCGACACCTGCAGGCGGATCCGGGAACAAGGCAATACCGTGCCCATCATATTCCTGACGGCCCGCGACACCTTGGCTGACAAGCGGGACGGGTTCGAGGCGGGTGCTGACGACTATCTGGTGAAGCCATTTGAACCTGAAGAACTCAGGCTCAGGATCAACGCATTATTACGCCGGCAACGACCCCGGCCGCTTTCGACTCCGATAATGTGCGGGGACCTGGAGTTGACTGAAGCAACGTTCATGGTCAGTCGTGGAGAGCTGCGGACCCAACTTCCCGATATACAGTTTCGAATATTGAAGATGCTTGTCGAGGCAGCCCCAAGCCCCCTCAGCAGAAGGCAGCTTGAACTCGCTATCTGGCCCGATTCTGACCCACCCGACAGCGATCCACTGCGCACCCACATCTACCGCCTCAGACGGCTACTCGCCAAGCTGAACCTGGATCACTCACTGGTCACCCTCCACGGAAAAGGATACCGGCTTGCGATCCCCCACTAATTCCTTTTTTGTCCGGATCCTCTCCATACTGATCCCCTTTTCTACCCTCGTTGCGATCATTTACAGCGTGTTGATCTGGGCCTCGATCTCGATGACAGAGGACTACATCGTCAAACATTACCTGAAGCGTGAATTTGAGGCGTTTGAGCGCGAGTACGTGCAAGACGCAAGCGCTACACCGTTACCCAATACAAGTTATCTGCAGACGTTCTGGGGTGATAGCCTCGAATTGCCAGACTTTGCCAAACCACTAAGTGAGGGACTGCACGAAATCGGCGATACGCACGTTCTCATCAAAAAAATGCCGGGCACAGCCAACAAGATCTACATGATACTTGACGAGTCCAAGATGAGTTCCCTGGACAGCTTTGCGCCAACAACAATCAGTCTGCTCTGGGCACTGGCCGGACTCATTATAATAGCGGGCGCAGTAGTTGCGATTGTCATGGCGCGAATCATATCCGCGCCGGTTGTGCAGTTAGCCAAGGATCTGTCCCGACACCCCCTCAAGACCAAACAGCTCGAAAGCAATCATCGCAAGGATGAAGTAGGTGTTCTAAGCCGAGTAATCAGTGGAGCACTTGAACGCCTGGAAAACACACTGGATAGAGAGCAAGCCTTCACCCGACATGTGAGCCATGAGTTAAGAACTCCGCTGAGCATTATCAGAAACTCCCTGGCTGTCATTAAATTGCCCGGCTGCGACGAGACGAAAAAGGCGCGCAATCTTCAACGCCTGCAGCAGGCATCAAGAGACATGGAAGATTTGATTGAACTGTTCCTTTGTCTAAGCCGCGAGAAGATCGGTCAAAAATGCGCCAACATTAATCTACAACAACTGCTGAACGACGCACTGCTGCGACACCAACCGAAAATCGACTCGATGAGTGTCCAGCTTCAGGTAAAACAGGACCTGATGATCAGCGCCGACCCAATACTGCTGAAAAGCTTGATTCACAACCTCATCAACAACGCCATCCAGCACGGCGGACAGCGCCTGCTGATTGCCGCCAACCAGAACAGCCTGGTTATTTCAAATACACTCACTGAAGTTGAATCAGTTGCAGGATATGGATTCGGCCTGGAAATCGTTTCGAGGATATGCCGATATGCCGGCTGGAGCTTGCACATACGCTCTACCTCGACAGTTTACTCCGCTAAAATAAGCCAACTTGGCTAGCGCAGGATGCTCACCCCCAAAGTTTTGCGCGAGCCAGGGAAACTGGCGGAAGGTAGCCGGAGTCGAACCTGCCCGGGAACGGATGCCGTCCCCAACCGGGTTTGAAGCCCGGCCGCGCCACCGGGCGCGATTACCTTCCAAAAAATCAATGATCCGTGGACCGGGCCAGGGCATTGTCCGGGCGGATGTGGCG
>Ga0247818_10002790_pt1 | contig 11270 bp, 12 predicted proteins | sample 13C_Glucose_Day1_FD_192424 | JGI IMG/M metagenome (GOLD analysis project Ga0247818, IMG submission 192424) | Soil microbial communities from agricultural site in Penn Yan, New York, United States - 13C_Glucose_Day1 | ecosystem: Environmental > Terrestrial > Soil > Agricultural land | place...
CGGCAGGGAAATGATCAGCGGCGAGAGCATCATCATACCCATGGCCATCAGCACACTGGCCACGACCAGGTCGATGATCAGGAACGGAATGAAGATCATGAAACCGATCTGGAAGGCGGTTTTCAACTCGGAGGTGACGAAGGCCGGCACCAGGATGGTCAATGGCGCCTGATCCGGCGTGGCAATGTCCGTGCGCTTGGACAGGCGCATGAACAACTCCAGATCACTGGTGCGCGTCTGCGCCAGCATGAAGTCCTTGATCGGTACCTGAGCCTTGGCCACGGCGTCCTGGGCCGTGAGTTTCTCCGCCAGATACGGCTGCAAGGCATCCTGGTTCACCCGGTCGAACACCGGCGCCATGATGAACAGGGTCAGGAACAGCGCCATGCCGGTGAGGATCTGGTTCGAAGGGGTCTGCTGCAAGCCCAGGGCCTGGCGCAGGATCGAGAAGACGATGATGATCCGGGTGAAACTGGTCATCAACATGACGAAGGCTGGAATGAAGCTCAGCGCGGTCATGATCAGCAAAATCTGCAGGCTGACCGAGTATTCCTGCGCGCCCTGGGCATTGGTGCCCAGCGTAATCGCCGGGATCGACAGCGGGTCGGCTGCCAGCGCCAGCGGCGCGGCCAGCATCAGGACCAGTGTCAGGACGACACGTAACGCACCCATTACTTCTTATCCTTCTGATCTTTGCCCAGAATGTCCATCAGACGCTGGGCAAACTCCGGCGTCGCTTTCTCGCTGCTCGGCACCTGCACCGGCTCCTTGAGCACATGCAATGCGGTGATGGTGCCAGGGCTCAGGCCGAGCAGAATCTGCTCGTTGCCCACTTGCACCAGCATCAACCGGTCGCGCGGGCCCAGCGCACGCGAGCCGATCAATTCGATCACCTGGCCTTTACCGGCCGGTCCCGCCTGCTGAACCCTGCGCAGCAGCCAGGCGAGGAAAAAGATCAGCCCCAGCACCAACAGCAAACCGAACACCAGTTGCGTCAACTGTCCGGCCACGCCACTACTGGCCACCGGCGCAGCGGCGGTCGTGGCAACGGCTTCAGCCGCCAGCACACTGACCGGCAACGCCAACACGGCCCCCAACAAGACTGCGAGAAGCTTTTTCACTCAGCGCAGCTTCTTGATGCGTTCGCTTGGGCTGATCACGTCGGTCAGGCGAATGCCGAACTTCTCGTTGACCACCACCACCTCGCCATGGGCGATGAGCGTGCCGTTGACCAGCACGTCCAGCGGCTCACCGGCCAGGCGATCGAGCTCGATCACCGAGCCCTGGTTCAGTTGCAGCAGGTTGCGGATGTTGATGTCGGTGCTGCCGACTTCCATGGAAATCGACACCGGGATATCAAGGATCACGTCCAGGTTCGGCCCTTGCAGGCTGACCGGCTCGTTGCTCTTCGGCACGCCGCCGAACTCTTCCATTGGCAGGCGGTTGTTCGCCGACGAGGCGGTATCGGCTGCCAGCAAAGCATCGATATCGGCCTGGGCATCTCCGGTTTCTTCCAGGGCCGCAGCCCACTCATCGGCCAGCGCCTGGTCGTCCTGGGTATTCATGTCGTTAGCCATCACTTGTCCTCGGCGGGGCAACTGTTCAATTAGAAGCAGTCAATAAAATAGGATTGGGGCACTGCTTCAACGGCGCTCGATCGGCTCGATCACCTGCAACGCGAGGTTGCCTTTGTGCGAACCCATCTTGACCTTGAAGGCCGGCACGCCGTTGGCGCGCATGATCATTTCTTCGGGCATCTCAACCGGGATCACATCCCCCGGCTGCATGTGCAGAATGTCCCGCAGGCGCAACTGGCGACGGGCGACCGTGGCACCAATCGGTACGTCGACATCCAGAACGTCCTGGCGCAGCGCGTTGACCCAGCGCTCGTCCTGGTCATCGAGGTCCGACTGGAAGCCGGCATCGAGCATTTCGCGCACCGGCTCGATCATCGAGTACGGCATGGTCACGTGCAGGTCGCCGCCACCGCCATCGAGCTCGATGTGGAAGGTCGATACCACGACCGCTTCGCTCGGGCCGACGATGTTGGCCATGGCCGGGTTCACTTCCGAGTTGATGTACTCGAAGTTCACTTCCATGATCGCCTGCCAGGCCTCCTTCAAATCGATGAAAGCCTGCTCCAGCACCATGCGCACTACGCGCAGTTCGGTCGGCGTGAATTCACGCCCTTCGATTTTTGCGTGACGGCCATCGCCACCGAAGAAGTTGTCCACCAGCTTGAACACCAGCTTGGCGTCGAGGATGAACAGCGCGGTGCCGCGCAACGGCTTGATCTTGACCAGATTGAGGCTGGTCGGCACGTACAGCGAGTGCACGTATTCGCCAAACTTCATCACCTGGACGCCACCGACCGCCACATCTGCCGAACGGCGCAGCATGTTGAACATGCTGATGCGGGTATAGCGGGCGAAACGCTCGTTGATCATCTCCAGGGTCGGCATGCGTCCACGGACGATGCGATCCTGACTGGTCAGGTCATAGCTTTTGACAGTGCCGGGTTCGGCAGCGTTTTCGGTCTGTACCAGACCATCGTCGACGCCATGCAACAGCGCATCGATCTCATCCTGGGACAGCAGGTCCTGCACGGCCATGTCGTGTTCCTACTGCAGTACGAAATTAGTGAAAAGCAACTGTTCGATGACCACTTTGCCGACCTCTTTCTGCGCCACTTCCTGGACGCTGGCCGTGGCTTTCTGGCGCAGCATTTCCTGGCCGACCGGCGAGGCGAGGGTCGCGAAATCCTGGCCGGAGAACAGCATGACCAGGTTATTGCGGATCACCGGCATGTGAACCTTGAGCGCCTCCAGATCGACCGGGTTGCGGGCGAGCATGGTGATGCTCACTTGCAGGTAGCGCTGGCGGCCGTTCTGGTTGAAATTGGCGACGAAGGCCGGGGCAATCGCCTCGAAAATCGCTGGCTGCTTGCCGAGTGGAGTTTCGGCCTCGGCGCTGGCGGGCTTGCTCTGGGCGCTGTGCATGAAGTACCAGGTCGCACCCACGGACAAACCGATCGCGAGCAGCAACGCCACTACCATCAAGATGATCAGCTTGAGCCTGCCTTTGGTTGCGGGTTCTTTTACTACTGCGTCGCTCTTCGCCATGCCAATAATCCGTCACTATTCGGGTTTTCACAGTCGCACGGCAAGGCAAGAGCAAGTGTTATGCCAGAAGCGCCCTAGGGAAGAAGTGCTGGAGAAATGTAGTGTGGATGACACATAAACCCCCTGTGGGAGCGCAATACTGTTCACTTAAGCCAGGTCACACCTTTGTGGCGAGGGGGCTTGCCCCCGTTGGGCCGCAGAGCGGCCCCAAAACCTGCCACCGAGGTGTATCAGGTACACCGCGTGTAATGGTTTTGCGACTGCTTCGCAGCCGAACGGGGGCAAGCCCCCTCGCCACAAGGTGTATTGCCCCGCTTAAGTGAACAGCATTACCTGTGGGAGCGGGCTTGCCCGCGATGAGGGCAGAACAGCCAATATCTTCATTGACTGCTACACCGCCATCGCGAGCAAGCTCACTCCCGCAGGGTTTAGTGGCGTGTGTGGTCAGGCGTAGTAATCGACCGCACTGGAGCCGATCACGCTAGTGGTACTGGCAGCCACTTCGGCAACGCTCGGCGCAAGATCATCATCCATCGAATCCAGCCCCCCGCCGCCAGCATTGGCGCGCCCTCGCTGAGCCTGTTGAGACTGATCCTGCCCCTGCTGCGAACCACGGGACTGGTCCGAAACGTTGACATCGACCTGGCCCATGCCCTGCTGCGCAAACATGTCACGCAGGCGATACATCTGGCCGTCCAGCGCTTCACGGACAGCTGGATGGGCACTCATGAACGTCACTTGGGTCTGCTGATCCGGCACCATGTTCACCCGAATGTCCAGGCGCCCAAGTTCAGCTGGCTGCAACTGAATGTCGGCGGCCTTGAGATTGGTGCTGGACAGGTACATGACCCGATTGACCACCTCTTGTGTCCAGCCGCTCTGATGCATTGCGATCGGCTGGTTCACCGGCAAGGCATTCGCGGTTTTCGGTGTGGCGGCCTGTGTCAGTTCCGCCAGACGGTTGGCGAAATTGTCGACACGGGTGTCGCTGCTGGCGGACGTGAGATCCTTGAGACCGGCGTCGATCAAGCCGCTGAACGCCTTGTCGCCACCCTGGCTGGTACTGTCCTTGTCGGGCGGCATATCCAGCATGCTCGCCATGCCCGCTGCAAAGTTCTGTGCCGAAGTCAGCTCGCCATCAGCCTGGGCTGGTATCGGTGCTGCCTTGGCCTGGCCCTGGCTGGAAGCGGACACATGGCCACTGTGTTCCATTGCCAGACGCAATGCCGGCAATGCATCGAGTGGGTCAGCTTCGGGATTGAAGTCGTTATCCGTGGCGGTCAGCGCCGGGGCCACCGTCGTCTTGGCGGTCGCCGAAACCGAAACCGGCACCGGCACCGGCACTGCAGCCTGGACAGCTTGTGCCAAGGCCGGGTCCACCACGGCTTCGGCGGCCGTTGCAATTGGCGCCGGCACTACAATCTGGACAACCTGAGCCAATGCCGGATCATAAGCCGGATCGATCGGCGCGCAGTCACCCACCGCCTTATGCTCGATATCCGTCGTTTCGTCGCTGGCGGACTTATCGTCTGCCTGCACCAGGTGATTGACTGGCAAGGATTTGCCGTCATCGGCAACAGCCGGCTCTACAGCGGCAGAACTGTGTTCGCCAGAATCTTGCGTCTCGGGCCCTTCGGTAGTTTTTTTACCAATCGGCTCATTTGATCCATTACCGGCGGCAGCAGATTTATCCGGGGTTTGATCGGCATACACCCGAGCGAAGCTGGACGCCTTGTTCCCAGGCTCAGGGGACGACACCGGGGCACTGGCGGGGGGCGCTTTAGCCTTGGCCTGTGTGGCGGCCTGAAGAAAAATATCGGGGGTAACGGGCATGAAACGATCTCCGCTGCACTGGATACGTAGGTACAGTTGCGGAGAGTAAAGCAAGGGTCGCGCCAGATTCACTCGAATGTCGCGTCGAACGGCTTAACGGTCCATCAGGAATCGCTGCCGCTCCTCTTCGTACAGTGGCCGGGCAATAGCAAACTCGCTGACGATTTCAGTAATCAATTGCTGAATATCGTCCTTCGATGAATGGGTTGCGCTCTTTTCCAGCCGACAGCACAACGCGGCGAGCCTTAAGGCTCCCATGTTGCTGCTGCTGCCCTTGAAGCTATGGGCGGCCTCAATCAATTGCGCCGCGCTCTGCGCCTTGTGCAACTGCTGCAAACGCGTTTCGCAATCTTCGAGAAAGGTATCCAGCAACGTCGGATACTCGCCCTCCATGATTTCCTGCAACGCATTCAACACGTCGCGATCCAGATGTGTGTCAGCCACTTGCTCACTCCTTGATCAAGAATTGTGCAGATTATGCCAGAGCCTCCCAGAAAAACTCCACGCAAGCACTTCGCCCGTCATCGCTCCATCGGGCATTTCGGCCCAACTGGCGGATAAGACTGACCCCGCGTCCCGACAGACGTATGTCGTCCACAGGTCTTTGCATCACCCGCGCAACATCGAACCCTTTGCCACTGTCCTCGACGCGGATCGTCAGGCAACCGCCCTCGCCTGTCGGCGTGACCTGCAAATGCACCCTGACATAGCCGTCCTGCAACGCATCCAGGCAAGCATTGCGCTGTTGATAGTAGCGGGCGAAACCGCCGGCATCGCGTTTGAGACTCGAATCCAGACCGAGCACACCATGCTCCAGAGCATTGGAATACAGTTCCGCCAGCACGCTGTAGAGCGCCCCGCTCTGGGCTCGCAAACCGTGGACCTCCTGCAACAACTGCAACAGATACGGCAGCGGATTGAAGCGCTTGAGCGTAGCGGCACGCAACTCGAAACTCACCGACCAATCCAGCGGGCAGGACTGCCCACTATCAGAGTAAACCAGTGCCGGCGGCGTGATCTGCGCCGGTTGCAGCAGGCTGATTTCGACCATGCTGACATCGTCGCGCGCTTGCCCGCCAAAATCGCGCAAGGCCTGCTGGACCTCTTCGAACAGCGCGTCAGGCTGACGATTGCTCTCGAACACTCGCTGCAAACCCTGCTCACCGAACAACCGGTCGTTGGCATCTCGCGTATCGATCACACCATCGGACAACAGGAACACCCGATCGCCGAGTGCCATTGGCAGCACCTCAGTGCGATCATCAAATGCCTCAGGGCTCAGCACGCCCAGTGGCAGATGGCGCGCCGCCAGCTGCGTGCGCTCGCCGCTGGCGATACGGTGCAGGTATCCATCGGGCATGCCGCCATTCCAGACTTCCACCGAGCGCCGCTGGAAACTCAGGCACAGCAAGGTCGCACAGCAAAACATGTCCACGGGCAGGATGCGCTTGAGCTTGGCATTCATCTCGCGCAACGTCTCCGCCAGGCCGTAGCCCTTGGCGGTCATGCCATAAAAGACTTCCGCCAACGGCATGGCGCCCACCGCCGCCGGCAACCCGTGCCCCGTAAAGTCGCCCAGTAGCACGTGCATATCGCCCGATGGCGTGAATGCCGCCAGCAACAGGTCACCGTTGAACAGTGCGTAGGGCGACTGCAAGTATCGGATGTTGGGGGCGACATTCAGGCAACCGGAATGCGCCACTTTGTCGAAAACGGCCTTGGCCACCCGCTGTTCGTTGAGCAAATAGTCGTGGTGCCGGGCGATCTGGTCGCGTTGCTCCAGCACCGTGGCCTGCAAGCGGCGCAAGCGCTCCATCGCCTTGATTTTGGCGGCGAGTATCACCTGGTTATAGGGTTTCGCCAGAAAGTCGTCGCCACCAGCTTCCAGACAACTGGCCAGGGCTTCGTTTTCGGACAAGGACGTAAGGAAGATGATCGGCACCAGGGTTTCACCGGCCAATGCCTTGATTTGCCGGGCGGCCTCGAAGCCGTCCATGACCGGCATCATCGCGTCCATCAACACCAGATGCGGTGTTTGCCGGCGAAACGCGTCGACCGCTTCAACGCCGTTGGCCGCCGTCAGTACCACATGCCCTTGTCGGCGCAGGATGCTCGACAGCAACAGGCGATCAGCGGCACTGTCCTCGGCGATCAGGATGGTCAGTTGCACCTGCGGCTGCATGGCAATCAACTGATGTCGAACAGTTTGTCGAAATTGGAAATGGCGAGGATCTTGCGCACGTCACTGCTGCTGTTGACCACGCGGATGTCGGAGTCGTCGCCACCGGCATGATCGCGCAGCAGCAGCAACATCCCCAGGGCGGAGCTGTCGAGGTAGGTCGCGTCTTTCAGGTCGACCACCACGGCGGCCAGTTCCTTGTTCTCATAGGCATCACGAAATTGCTGATGCTTGGCGAAATCGAATCGTCCCTTGATCGAAATCGTCAGCTTTTGCCCGTCCTGGGACATCTCGGAAATCACTGACATTTACCGCGTCCTAGTCTTTGGAATACGTTTAGAAGGTTTAGCATCTGAGAGAGGCAAGGTCAAAGGATCGCAGGCCCGGGCCGAGTTCGGACGATCTTTTTTCAGGCAACGCTAATACTGATCCTGGCGCGGCAACCGCTGGCACAACTCATCGAGCAGCTTCTGCTCGCGCCTGTCTTCCAGCGCCCGCGCCTCATCGGCATAACGCTGGACCAGTTTGCGCAGGCCTTCGACCCGGGTGAACGCCTGTTGCCAGGTTTCCCGCGCCTTGTTCAGATTGTTCTGATGCCAGGCCAGACTCTGGCGCTGCTGGTCGATGGCCGTGCCCAACTGCGCGAGAAAGCCCTGATACCCCAGCAGCCACTGACCCGAGACGCCGCTGCTGCCGCGTACGATCCATTGCTCCTGATAATCGAGTCGAAAGGCTTCCAGGTCACCCAGCTTGCTTTCCGCCAGCCGCACCTGCCCCTGAAAATGGCCCAACCGTTGAGAGGCGGTTTTCTCGGCCTTTTCGGCCATGTCCACCACCGGCGCCAGGCGCCCTGCCCGAGTCTGGGCCATGGCCGCTTAACCGCCAGCCGCGGGCGCAAAGATCGACGCGAGGTACGCTTCGCTTTCGCCCAGGCTGATGCTGTCGTTGAGGCCCTGGCGCAGGTATTTGACCAACTGCGGCTGCAGGGAAATCGCCAGGTCGGTCTCGCGGTCGCCACCCGCGACATAGGCGCCGACGCTGATCAGGTCGCGGCTCTGCTGATAACGCGACCACAACTGCTTGAAATACTGCGCACGCGCCATGTGTTCCGGCGACACCACCGCCGGCATCACCCGGCTGATGGACGCTTCGATATCGATGGCCGGGTAATGCCCTTCTTCGGCGAGGCGCCGGGACAACACGATGTGCCCGTCGAGCACGCCGCGCGCCGCGTCGGCAATCGGGTCCTGCTGGTCATCACCTTCGGACAGCACGGTGTAGAAAGCGGTGATCGAGCCACCCCCCTTCTCGGCGTTGCCCGCCCGCTCTACCAGTTTCGGCAGTTTGGCAAATACCGAAGGCGGATAGCCCTTGGTCGCCGGCGGTTCACCAATGGCCAACGCAATTTCCCGCTGGGCCTGGGCGAAACGGGTCAGGGAATCCATGAGCAACAGGACGTTCTTGCCCTTGTCGCGAAAATATTCGGCGATGCGCGTGCAATACATCGCGGCGCGCAGGCGCATCAACGGCGCATCATCGGCCGGGGACGCCACCACCACCGAGCGCTTGAGGCCTTCTTCACCGAGGATGTGCTCGATGAACTCCTTGACCTCACGACCCCGCTCACCGATCAGGCCAACGACGATAATGTCCGCCTCGGTGAAGCGGGTCATCATGCCCAGCAGCACCGACTTGCCAACACCGGTACCGGCGAACAGACCCAGTCGCTGACCACGGCCGACAGTGAGCATTCCGTTGATGCAGCGAATGCCCACGTCCAGCGGTTCGCTGATGGGCTCACGCTTGAGCGGGTTGATGGTCGGGCCGTCCATCGGCACCCAGTCTTCGGCCTTCATGCCGCCCTTGCCGTCCAGCGCACGACCGGCGCCGTCGAGAACACGCCCAAGCATGCTCATGCCCATCGGCAGGCGACCGGTATCGGCCATGGGCACCACGCGGGCACCCGGCGCAATGCCGGCGACGCTGCCAACCGGCATCAGGAAAACTTTGCTGCCAGAAAAACCCATGACCTCGGCTTCAACCTGCACCGGATGATAGCTGTCGTCATTGATGACCATGCAACGACTGCCCATGGCAGCGCGCAGGCCTTCGGCTTCAAGGGTGAGGCCGACCATACGCAACAAGCGACCTTCGAGAATCGGCGCACCGGCCAGCTCAGTGGCCTCGGCATAGCTGCCCAGGCGCTTGGCGAAACTGGTGCGATCAAGGCGCATCGGCAACGTCCGGCTCAGCTGCGCCCGCAGGCGTGCTTTCGATCGGCAGCTCCAGGCTCAGGTCTGGCGCGGCTGGACGCAGGGCCTGGTCATGCAACTGATCGAAGAGTTTATCCATGACCCGTGCAACCCGGGTTTCGACTGTGGCGTCGATGCGGCTGTGTTCGGTCTCCACCCGGCAACCGCCAGGCAACAGCGACTCGTCCTCGACGATGCGCCAGGTTTCTTCATGGCGCTCGCGCAGGGCTTTGACCTGTTCGAAATCCTGCGGATTGATGTACAACCGCACATTGCCCGCGCCCAGGGGCAACAACTTGAGGGCGTCGCGCATGACGTGCTCGATCTGCGTTGAGTCGATCGCCAGTTCGCGCTGGATCACCTGACGGGTGATGTGCTGCACCAGGTCGACCAGGGACTTTTCAATCAGGGTGTCCTGCTCGGCGATGGGCTCGAACAGGTGCGCCATCAACTGTTCCAGCCCGGCAATCTTGGCCGACAAGGCGACTTCGGCCTCCTGACGCACCTTAAGCGTGGTGCTGTGGAAGCCTTCCTTCTCGCCCACCGCGAAGCCTTCGTTGTAGGCTTCCTGGCGAATGCTTTCGAGTTCCTCGAGGGTCAGTGGCTGGACTTCCTCCAGCGGCACCTCCTCCATTTCCGGCGGTTCGGGCTCAGGCTCAGGTTCCGGCTCGGGTTCTGGCGGGTCGAAACTGGGCAACGCCCAGGTATCGAAGCCACTGACATCCCTGGCGCGGATCAGGTCAGTGGCTGACTCATCATTCTTGACCATGGTGTTAGATCATTTCCTCGCCGCCCTTGCCACCGAGAACGATTTCTCCGGCTTCGGCCATACGGCGGGCGATAGTGAGGATTTCTTTCTGCGCGGTTTCCACGTCGCTGACGCGCACCGGGCCTTTGGCTTCCAGGTCGTCGCGCAGCAGTTCGGCCGCACGCTTGGACATGTTCTTGAAGATCTTTTCCTTGACGCCTTCGTCCGAACCCTTGAGGGCCAGTACCAGAACGTCGGAAGACACTTCACGCAACAGCGCCTGAATACCGCGGTCGTCGACATCGGCCAGGTTGTTGAACACGAACATGAGGTCTTCGATCTGACCGGACAGGTCTTCGTCGACTTCGCGGATCGAGTCCATCAACTGGCCTTCAATCGAGCTGTCGAGGAAGTTCATGATGTCCGCTGCGCGCTTGATGCCGCCCAGGGTGGTGCGCGAGGCATTCGAGTTGCCGGAGAACTGCTTCTCGAGAATCTGGTTGAGCTCTTTCAGGGCTGCCGGCTGCACGGTATTGAGCGAAGAAACCCGCAGGATAATGTCCAGGCGTGCCTTGTGGTCGAAGTTGCCGAGCACTTCCCCGGCCTGATCCGGATCGAGATACGCCACGACGATCGCCTGGATCTGCGGGTGCTCGTAACGGATCACATCGGCCACGGCGCGCGGCTCCATCCACTTCAGGCTGTCGAGGCCGCTGGTGTTGCCACCGAGCAGGATACGGTCGATCAGACCATTGGCTTTGTCTTCGCCCAAGGCCTGGGTGAGCATCTTGCGCACATAGTCATCGGAGCCGACGCCCAGGCTGGTCTGGTCGCCGACCATGTCGACGAACTCGCTCATCACCTGCTCGACCTGCTCGCGGTGCACGTTGCCCATCTGGGCCATGGCCACACCTACGCGCTGAACCTCTTTGGGCCCCATGTGGCGCAGTACCTGGGCGGCGTCAGTAGAACCCAGCGACAGCAGCAGGATCGCGGCTTTGTCGACCTTGGTCAGTTTGGCGGCAACGGCTCGGTTATCACTCATCTGCGTTAATCCACTCTTTCACGACCTGGGCCACGCGACCCGGATCTTCTGCCACCAGACTCTTGATTGCGTTCAACTGTGCGTCATAGCC
>Ga0247818_10002791_pt1 | contig 11268 bp, 8 predicted proteins | sample 13C_Glucose_Day1_FD_192424 | JGI IMG/M metagenome (GOLD analysis project Ga0247818, IMG submission 192424) | Soil microbial communities from agricultural site in Penn Yan, New York, United States - 13C_Glucose_Day1 | ecosystem: Environmental > Terrestrial > Soil > Agricultural land | place: USA...
GGACTGGGGAATCGGGGGAGGAGTAGGACCCAGCGTCGGGCAATCTGCTGGCAGTGCGCTATAAACCTATAGGGGTTTTGCGGGAACACTGTCCATGACCATGTTTGCAAAGACACTGATATTCAACCAGGGCGAAGTTCGCTTGAACTCGCGCAAAGAGCCGTTCAATCTGCTGCGCTGGTTTTCGCTGATCAGCATGGCGGTAATCGGCACCGTGGCAGTGGCGCTGGGCTCGGTATCGACCAAATTCGTGATTACCGAAAGCGTGCAACGCGATGCCCTGCTGACCTCGCAATTCATCCAGGCGATTGCCTCCGCGGAGGTGCGCCATGTGTTGATTCCCAATGTGCGGACCATGGGCGAGCTGCTCGACCCGCGCAAGGACCGGGACTTTCCCGACGTCGACCCGCTGGCTCGCGCCAATGCCCGGGGCGAATTCCTCGACCACATCGAACATTTGCCGGATGTGATCCTGGCCAACGTCTATGCCCCCGACCGCATGATCATCTGGTCGACCAACCCGGCCCTGATGGGCACCACGATTCACGCCGACGAAGACCTGGACCAGGCCTTCGTCTCGAAGATGCCCGTGTCGGCCAGCTATCACGATGTCGACAAGGCCCGCATGGAACAGAAGTTCGTCACACCGCCGGAATTCATCTTCATCGAAAACTACATTCCGCTGTTCGATGCCGAAGGCAAGAACGTCACGGCGATGGTCGAGATCTACAAGGAACCCAAGGACCTGATCAGCCGGATGGAACGCGGCCTGGTGCTGATATGGATGGCCACGGCCCTGGGGGGCGGCCTGATCTACCTGGGGCTGTACTGGATCGTGCGGCGGGCCGCGATCCTGCTGGCGACGCAACAGAAGCAACTGATCACCAACGAAACCTTCGTGGCCCTGGGCGAAATGTCTTCGGCCGTGGCCCACAGCCTGCGCAATCCCCTGGCGACCATTCGCTCGAGTGCCGAACTGGCGCTGGAATTCGACACTGGCCCGGCGCACAAGAACATCAACGACATCATCGGCCAGGTCGATCGCATGTCGAAGTGGGTGCGCGAGTTGCTGCAATCCCTGCGCCCGCTCAATGACGACGTCGAAGCGGTCAACCTGGTGGCGGTGCTGCACGACAGCCTCACGGCTTTCGAACAGCAGATCGTCAAGGCCCGGGTCAATGTACTGTTCGAACCCATAGGCACGCCAATGGTGCTCAGTCAGCAGGTGCAGCTGACGCAGATCCTCAACAGTTTGCTGGCCAATGCCCTGGAGGCCATGGACGAAGGCGGTACCCTGACCCTCACCATGGCGCCCATCGATGCGCACAATGTTCGCGTGGTGGTCAGTGACACCGGCAAAGGCATGACCGAGGAGCAGCGACGCATGGCGTTCCGCCCGTTTTTCACCACCAAGCAGGGCGGGCTCGGCGTCGGACTGGTGCTGGTCAAGCGCATCATGGAGCGTTTTGGCGGAGCGGTGGCCCTTGAAAGCCTCGAGGGCGAGGGCACCCGCGTCAGCCTGACGTTCAAGCGCGTTCCCTGACAATGGGTGTGAACTTTCCCCGGTAGCGGGTGCCATTCCCCAGTCGATTTTCCCGATCGTGGCACATTGATGTTGATAAGCCATTGATTTGTGTAGTGTTAATACATTTGTATAAAACAGTTACAAGTTTGGCCGACTCCTTGCAAAAACCCCATCACCCCCTTCCCATATTCGAGACGGCTGGTGATGGACGCAAAAGCGCGGTACCCCTTCAGATGGTTTGGTCTGTTGACGCCCTTGAGCGTTGCCTTGACGATTTCACTCAGCACAGGGACCTTGCGCGCCAGCCCGATAGACGACGAGCGACAGCCGGAGCCGACTGATCCTTCCGCCTATTACGATGAACCTGAAGACAAGGCAGGGGCGCTGAATGCCATCCTGACCATGCCCGAGGCCAACGAGGATTCCTTCGACCTGCCCGACGGGGTCAAGGGCACACGCGATACCGAACGGGTGGAAAACGTTCTGCCGCCTGCGGTGCAAACCAGTTTCAACTACCCCACCAATGGCAAGCCGAGCCCGCTGTATGGCGCCCAGCCGTTCACCCAGCAACTGCTGCTGTTCGAAGAATTCGGCCCGGAGAAACTCGACCCCACCACACCGGCGGCGCCGTTGCCGTTTCCCCCGGCGGCCATTGGCCCGTTACCGGCGCAAGACCCCAACAGCGCGGCCCGCAGTGCACCGCCGGGACCCGCACTCGATGCCTTCCTGCGCCAGCCCGGGCTGACCCCGTTCCCCAGCCAGTACGCCAACGTGGTGGATCGCAACCCGTGGCAGGCGCAGATCGAGTACTTCCTCAACCGCCATATTGGCTCGTCCGCCGAAGGCCGTCCGCCAGGAAAGGGCTGGTCCCACCAACGCTGGAACGAGTTCTATCCGCAAAATGCCTACAAGACCGTGCAGACCGGCGCGCGGATCAACGGTGGCTTGCGTGACGTCCGGCAGATGCACGGCTATGCCATGGGCGAGTTCGGCCCCGGTGGCCTGTATCACAACGTCGCCGGCGTAGCGGCAACGGACGGCACGGCCAAAGGCGTCGATGCACGCTTTCACCCCAACATGCCGGTGCAGAACCACAACTCGGTGTGGACCTTCGATGGCACCCTGCCGCCCAAGCTGCTGATGGTCCGCTACGGCCAACCGCTGCTGATGCGCCATTACAACGGCTTGCCAATCGATCCGTCGGCGAACATGGGCTTTGGCCTGCACACCATCAGCACCCACGAACACAACGGCCACGCGCCGGCGGAAAGCGACGGGTATGCCAACGCGTTTTTCTTCCCCGGGCAGTACTACGACTATCGCTGGCCGATCCAGCTGGCCGGCTACGACAGCATCAACACCGACGCCCATGATCCACGCGCGGCGTTCCCTTGCTCGCCAGGCGAAACCCTGTGGACCAATGACCTGAGCCCGAGCCGCAAGACCTGCGAGAACGGCACGATCAAGATTCGCGGCGACTGGCGCGAAACCATGAGCACCCACTGGTTCCACGACCACATGCTCGATTTCACCGCGCAGAACGTCTACAAGGGCAACGCGGCGATGATGAACTACTACAGCGCCCTGGACCGTGGCAACGAGTCGGTGAACGACGGCGTCAACCTGCGTTTTCCCAGCGGCAGTGCCTTGCCCTGGGGTAACCGCGACTATGACGTGAACCTGGTGTTCGCCGACAAGGCCTGGGATCAGAACGGCCAGCTGTGGTTCAACCCGTTCAACACCGATGGCTTCCTCGGTGACCAGATGCTGGTCAACTGGCAGTGGAAACCGAGCCTGGATGTGCGCGCTCGCAGCTACCGTTTCCGCATGCTCAACGGCTCGGTATCGCGCTACTTCAAACTGGCGCTGGTGCGGGAAATCAAGGGCACCAGCGGCGAGTTCCAGGGGCCCAAGGGTTCGGGTGTGTCCTATGCCCGCGTGCCGTTCCACATGATTGCCAACGACGGCAACATCATGGAACACAGCGTGCCGTTCGACGGCACCATGGACCTCGACGCCGACGGCGACAAACAGAACCACAACGCCATCCTGCCGACCCAGGGCATTGCCGAGCGTTTCGACATCATCGTCAACTTCGCCAAGAACGGCATCAAGCCGGGGGACAAGATTTTCTTCGTCAACCTGCTGGTGCATGACGACGGCAAGGGGCCGAAAGAGCCTGTCCCCCTGGCTGACGTGCTGTCGGAGAAATACCTGGCGGTGATCAAGCAAACCAGCAAGGGACCGATGTGGGACAAGGGCGATCCGGCAGTGGGCAAGGTGTTGCAACTCAACGTCAAACCCTACACCGGTCAGGACCTGGCCATGAACCCGGCGGCCTACGAGCCGGCCAAGCCGGGCAAGGCTGAAGGCCTGGTGATGATCCCGCTGAAGATCCATCGCGACAACGCCGCCGACAAGGCGCTGCTGGCCAAGGCCCGCCATCGCACCTTCACCTTCGGCCGTTCCGACGGCACCGATGAAGCGCCCTGGACAGTCAAGACCGACGGCGGCTTCGGCTTCCACATGGACCCTCGGCGCCTGAACGCGTCGACCCAGTTGGCCAGCGGACCCACCGATGCCGGGGTCGCCGGCTACGGCACCCTGGAGGTGTGGAATATCAAGGCCGGCGGCACGGGCTGGAGCCACCCGGTGCACGTGCACTTCGAGGAGGGGATCATCCTCAGCCGCGGCGGCAAGGCGCCACCGGAATGGGAAAAATGGGCCCGCAAGGACGTGTACCGCATCGGTTCGGAAAAGGATGGCCTGGACAGTGTCGAGATGGCGATCAACTTCCGCGAGTTCGCCGGGACCTACATGGAGCACTGTCACAACACCCAGCATGAGGACAATTCCATGCTGCTGCGTTGGGACATAGAAAAGCCCGGGCAATTCCAGTTGATGCCCACGCCTTTGCCAAGCTGGGACGGTGTGCGCTACGTCAACTCCGCCGCGCTGCCCACCTTCCGCACGGGCGATGGCCTGGGTCCGAAAGTGACGGTCAAACAATGAGACGGGAGGGTGTCGACATGAAGTTGCCTGGCGCACGTGCGCAAGCACTGGGCATGCATCTGGTGCTGATATTGGTGACGGGCCTGCTGGCCAGCCAGTTGCTGGTGGCCAACCCGGTGCCGTCGACACCCGCTCCCGTCACAGATACCGCGACCCCGTGGGGTGGCGATTATTTCCCCAACACCCTGCTGACCGACCAGGACGGTCGGCAGGTGCATTTTTTCGATGACCTGATCAAGGGCAAGGTGGTGGTGATCAATTTCATCTTTACCTCGTGCAGCGACTCCTGCCCATTGGAAACCGCGCGTCTGCGCCAGGTGCAGAAGCTGCTCGGCGACCGGGTCGGCAAGGACATCTTTTTCTACTCCATCAGCATCGATCCCTTGAGCGACACCCCCGAGGTGCTCAAGGCCTATGCGCAACGCTTCCAGATCGGGCCGGGCTGGCAGTTTCTCACCGGCGAATTCGGCGACGTCACCGAGTTGCGGCAAAAACTCGGGTTGTTCATCGAAGGCGTCGACAACGGCCGCAGCAAGGACCACAACCTGAGCCTGATCGTCGGCAACCAGCAAACCGGTCGCTGGATGAAAGCCTCGCCCTTCGAGAATCCCTGGATCCTGGCCGACCAATTGGCCAATACCTTGCATAACTGGAAGCAGCCGAGCCTCGCCGAAAGCTACGCCAATGCCCCACAGATCCGCCCGCCGAGCAACGGCGAAGAACTGTTCCGCACCCGTTGCGCGTCGTGCCACAGCCTTGGCCCGATGGACGGGCAGGGCATCGGCATGCGCAGCATCGGTCCGGACCTGATCGGCGTGACCCGCCAGCGCGATTCGGCCTGGCTGAGCCGCTGGATCCGCGAGCCCGATCGCATGCTGGCCGAGAAAGACCCGCTTGCCATGGAATTGTTCGAGCGCTTCGACAAGATCCCGATGCCCAACCTGCGCTTGGATGAGCGTTCGGCGCAGTCGATCATCGAGTTCCTCCAGGAAGAAACCGAGCGCCAGCAGCCGTTGCTCACGCCCCGGGTCGTCGGCGCCGAGGAGCCGCAACCCGCACACGCCATCGCCGCGCCCGACACGGCGCCGGTGCAATAGTGGCGAAATAGTTTTATCGGGCAGCCATTGCCGGTCAATGCCACCTACACTGATCGGGAACGGCTAAACAAGGCTTGTTTCAAGCAACCAGGGCATCTCATGCAGATACCGGAACCACCACAAGTACCTGCGCCGGATACGCCGGCCGCAGAGGGCAAGGATTGGCGACCGCCGTTCAACCTGGTGCGCTGGTTCTCCCTGGGGAGCTTTTTCATCATCGCCGGCGTGGCATTGGGGCTGGGCTATGTTTCCACGCGTTTCGTGGTCGAGGAGAGCATCGAGCGCGACTCCATGCTCACCGCGCAATTCGTGCAAGCCATTGGCGCAGCGGAAATTCGCCATGCGACGATTTCACCGGAGCGAACCATGGGCGAAATGCTGGACCCGCGTTCCGACATGGCCTATCCCGACGTCAACCCGGGCGCCCGTGCCGCTGCCCGCATCGAGTTCCTTGATCATATCGAACACCTGCCGGACCTTCTGCTGGCCACGGTATACGCCCTGGACCGCACTGTGGTCTGGTCGACCAACCCCGAGCTGATCGGTGTGCGCATCGAAGGCGACGAAGAACTCGACGAGTCCTTCGAAATGAAGGAAGCGGTGTCCACCAGCTACCACGAGATCGATGAGGAACGCCCCGAGCAGCGCCTGCTGCGTGAACCCCAGTACCTGTTCGTCGAGAACTACATTCCGATGTTCAACGCCGACAAAAGCAAAGTGATTGCCATGGTCGAGATCTACAAGGAGCCGGCGGACCTGGTAGCGCGCATCCAGCGCGGGTTCAAGGCGATCTGGCTGGCTACCCTGCTCGGCGGTGCGGTCATCTACCTGGGATTGTTCTGGATCGTTCGGCGCGCGGCCCTGCTGTTGCAGAGCCAGCAGAAACAACTGGTCGCCAACGAGACCTTCGTCGCCTTGGGGGAAATGTCCTCGGCGGTCGCGCACAGCCTGCGCAATCCGCTGGCCAATATTCGTTCCAGCGCCGAACTGGCCCAGGAAATTGCCAGCCAGTCCGCGCAGAAGAACATCGGCGACATCATCGGCCAGGTCGATCGCATGTCGCGCTGGGTCCGTGAGTTGCTGGTGTCCTTGCGCCCGGTCAACGACGACCACGAAGCCGTCGACCTGGTGCTGGTCATCGACGACACCTTGAGCGCCTTCGAACCACAGATTCGCCGCTCGAACGTCGAGGTGCGCTTCTCGCCCAGCGCGGTTCCGCCGGTTGTCAGCCAACAGGTGTTGCTCACGCAGATTCTCAATAGTCTGTTCGCCAACGCCCTGGAAGCCATGCCCAAGGGCGGTGTACTGAGTGTCGAAATCGAAACGTCGGCGCCCGATCAGGTGTGCATGATCCTCAACGACACCGGCAAGGGCATGACCAAGCAGCAACAACAAATGGTCTTCAAGCCGTTCTTCACTACCAAACAGGGAGGGTTGGGCGTGGGCCTGGCCCTGGTCAAAAGAATAATGGAGCGATTTGAAGGCTCGGTCGAACTGACCAGCCAAGAACAGGAAGGAACCCGCGTCTGTCTCAATTTCAAAGTGGCAACGGGAGGGGAATATGGAGCACAGCATACTGCTGGTCGAGGATGATGAGCTGCTCGCCGAGAATATCCAGACTTACCTTGAGCGCAAGGACTTCGAAGTGACTGTCTGCCACTCGGCCGAAGACGCACTGTCGCAGTTGAGCACCTTCGTTCCGGATGTGGTGCTGACCGACAACTCGTTGCCGGGCATGAGTGGCCATGACCTGATCCAGAAGCTGCGCATCAGCGCGCCGGATCTGAAAGTGATCATGATGACCGGCTACGGCAACGTCGAAGACGCCGTGGTGGCGATGAAAGAGGGTGCGTTCCACTACGTGACCAAACCGGTGGCGCTACCGGAGCTCAAGCTCTTGCTGGACAAGGCCCTGGCCACCGACCGGATGGAGCGAACACTGTCGTTCTACCAGGAGCGCGAGGCGCAGAAATCCGGGGTGCAGGCATTGATCGGCGAGTCGGCCCCGATGGTCTACCTCAAGGGCACCATCGCCCAGCTGCTCGACGCCGAGCGGCGCATGGCCAACACCGACCTGCCGCCGGTGCTGGTGGAAGGCGAGACCGGCACCGGCAAGGAACTGGTGGCGCGGGCGCTGCATTTTGACGGCCCGCGCAGCAAAGGGCCGTTCATCGAGTTCAACTGCGCCTCGATTCCTTCCAACCTGGTGGAATCGGAGCTGTTCGGGCACGAGAAGGGCGCCTTCACCGATGCCAAGGACCGTCGCCTGGGGCTGGTGGAAGCGGCTGACGGCGGCACGTTGTTTCTCGATGAAATCGGCGAAATGGACCTGATCCTGCAGGCCAAGCTGCTGAAACTGCTGGAAGACCGGACCATCCGCCGGGTCGGCTCGGTGAAAGAGCGCAAGGTCGATTTGCGGGTGATCAGCGCGACCAATTGCAACCTCGAGCAAATGGTCCAGCAGGGCAAGTTCCGCCGCGACCTGTTCTTCCGCCTGCGCATCATTTCGATCAAGGTGCCGCGCCTGTACGCCCGCGGTGAAGACATCCTGCTGCTGGCCCGGCACTTCCTGGCGACCCATGGCAAACGCTACGGCAAGCCGCACCTGCGTTTCAGTGAACAGGCCGAAGAGTTGCTGCTCAACTACACCTGGCCTGGCAATGTGCGCGAACTGCGCAACATGCTTGAGCAGACTGTCTTGCTGGCGCAACACGACACGATTGCCGCCCACCAGTTGAACGTGTGCCTGAGCCTGGTGGACGAGCCGGCGATGTTCACCCATGAACCGCCACCGAGCGAACCGCGTGCGTCCTATAACGGCAGCGAGTCGATGAACCTGCCGGAAGTGGAACGCGACATGGTGCGCAAGATGCTCGACAAGACCGACTGGAACGTCACCAAGTCCGCACGGCTTCTGGGCCTGAGCCGCGACATGCTGCGTTACCGGATCGAGAAACTCGGCCTGGCGCGCCCGGACAAGCGCCAGTGGTAGAGAAACCGTTGCGAGCCTGAAGCTGCAAGCAGCAAGTTGGAGCGGCCTTGTCTACAAGGCCGGGCTCTGATTGCCGAGGCAGGCGAGCATGCACGTCGGGTCGAGGACCTCCTGGTTCACATAGACGCCGTGTACGGCGTCATAGGTGCGAATGAACACGCGCACGGTGGTATCGGCCACCGTCGGCAAGCGGGAGTCGGAAAACACGTGCTGGCTCGACACCGGGGTGAACGTCTGGGGCGATGTAGGGATATAGGATCCCGGCGGCACCGTACTCATTGTCGGAGGAACCGGATGGGCAAAGGGCTGATCCGCTCCGTAGTAGCTGAATTCACTGCTCGATTCTTCGGTTTGCATCGCAGTGTCGTCCGCCTGTGCGCTGCTGGCAACCAGGCAGAGGGCAAGTAACAGCGTCGGTACGGTTGTGTTCATGGCAGCACCTGCGGCATCGGTTTATGCGCGTTTCCCCAAGGTCATTAACTATAGCGTTCCCGTGGGCGAACGTCGGCAAGGCGCGGTTTACACAATCGCAACAATGCTCCGATGGGGTGGTTTGCAGCCATGGACTAGACTCGGGCCGGTCAAACCTGTACCCGATTCTGGAGCGTGCAATGGAAATGCCGTCAAAACAACAAGCCATCGCCAGCAACCGCGATGCCTGGAATGATTCCGCCCGTCACCACAAGGAGACCGCGCAATGGCAGGCGCTATTGAGCGCGGTGACTCAGGCCGACTTTTCCTGCCTGGATGAAACCCTCATCGGTGTATTGAACCCAGTCGGTATCGACGGCAAGGACGTGGTGCAGCTGGGTTGTAACAACGGCCGGGAAAGCCTGTCGCTGTTTGCCCTGGGGGCTCGCCATGTAGTGGGGGTAGACCAGTCCGTGGCCTTTCTCGAACAGGCGCGGGAACTGGCATCACGTTCGCCCCATTTGCCTGAGTTCATCGAGGCCGACATTCACCACCTGCCACAATCACTGCAGGGGCGATTCGATGTGGCCCTGGTCACCATCGGCGTGTTGAACTGGATGCCCGACATCGGCGAATTCTTTCGCCATGCGGCGCAAACACTCAAGCCCGGTGGCGCGCTGGTGCTTTACGAAACCCACCCGTTCCTGGAAATGCTAGACCCCCAAGCCCCCGATCCCTACCGCCTGGCCAGCTCGTACTTTCGCCACGAACCTTTTGTCCAGAACCAACCGATTGTCTACGAAGGCAAAGTCGAGCAACAGGCCGCGCCGTCCTACTGGTTCGTCCACACCCTGGGCGCGATCTTCAGCGGCGCCCTCGAAGCGGGGCTGCAGATCAGCCATTTCAGGGAGTACCCGCATTCCAACCGCGAAGAGCTCTATGACCGCTACGAGGCGCAGGAGGCGCAGGTGCCGATGTGTTTTAGCTGGGTGGGGGTGAAACGGTGAAACGGGGCTATTGATTACTCAGTGTAATAAGTGAAATTCAATTCGGGGACTCTATCGCTTTCTGCTCCAGTAATAAGATGGCTCCATCAAACCATCCCTACTGGAGAATCGCGTGAAAAAAACCATTATTGCCGCCCTGCTAACCGCTGCCGCTAACTATGCCAACGCCGGCACGGTATTGGTTGTACTGTCGGATCAGGCGCAACTGGACCTGAAAGACGGCAAGGTCATGCAAACAGGTTTCTTCCTGAACGAACTAATGCAACCGGTGCAGACTTTCATCGCGGCGGGTCAAACCGTCATATTTGCCACCCCTAGCGGCAAGGCGCCCACCGCGGACCAGAAATCCAATGATGTGAGCTTCTGGGGCAACGATGAAAATGCCCGTCAGGAAAGTCTCGCGCTGCTGGACACGCTAAAGCTGACCTCGAAGAGCGGCTCGCCGGCAATTAGCTTCGCGCAGGTTCAGAAAGTCGGCTACGACAAGTTCGATGCCGTCTTCGTGCCGGGCGGCCATATCCCGATGCAGGATCTGCTGAAGGACAAGCAACTGGGCCAACTGCTGACCAACTTCCATGAAAAAGGCAAAGTCACCGGCTTCACCTGCCATGGCACCATAGCCATGTTGTCGACGATCCCGGACGCGCACGGTTTTGTCTCCGCGCTGGAATCGGGCAAACAGCCGGCAGCGCCAGCCAACTGGATTTACAAGGGCTATAAAGTCACCGCCTTCACCGACGCGGAAGAGGAGCAGGCCAAAGGTTTCCTCGGCGGCGGCCATATGAAACTGTTCCCGCAGGACGGCCTGACGGCAGCCGGTGCTCACTTCTCCGAAGCCAAGCCATGGAGCGAGAATGTCATTGAAGACCGCGAAGTCATTTCCGGCCAGAATCCACAGTCGGCAAAGGCAGTCGCCGTGGCCATGCTGGCAAAAATGAAGTAAGCCTGGGCGGCGCGGCCGACGCGCAAAGCCCCGATTTCACGGGGCTTTGCGCACCCAGCCTTATTGCAAGATCAGCAGCTACACCGTCAATGCGCAGTTCTGCCTTGACCCAACTCGACCTGAACCGCCACATCCCCTCCGTATCATCCGTGAATACGGGCAAACATGATGCGCGGCATCAATCCGTTGCGGCTTCACCGCTTGGTCTAGTCCCGGCACGCTGACGTTAAGCCTCACGGGCAGGATCATTTCGATTCCTCACCCAAGGTGCCGGTGTAGTG
>Ga0247818_10002792_pt1 | contig 11267 bp, 6 predicted proteins | sample 13C_Glucose_Day1_FD_192424 | JGI IMG/M metagenome (GOLD analysis project Ga0247818, IMG submission 192424) | Soil microbial communities from agricultural site in Penn Yan, New York, United States - 13C_Glucose_Day1 | ecosystem: Environmental > Terrestrial > Soil > Agricultural land | place: USA...
GGCTTCACGCAGTTGTTCGATGATTTCTTCCACGTCCGGGATCCTCTTGCTTGTATGGCGCGGTTTATATGGGGCGGTTTATACAGTAGCTCGCTATAGATGCAACCGCGAAATAGAAAACCCCAGCCGAGGCTGGGGTTTTTTATTACAGCAAGTGAAGCGTGGAGGGTGATCAGCCGTTCTGGCGGATACCGGCCACCAGCCAAGGCTGGTTCTCGCCCTGTGCACGTTCCATGTTCCAGCTTTCGCTGAACACTTCGCCCTGGTCGAAACGCGAGGTTTTCGACACGCCACTGAAGGTCAGGGTGGCGATGGTCTTGTCGGCGCGATCATCCACACCGTCCAGTTGCACAACGAGGTTATCGATGTAGGTGGCCTGGAAGCCATCACCCAGGTCGGCGCGTTCGCGCTTGAGGAACTCCAGCATCTGCGGGGTCACGAACTCGGCGATCTTGTCCATTTCGTTGGCGTCCCAGTGCTGTTGCAGGGACTGGAAGTGGTTACGGGCCGCTTCAATGAAGTTCTTTTCATTGAACCAGGCCGGTGCGTTGATGACCGGACGAGCGGTAACCGGTGCAGCCGAACCGCCGAAGATCGAACCGCCAGCAGGCTTCTGTTCGAATGCTTCACGCTGCATAGGTGGTGCGTAGCCTGCCGGAGCCATGTGCTCCTGCTGCTTGCGACGACGGGCGGCGATGAAACGGAAGACCAGGAACGCGATGACGGCCATGATCAGGATGTCGAAGATCTGCATGCCCTGGAAGCCGTCGCCCATGAACATGGACGCCAGCAGGCCACCGGCGGCGATGCCGGCCAGAGGGCCGAGCCAGCGCGAAGCGCCACCGGCCTTTGCTGCGGCGCCAGCGGCACCGGCTGCACCAGCGGTCGCTGCGGCGCCGCCCATGCCTGGAGAAGAAGGAGCCATCTGGCTGGTTTGATGTGTCGGCGCAGCGCCTGCGCTTTTGCCACCACCAAAGCGCTTGGCGGCATTGGCGTCGAGGCTCATCGTCAGGCCGATGCACAACGCCATGGCGATGCTAAGAAAACGTTTCATAAAGGGAATTCCCATTTGTGGAAGGCACGCGCGCCATGTTGCACAGCTGAAGTGTTACTGGCTAGCGGCAGAGTGTTTCCGGCTTTTGCCTGACAGGTTTCATTCAGCTTCAGTCAGCGCAATAGGGCCTGTTAACTTTGGTCTGTAGGAGAAGTAGATAAGTTCTGTAGGAAAGGATGTATTTGGGTCCAGCGTGGCCGTGTAAAGGATCGCAGGCTTCGCCAGTCCCTACAGTTTAGGCGCTGGCGAAGCTTGCGATTTTCCAGCCGTCAGATCGCTTCCAGCTTGGCGTAGCCCAGCATCAACCACTTGCTGCCTTCGCTGAAATTCACCTGGACCCGCGCCTGCGCGCCGGCGCCTTCGAAGTTCAGGATCACGCCGTCACCGAAGATCGAGTGGCGCACCGTCTGGCCCAGGCTGAAGCCGGTCTGCGGAATCTCGCTGCCGCTGAACAGGTTGCTGCCGCTCATCGACTGGTTGCCGCCGAACGGACGGCTGACGCTGTTGGACAGCCGCACTTCCTGAATCAGGCCCTTGGGCACTTCGCGTACGAATCGCGAGACCTTGTTGTAGGTCTCGCTGCCATACAGGCGTCGGGTTTCAGCATACGTCATCACCAGGTTTTGCATGGCCCGAGTGATGCCGACATAGGCCAGGCGACGCTCTTCCTCAAGACGGCCTGGCTCTTCCAGGCTCATCTTGTGCGGGAACAGGCCTTCTTCCATGCCCACCAGGAACACATAGGGGAATTCCAGGCCCTTGGCGCTGTGCAGGGTCATCAGCTGAATGCTGTCTTCGTGTTCGTCGGCCTGGGTATCGCCGGCTTCCAGCGACGCGTGACCGAGGAAGGCCGCCAGCGGCGTCAGGTCCTCGTCCTCTTCGCTGTTTTCAAAGTTGCGCGCGGCGCTGACCAGTTCCTCAAGGTTTTCTACCCGAGCCTGGCCTTTCTCGCCTTTTTCCGCTTCGTGGTAGGCGATCAGCCCCGACTGCTCGATGACGGTCTGGGTCATCAGGTGCAACGGCATTTCCATGCACTTGGCGGCGAGGTTCTCGATCAACTCGACAAACGCGCCCAATGCGCTGGCTGCGCGGCCGGTAACGCCTTTGTTGGCCACCAGCTGACGCATCGCTTCCCACATCGACACATCGCTGTGCCGGGCATGGTCGCGGATCGCCTCGACGGTTTTCTCGCCGATGCCCCGGGCCGGCACGTTGATCACCCGTTCCAGCGCGGCATCGTTGCCACGGCCTTCGAGCAAGCGCAGGTAAGCCATGGCGTTCTTGATTTCAGCGCGTTCGAAGAAGCGCTGGCCGCCGTAGATGCGGTAGGGAATGCGCTCGCGCAGCAAGGCTTCTTCCAACACGCGCGATTGGGCGTTGGAGCGGTACAAAATCGCGATATCGCTGCGAGCCAAGCCAGTTTTCAGCGCACTTTCGATGGTTTCGACAACGTAGCGGGCTTCGTCGTGTTCGTTGAACGCGGCGTACAGGTTGATAGCTTCGCCGTCGCCACCGTCGGTCCACAGCTCTTTGCCCAGGCGCCCGGTGTTGTTGGCGATCAAGGCGTTGGCGGCCTTGAGGATGCCAGCGGTGGAGCGATAGTTCTGTTCCAGGCGGATGGTTTCGGCGTCCGGGAAATCTTCGGAGTACTGGTAGATGTTCTCGATTTTCGCGCCACGCCAGCCATAGATCGACTGGTCGTCGTCGCCGACCACCATCAGGCTGTCGCCACCTTTGGCCAGCAGGCGCAACCAGGCGTACTGCACGGCGTTGGTGTCTTGGAACTCGTCCACCAGGATGTGCCGGAAGCGCTTCTGATAGTGCGCCAGCAGGCCGGGGTGATCGCGCCACAGGTCAAGCGCGCGCAGCAGCAATTCGGAGAAGTCGATCACGCCGGCGCGCAGGCAGGCCGCCTCGTAGGCCTCATAGATGCTGCGCATGGTCGCCAGGAACAGATCGCCGCTGGCTTGAATGTGCTGAGGGCGCAGGCCTTCGTCTTTCTGCCCGTTGATGAACCATTGGGCCTGGCGGGCGGGCCAGCGTTGTTCGTCCAGGCCGAGCTCGCGGATCACCCGCTTGACCAGGCGTTGCTGGTCGTCGCTATCGAGAATCTGGAAGGTCTGGCTCAAGCCTGCTTCCTGCCAGTGCGCCCGCAGCAAGCGGTGCGCCAGGCCGTGGAAGGTGCCGACCCACATGCCGGCCGGGTTGATACCCATCAACTGCTCGATGCGATGGCGCATCTCGGCCGCAGCCTTGTTGGTGAAGGTCACCGACAGGATGGAGTGGGGCGAGGCGTTTTCGACCTGGATCAACCAGGCGATACGGTGCACCAGCACTCGGGTTTTACCGGAACCAGCACCGGCCAGGACCAACTGACGACCCACGGGGGCAGCTACGGCCTGGCGTTGGGCATCGTTGAGGGAGTTCAGCAGAAGGGAGAGATCATCGCGCATCGGGGCATTCTAGGGGGCTGCGTCACCCCGGGCAAACCCCGCTTTGCTTTAGCCGATGAAAGTTACCCATGGACGACCGGTCAGTCATCGGCTGCAAGCGTTGTCCGGCCCTGTCTGAAGGCATCCTGCCATGCCTGGCGGCGGACAAATTTTGTCTGTTTTTTGATCGGTAGCGGTTTGGTCCACGCTTTGCGTTGTGTATGCTCCGTCGACGTTTCGGGCTCATGCTCATCATTATAAGAACAAGAACACTGCCTATGACCCTCAGCTTCGACCTGTCGGGCCCTTCCGTGGAACCCCGGGTTATTCGTAAACGATACGCCATGGAAATGGCGGTCGAACGCACGCGTCTGTTGTATCAAGGTTCCTTGTTGCCCACGCTGTTCATGTTGATCAATGGCCTGGTGTGCGCCGGTTTGCTCTGGAGTCCGCAGCGTTACTTCCTGGTCAGTGTCTGGCTGGTGTGGTTGCTGTCGCTGGTGGCATTGCGAGTGATCCAGGTGGCGGCCTTCGATTCGGCGATTCCCAACCGCCAGGCGCATCCGATCTGGCGGCGCATGTTTCTACTGGGCTCGGGGCTCACTGGCCTGACCCTGGCCGGTGCCGGTATTGCCTTGGTTCCCGCCGATAACTTCATTCAACAAGCGTGGGTCTTCGGCCTGATCGGTGCCGCGGCGCTTTCGGCCAGTGTGGCCTACGCAGTGAGTTTGCCGGCGTTCCTGTCTTTCACCTTGCCCTGCCTGCTGCCGGCCATTGCCTATATGTTCTGGGGTGGGGAAGAGCAGGGGCACGGTTGGGGCTGGTTCGGCCTGATTTTGCTGGGCGCTTTGAGTGTGGTCGCCTGGCAAGTGAATCGACTGATCGATCGCGGCCTGCTGCGACGCTTTCAGAATCAGGCGCTGATCGAACATCTGCAGCAAGTGCAGAACTGCAGCGACCAGCTCAATCAGGAGCTGACCCGGGAAATCGATCAGCGTCGGCGTGCCGAAGACGAATTGCGTGAAATCCAGGTCGACCTGGAAAGTCGTGTCGCCCAGCGCAGCCTGGAGCTGGACGCGGCCAACCAGGCGCTGAGCAAGAGCGAGGCGCGCCTGGCGCTGGCATTGAAGGCCAGCGAACTGGGACTGTGGGACTGGAACCTGCAAACCGACGAAGTCCATCACACGCAGATCCAGGAACTGTTTGGCCTGGAGCCGGAGCAGGTGACCGCCATCTTGCGCCACCTTAAACCCCGCCTGCACCCCGACGATCTGCCTGCACTGAAAAGGGCGTTGGTTGAGCATTTGAAGGGCCGCACCGAGGATTACCAGATCGAGTACCGCGTGCGGCATGGTAATGGCCACTGGGTGTGGATCGAGGACCGCGGGCGGGCGGTCGAACGCGCCGACAACGGCCGGGTGATTCGCATGGTAGGTACGCGGCGCGATATCAGTGCCAGCAAGGCCCAGGAGGAACAACGGCAGTTGGCCGCGACTGTTTTCGAGGCCGCCAGCGAAGGGATCGTGATTTTCGATCCGGGTTATGCCTTGATTGCGGTCAATCAAGCTTTCAGCCGGGTCACCGGCTACGAAATCGAGGAGATGCTCGGGCGCAACGTGGTGGAGTTGCCCTGCAGCCGCGACGCGCGCCGGCATTACGGTGCGATCCATCAAGCGCTCGAACAGCATGGCAGCTGGCAGGGAGAGCTGGTGGAAACCCGCAAGAACGGCGAGATGTATCCGCAATGGCTGCAATTGAATGCAGTACGCGATCTCCGGGGAAATGTCAGTCATATAGTCGGTTTTTTCTCGGATCTCTCGGCCCGGCGAGAATCCGAAGAGCGCATGCGCTACCTGACCCATCACGACGAACTCACGGGCCTGGCCAATCGCTCGATGTTCCGCGAACGGCTTGGCGAGGCGCATCAGCGGGTGCGTCAGGGCGGTTATCGCAGCCTGGCGCTGCTGCATATCAATCTGGATCGCTTCAAGCAGCTCAACGACAGCCTGGGCCACGAAGTGGCCGATCAGCTGTTGCGGAAAATGGCCCGGCGCCTGGTCAATGCATTACCTGAGGCAGACACCATCGCGCGCTTGTCCGGCGATGAGTTCGCCGTGCTGTTCAATGCCTACGGCAACCTCTCCAGCCTGGCGCGGGTGGCGACGCGCCTGGCGGCCAAATTGCGCTTGCCGGTGACCGTCGAGGGTCATGAACTGGTGGTCAGTGCCTCCATGGGCATCAGCCTGTTGCCGGACAACGCCCGGGAAATCTCCGCATTGGTCAATCAGGCGAACATGGCCATGCAGCACGCCAAGCATTTGGGCGGTAACAATTTCCAGTTCTACACCGATAGCTTGCAAACCAGCACCCTGGAGCGCTTGCAGCTGGAAAATCATCTGCGTAAAGCGGTCGAAGACAAGCAGCTGAAGGTGTTTTACCAACCGAAACTGTGCCTCGCCACGGGCAAGCTCAATGCCGCCGAGGCCTTGGTGCGCTGGGACCACCCGACCATGGGGCGTGTGCCACCGGGAGATTTCATCGGTCTGGCGGAGGAGACCGGGCTGATCGGCCCGATCGGCGAGTTCGTCCTGCGCCAGGCCTGCTGGCAAGCCTGCGAATGGCAGCGTCTGGGGTTGGAGGCGATTCGGGTGTCGGTCAATCTTTCGGTGCATCAATTGCGCCAAGGCAAGTTGGTCAGCCTGGTGCGCCAGGTCCTGGAAGAAACCGGACTGGCGCCGCAATACCTGGAGCTGGAACTGACTGAAAGCCAATTGCTCGACAGCGTCGAGCACATTATCGCCACGTTCCGGCAACTGCGTGATTTGGGGGTCAAGCTGGCGATCGACGATTTCGGCACCGGCTATTCGTCCCTGAGCTACCTCAAGCGCATCCCGGTGGATTACGTGAAGATCGATCAGGCGTTTATTCGCGGCCTGGGAGAGGGCACACCCGACGCGGCGATCACCCGGGCGATCATTGCCATGGCGCACGGCTTGAAACTGAAAGTGGTGGCTGAAGGCGTGGAGCGGCCAGAGCAGCTGGAGTTTTTGAAAACTGAACGCTGTGATGAAGTGCAGGGCTATCTAATCAGCCGGCCGGTTGAGGCCGAGGTATTGGCGGGCCTGCTGCAAGCCCAGGTCGCAAGTTGACGAAGAGGTTTCTCGCCAGGCCCTTGGCGTGCCTGGCGGAAGACCATGACGCTATGAAGCGCCGGCTGGCGGGTTAGGCCAGCTCTCCACAAAGGTCCAGCTCAAGCAGCCGCCGAACCTCAGCTGTCTCAAGCCCCGCACCCAGCAGTGCATGCAACTTGCCGAAAGCCGCCTCACGGGTCATGCCGCCGCCGGACAACACGCCCACGCCCCGCAAGCGACTGCCGGCCTCGTACACGTCCAGCTCGACACCGCCTTCGTGGCACTGCGTGACCGCAACCACCACAACGCCTTTCTCCCGCGCGCGTTCCAGGCTGACGAGGAACATCGGGTTGTCGCTCGGACCGGTACCGCTGCCGTAGCACTCCAGCACCAGGCCTTGAATACCGCTGTCGACCACTCCGTCCAACAACTCGGCGCTGATGCCGGGGAACAACGGCAACACAGCGACTTTCGCCAGTACTTTGTTCTGCTTGTAGTTCAGTTGCGCTGGCAGCGAGGTTGCTTTCGCACCACCACCCTGACGTTCCAGGCGCTTGAACGGATGCCGGCCGAAACTGCGCACTTTGGCGCAACGGGTCGGGTCCAGCACTTCGCCATGGAAGTACAGGTGCACGCCTGGCGCCAGGCCTTGGCCCAAAGCCACCAGCGCGCCGCCGAGGTTTTCCCAGGCATCGCTGTCGGTCACGCCGGCCGGCAGCATCGAGCCAGTGAAGCACACGCGAGCGTGCAGGCCGAGCAATTGAAAACTCATGGCGGCGGCGCTGTAGGCGAGGGTGTCGGTGCCGTGCAGGATCAGCACGCTGTCGCAACCTTGCACGTCCACGGCGTCGACCACCGCTTCACGCAATTGCTGCCAATACGCCGGAGTCATGTTGGCGCTGTCGATCAGCGGCGACATTTCGCGAAAGCGCCATTGCGGTACCACGAGATCAGGCTGGCTGTTCAGGTACTCGCGCATGCGCGCTTCGAAACCGGATGCCGGCGCCAGGCCGTTGGCACTGGCTTGCATGCCGATGGTGCCGCCGGTGTAGAGCACCATGACGTGCTGGGCGGCAGGGTAGGTCGAGGAATTCATGGAGGGCTCCGAGAACAATGACGTCCTGTGGGAGCGCGCTTGCTCGCGATGGCGGTGTGTCAGTCGACATCCGTATCGAATGTCAGTCCGCATTCGCCAGCAAGCTCGCTCCTACAAGGGATTTTGCACTTTAACCGATCAGCGTTGCGCTGCGGGCACGCCCTGCGGCTCGGTTTGAGCCTTGGTCATGGCGGCTGGCGGATTGGCTGGCCAGGCTTGGCGATCCAGGTCCAGATCAGGGAACTTGCTCGAATCGAACACCGGCGTCTTGATCCCGGCCGCGCGTTGGTCATCGTAGTCACGCAGGATGCGCATGCCGACCTTGAACAGCAGGAACAGCGCGATCAGGTTGACGAACGCGAGCATCGTCATGGTGATGTCGGCAAAGGCAAACACGGTCCCGAGGTTTTCGATGGCACCCCAGAAAATCAGCACGAGCACCAGCGCACGGTAGCCCATCAGCGCCTTGCGGTTTTCACCGATCAAAAAGCGCAGGTTGCTCTCGCCCAGATAGTAGTTGTAGAGGATCGAGGTGAATACGAACAAGGCCAGCGCCACGGAAATGAACATCCGGCCCCAGTCACCGACCACGGCGGCCAGGGAGTTCTGGGTCAGGGCAATGCCGTCGCCTTCGAACCCCGGGGTGTAGAAGCCCGAGAGCAGGATCAGCAAGGCCGTGCAAGTGCAGATCACGAAGGTGTCGAGGAACACGCTGAACGCCTGGACCACGCCTTGTGCCACAGGGTGCTCGACCGAGGCCACCGCAGCCACGTTCGGTGCGCTGCCCAGGCCCGCTTCGTTGGCGAACACGCCACGCTTCACGCCCATGATAATCGCGCTGCCGATCAGGCCGCCAAAGGCCTGGTCGAGACCGAAAGCGCTCTTGACGATGGTCATCAACATGCCCGGCACCTGATCGAACTGCAGCACGATCACGTAGATGGTCACGCCGATGTACACCAGGGTTTTCACCGGCACCAGCAGGTCAGCGACCTTGGCAATGCGCTTGATCCCGCCGATGAACACCAGGCCCAGCAGCACGGCCAGGCCAAGACCGGTCCAGGTGGTGTCGAGGCCGAAAGCGTTGTTCAGCGAGTGGGTCACGGCATGGGATTGCAGGCCGTTGAAGGCGAAGCCGAAGGTGATCAGCAGCAGAAATGCCATGATCATCCCCAGCCAGCGCTTTTGCAGGCCGTGCTGGATGTAATAGGAAGGGCCGCCACGGAACTGGCCTTCGCTGTCGCAGCGCTTGTAGAGCTGGCCGAGGGAGCATTCGAAGAAGCTGCTCGACATGCCGACCAGTGCGGTGACCCACATCCAGAACACGGCACCGGGCCCGCCAAGTGTCACGGCGATACCGACACCGGCGATGTTGCCTGCACCGACACGCCCGGCAAGGCTGAGCATCAGGGCCTGGAACGAACTGAGTTGGCCGGCGCTGCTCTTGAGGCTGTCACGGAACACCGCGAACATGTGGAAGAAGTGACGCAATTGAACGAAACGCGAGCGGATCGTGAAGTAGCTACCGAGCCCGACAATGAGCACGATCAGTACTTTCCCTGAGAGGAAGTCGTTGATGACTTCGAGCATGGATTATTCCTCGCTGTTTTTTGTGTGGGCAGATGCTGGCCGGACAGACACATCGAGTTACACCAGCGGGCGCGCGGCACAACAGGTGGATCGATGTTCGTCCCGGTTTCATATCGCGGGTTTGTTATTAGTTCGGGTTTCGCATGGGTTGTGGTCTCGCTACCGACGACCGCTCACGCGAAGAGGGGCGGCACTATACCGATGAGAGTGCCGTCCGTCTGCACGGTTGTGGTGCATGCGGTAAAACGAAGGGGATTTCCGGGAGCTTGAGGGCCTCTTCGCTGGCAAGCCAGCCTACAGGTGGTTGGTGTTCACCCTGTCCTTGCAGTAGCGGGCTTGCCAGCGAAGAGCCAGCAAAAGCACCACAAGTTCAGAGTAAAAAAAAGGGCCTGGAGATTGATCTCCAAGCCCTCAAAAGGTGAGAGGTGTCTAGTCCCTCGACCTGGTGAGCGGTGCTACAGGTAACGCGTCGGGTCAGGCTTTAAGCGGGACCAGGCGCGGGGCAATCATGTTTTCCGGGCGCAGGATGTCGGCCAGCATGGCGTCGTCGAGCAGACCTTCTTCGCGCACCAGTTCCAGCACGCCGCGGCCGCTTTCGAGGGCGATGCGGGCGATACGGGTGGCGTTTTCATAGCCGATGTACGGGTTCAGCGCGGTAACCAGGCCGATCGAATGCTCGACCAGTTCACGGCAGCGTTCTTCGTTGGCGGTGATGCCGGTGATGCAATGCTCGCGCAGCATGTCCATGGCGCGTTGCAGCAGGCGGATCGAGTCGAAGATCTTGAAGGCGATCAGCGGTTCCATCACGTTCAGTTGCAACTGGCCGCCTTCGGCCGCGATGGTCAGCGCCAAGTCGTTGCCGATGATCTGGAATGCAACCTGGTTCACGGCTTCCGGAATAACCGGGTTGACCTTGCCTGGCATGATCGAGCTGCCTGGCTGACGCGCTGGCAGGTTGATTTCGTTGATGCCGGTGCGTGGGCCGCTGGACAGCAGGCGCAGGTCGTTGCAGATCTTCGACAGCTTGACCGCGGTGCGCTTGAGCATGCCGGAGAACAGCACGAAGGCGCCCATGTCGGAAGTGGCTTCGATCAGGTCGGCGGCCGGTACCAGCGGGTGACCGCTGATGGTGGCCAGGCGCTGAACGGCCAGGTGCTGGTAACGCGGGTCGGCGTTGATGCCGGTGCCGATGGCGGTGCCGCCCAGGTTCACTTCGGTCAGCAGCTCGGGTGCCAACGTTTTCAGGCGCGCCAGGTCTTCGCCCAGGGTAGTGGCGAAAGCGCGGAATTCCTGGCCGAGGGTCATCGGCACGGCATCCTGCAGCTGGGTACGACCCATTTTCAGGACGTGGCTGAATTCTTCACCCTTGGCGGCGAACGACTGGATCAGGCTGTCGAGGCTGGCCAGCAGTGCGTCGTGACCCAGCAGCAGACCCAGGCGAATCGCCGTCGGGTAGGCGTCGTTGGTCGACTGCGCCATGTTCACGTCATTGTTCGGGTGCAGGTACTGGTATTCGCCCTTCTGGTGGCCCATGGCCTCCAGCGCGATGTTGGCGATGACTTCGTTGGCATTCATGTTGGTTGAAGTGCCAGCGCCGCCTTGAATCATGTCCACCACGAATTCTTCGTGGAAATCGCCGCGGATCAGACGGGCGCAGGCTTCGCTGATGGCAGCGTGCTTGGCTTCACTGAGGTGACCCAGCTCGCGGTTGGCGTCAGCGGCAGCTTGCTTGACCATGGCCAGGCCGACAACCAGCTTCGGGTAATGCGAAATCGGAACGCCGGAGAGACGGAAATTGTTCACCGCTCGCAGGGTCTGGATGCCGTAATACGCTTGAGCCGGTACTTCGAGTACGCCAAGCAGGTCTTTTTCTGTGCGGAATGATGCAGCGGAGGACATGATAGAAATCATCTCAATATGGACCCGGGCTGTGCCGGAACACTGCAAATGCTAGGCTTGTGGAG
>Ga0247818_10002793_pt1 | contig 11265 bp, 12 predicted proteins | sample 13C_Glucose_Day1_FD_192424 | JGI IMG/M metagenome (GOLD analysis project Ga0247818, IMG submission 192424) | Soil microbial communities from agricultural site in Penn Yan, New York, United States - 13C_Glucose_Day1 | ecosystem: Environmental > Terrestrial > Soil > Agricultural land | place...
CTGCTGGAGCCTGGAGACCTGGGCGCTGCAGTCCGGGCAGCGGACGAACGCTTGGGCGTTGGCCCACCTCGTGATCGTGCTGGGCCACCACCAGCCGCTGTGTCCGTCTCGTCCATCCGATGGTGGGAAATGCCCTCCGACGAGGCGGAGCCGGTGGTTCTCGCGCCCCCGGAAGATCGCTACGGGACGACCGTGAATCCCTGCCACATGCCATTGGTGTAGTGGTTCGGCAGGTTGCACAGCAGCTCGTAGCTGCCGGCCTCGAGGGTCAGGGTCACCCAGCCCACCGTGCCCGCCGCGATGCCCTCACCGGCGCCGGCGGCGCAGGAGTTGGAGGCCTCGCCGAGGCTGCCTCGTTCGTCGACCTTGCCGTCCTTGCCGGGGACTCGCTGCCCTTCCGACTTCCCCGCGGCCAAGGGCATGGCGACGACCTCGTGGGTGCGCCGGCCCATGTTCTGGGCCACGAAGCTGACCTGGCCCGCGCGGACGGTGGCCGGAAACGCCCGCAGCATCATGCGCGAGTCGGGCGGGCCGCTCGGGCCGCCCATGTGCATCCTGCCCCGTTCACCGAGCATCACTGTGACTCGGCTCCCGGGCAGGTTCGTGGGGGCCGAACAGCTCACGTTGGAGACGTCGTATCCCGCGACCGCGCCCATCATCGGGGTGTCGTGGCCCATCCCCATCCCCGTGCGCTGGCCACCGCCAACGGAACACCCGGACAGCACCAGCCCGGAGACGGCGATGGCGATCGCCGTGGACACCTTGGTCGGCCTCGTCCTCATGCCCCGGAGTCAACGCCGCCGTGGGCCCGGTCGACAGAGTCAATCGGCCCGGGCCAGAAGTCCCGCGTGCCGGCCGTCCCAGCCGCGGGCGCCGGCCCCCAGGCAGGCCAGGCGTCGTGGGACGGTTCGTGATCGCGCTGGCCGAGTAGCACACATCTCGACGGCGGGTCCCTGGCTCTGACCTAGCGGGTCTACCGGTGCTGGAGACGGTCGGAGAGACGGGCGAGGTCCTTGGTCATCGCGCTCTTCATCGCCTTGGCCATCACCGGACCCGCGACCTTGGCGAACCCGCTGGGTGTGCCGCGGTTCCGCAGCCCCATCCGGGTTCCCCCCGGCACCGACTCCCACGTGTAGGTGGTCTCCATCGGGAACGGCCCGTCGGCAGTGCGCATCACCAGCCGCTGCCCGGGCTCCAGCTCGACCACCTCGTAGGTGTAGCTCAGCCGGCGGCCCAGGAACCTGGCCTCGAAGTCCATCCGTGAGCCGAGCGCCACCGGCGGCGGGGTCTTCCAGTGCACCGAGACGATGTTGGCGTACCAGTCCGGGGCGTGGCTCGGGTCGCCCGCGTACGCCGCCACCTGCTCCCGCGGCGAAGGGATGACGGCCTCGACCGCGACATCGACCTCCCTGCGGCTAGTGTGCGCCCCCCGACGCCCGACGCGGCTCCCGGGTCGGCTGGGCGACGGGCGGGTCGGCGAGCGTCAGCCGGCGGCTCCCAGTTGGGTGAGGAAGCCGAGGTTGTCCCAGTAAATGCGGTGGTTGACGCAGATTCCGTCGCGGAGCTCGAAGATGTCGACGTACGGGAAGGCGAAGGCGTTGCCGGAGGCGGGCAGCGTGCCGCTGTCGGTGACCAGGGGGCCGGTCTGGGTGCCTGAGTAGACGCCCTCGACGAGGACGGTGTCGCCGTCCTCGTAGTAGCTGATGATCTCGTGGTGCATGTCGGGAACGGCGGTGCGGAAGGCTTCGCCCATGGCCCGCCATTCGTCGCGGGTCTTGAGGGTTACGCCGGGCGCCCGTGTTTCGACGTCGGGGGCGAAGTAGGGCTCGACGGCATCGAAGTCGCCGGTGTTGAGGTGTTCGTAGACGGTGTCGATGAAGGTTCGGTGCTGGTTCATGGCATCTCCTCGATGCTGGGTGGGGTTCGGCCAGGTGGCCGGTTCAACTTGATCGTGGCGTGGGCGGGCCTCGTTGCACCACGGGGAGTTCTCCCCCTCTTGCCGGCCTCGTGCCTGCCCGGATGGGCCGCCCGAGTGGCCTGTCTGGATGGTCTGTCTGGATGGCCTGATGGTCTGTCTGGATGGCCTGCCTCGCTGGTCTGCACCGCTGGCCCCAAGGCGGCGGGCCCCGGTGCCGGCCCCGGGGTGAGCTCGGCACGGGTCCGGACCGGTCTCGGCCGCTATCGTTTTGGGCATGCAGGGTGGCGGCGGTGACCCGGTTGAGCACCCCGCGGTCGGTTGGGCCGAGCTCATGGCCGCGATGTCGCTGGCGTGCGACACGGGGATGGGACTGCCGCTGGAGACGGGGCTCGCAACGTGCCTACTGTCGATGGAGCTTGGCCGGGCCGCCGGCTTGGACGCAGCGGAGTTGGAGCGGACCTACCGGCTGGCCATGCTGCAGCACATCGGGTGCACGTCGGTGGCGGCGGAGAACGCCGCGGCCATGGGCGACGAGCTAGTGCTCCGGGAGCATTCGGTGTTGCTGGACTTCTCCGACAACCGGGAGATGTTCCGGTTCTTGCTCGGCCATGTCAGCCGTGTGAGCCCGGTGCTGGAGCGGCCGCTGGCGTTGGCGCGTGCTCTGGTCAGGGGCCGGCGGCTGCTGGATACGGCACCCGAGGTGTGCGAGGCGGGCAGGATGTTGGGGTCGAGGTGCGGCTATGACGAGGGGTGCCTGGCCGACCTGGAGGCGGTCTATGAATGCTGGGACGGCTCCGGGGTTCCCCTGGGCGTCTCCGGTGCCGAGATCCCATTGCCGGTCCAGGTGGTCCAGGTCGCGACCCTTGCGGTGAACGCCGAACGGCTGCTGGGCGCCGACGCGGCGGCGGCGTTGGTCCGCGCCCGCAGTGGGCACACCCTCTCACCGGCGGTGGCCGCGGTTTACCTGACCGACCCGGCAGTCCTCTTCTCGGTCCTGTCGGGTCGGGAGACCCTGTGGGATGCGGTGCTCGAGGCCGAGCCGGACTCGCCCCCGTCATCCAGCCGGTCAACGGCTCGGGCGGCTGCGCAGCTGGACGTGGATGAGGCGTTGTCGGCGATGGCGGACTTCGCAGACCTGACCGCGCCGTGCCTGGTCGGCCACTCCCGGGGAGTGGCCCAACTGGCCGGCGTGGCGGCTGCGGCGTACGGTCTCACGCCGACGGAGGTGGAGCGGACCCGGTGGGCCGGGTACGTGCATGACGTGGGCCGCGTCGCGGTGTCGGCAGCGGTCTGGAACAGCGCCAAGCCGTTGACTGCCGACCAGCGCGAGAAGCTCCGGCTGCACCCGTACTACACCCAGCGGGTGTTGGAACGGGCGCCGTTCCTGCGCTCCCTGAGCGAGATCGCCTCATGCCACCACGAGCGTCTGGACGGCAGCGGGTACTTCCGGGGCGTGGCCGGGCCTTCCCTGTCAGCAGCGGCGCGAGTGCTGGCCGCCGCTGACGTGTTCCAGACCAAGGTGGAGCCCCGACCTCACCGCGACGCGTTGCAGGCCGACGCTGCTGCGGCCCACCTGAAGGAGGAGGCGCGTGCGGGTCGGTTGGACCCGGCCGCCGTCGACGCCGTGCTCGACGCGGCCGGGCAAGCACGCGAAGAGAGCCATCCGAGGTTGACCCCGCGCGAGGTCGAGATTCTGGTGGCCGCAGCGCGCGGCGGGTCGATCCGGGAAGTGGCTCGAGCGCTGGGGATAGCGCCGAAGACCGTCGACGGTCACCTGCAACGGATCTATCCCAAGATCGGGGTCTCCACCCGGGCTGGGGCGACCCTGTACGCCCTTGAGCACGGCATCTTACCGACGCCCGTCGGGTGACGGCCCTGCGGGCGCGTCCGCCACGGTCCGCTACTGCGGACGGCGGGAGGTGGTCCTGTCCGGTGGGACGATGAGCCGGTGGCGGGGCACACGTTCACCGCGCAGCTGTGGGACTACGAGCCCGACCAACCGAGCTCGTGGCACTTCGTCACGCTTCCGGTGGAGCTCGCCGACCACCTAAGGGCCCAGGCCGGGCCCCGGGAGGGGTTCGGCAGCATCCGGGTCGAGGCGCGCATCGGCGCCACGGCATGGCGCACGTCGCTGTTCCCCGCCACCGCCAGCGGCTTACTGCTGCTGCCGGTGAAGAAGCAGGTGCGCATCGCCGAGGGCCTCGAGCCTGGCTCGAGCTGCCACGTCACGGTGACTTTGGCGTAGCCGTCCGCCGGTCGGGAGTGGGTGGGCTGGTTCCCGTGCCGTGCCGTGCCAGGTGTTCGCCATGGCGTGGCCGCCGGGGAAGTGCTTCTCGCCCCAGGAGAAGACCGCACCGTCGAGCCCGCCGCGGGAGGCGAACTCCCACTCCGCCTCGGCGGGGATCTGCTTGCCCGCCCACTGTGCGTAGGCGCTGACGTCCTCCCCTGCGACCTGGACGACGGGGTGACCGCCGAGTCCCTCGGTGCTGCTTCCGTGACCCGCGGGGTGCCGCCACGAGGCGCCGACCACGTACTCCCACCACAGGCGGATGTCGCGCAGGTCCACCGGGCCGGCAGACTTGCGGAACACCAGCGCCTGGCGCCGCTCCCGCGCTGCTGGCGCCGGGGGTGCCAGCCTCGCCCACCCGGTGCCGCTCCTCAACCCGGGTGGCCCCGCAGCGCTCAAACGGCCCGCGCTGCGGGTTCGCATCACCCGCCATGGGTGACATGACCCTTGTCGGTCAGGCGGGCGCCGCCGGCGTAGAGCACAGACGCCCCTTACGGTCTACGCGCTGACATCTACGGCATGGGGAATCGGGCGATCCCCGGCCTGCTGGTGCCGTTGACGGTGGTGAACTCTCCGAGGGCATAGAGGTTCCCGCCGGCCGTGGTCAGGTCCCAGACCCCGAAGGCGGAGTTGAAGGAGGCGAATGGCCGCGCTGCACCCGTCCTGTCGTCCACGGTCAGGGTCTTGCGGGCAGTGAAGTCGACGAGGCACCTGGTCGCCCCGTCCGAGGGGGGCAGGCAGGCGTTGTTGAAGTGCCCGCCGGCGTAGACGTCGCCGCCCTGCGCCTCGACCGTCTGGACGTTCCCGTCCGTCTTGACCTGCCAGCGCTGGGCACCCGTGCCGACGGCGGTGGCGTAGACGGAGTTCCCCGCCGGGAGGTGGCCGCCGGTCCCGAGGTAGACCGCAGTGTCGGTGGTGGCGATGTCAAACACCTGGGAGTCGAAGGCCAGCCCTGCGTTGTAGGGCTGCACTGCGCCGGACGCGTCGAGGAGCGCGACGTAGCTACGTGCGACCCCGCCGATCGTCGTGAACTTCCCGCCGACGTAGATCTGGCTGCCGCTGGCCTTGATCGAGTGCACCAGGCCGTTGGGCGCCGGGTTGAAGGACGGAACCACCGCACCGGTGGAGGGGTTTAGGGCCGCGAGGTTCCTGCGCTTTACTCCGTTCACCGCAGCGAAGGCGCCGCCGATGTAGAGCGTCCCGTTGGCGTAGTCGAGTGACTCCACCGTCGACGACACGTTCGGGTGGAAGCTGCTGACCACCTGTCCCGTCGAGGTGACCGCGGCGAGGTTGGTGCGCGGTACGCCTGCCACGCTGGTGAACGACCCGGCGACGTAGACAGTCGTGCCGTCGGTTGCCAGGGCGTAGACGGTGCCCGCGACGTCCGCGCTGAACCCCGCGTCACGCACCCCGGTGGCGGCGTCGAGGGCCGCAAGACCGGTCTGCGCGCTGGAGTCCACCCTCGTGAAGCTGCCCCCGATGTAGAGGTGGCTCCCCGCCTGAACCGAGTTGAGGACCGTGCCCACGGCGGTCGACGCCGGGGCCGGCGACGAACTCACCGCGGCCATCGCCGGCGTCACCGCCAACAAGGTCAACGCCGCGCCCCCAGCGATGTGGGCGCCGAAACGAGCGCGCATGTCGACCTCCTGCAGTCCCAGCCCCACTCCTCGTCGGGCTGCCTCCCCCCGGCGGGACGGCTGTCCCGGACTCTAGGGTGGTCCGCGGCATCAGCACCCCACCCATGCGATGGAGGCCGAACTACGTCAGATGGCGCAGACTCGACGATCCGCCGCGCCCGATGGGGCCGTCCCGTAGCCGGTCTTGGCGACCGGTCCCAAGGCGCCGGCGGGGATCTGAGCCCAGTTGTTCTTATGCCGCAGGGGCCGGTCCCGCGCGGACCGCGAGGAGCTGCATCGTGACGCGGACGTCGTTCAAGGCACGACCCGGCGAGCGCAGTGGGCAGCGACTGGTGGCTTAGCAGGGTCGGGACCTTCGACCCGTCGTGTCTAGGCCCTGCGGCCGTGGCGCATATGGCGTTGGGATCCGCAGCATGGCAACGTCACTGGCAGGACTTGCGGGGCGCGGCCGTCGCAATCTGACTGTGGAAGCTGATTGGCGAGCACGAAGCCCAGCAGTGGGCGATCCCGGAAGGGCTTCTGTGCCGGCTCCGATGCTGCTCCAGCGGCTGCGACCTCGCGACCGTTGGAAGCGCGTGCACTGGTGCGAGGGGGTCGAGATGCGCAAGGCGGAGATGCGGCAGAGCTTCCGTGGAGAGGTGACGTACTTGATCGCGGTGATCCAGTGGTGCCAGGTGCATGACGTCGCAGTTCGTGATGTCGTCGAAGGACGCCGACCTGACGTCTTCAACGATCCGGATTTCCCGCCGGTGACGGGGCACTTGGGACGCTGCCCCGTCAGGAGGCCACCGCTATGACACTCGAGCACACGTCGGGGTACGCCGTGGACGACTTCTCCGTCAGTCTGAGCGCGGGTGAGGGCGTGGTGCGGGTCGGTCTTGCGGGCGACCTCGATTACTCCTCCACGCATCTGCTCGACCCGGTGGCAGCTGCAGTGCTCCTGCTCGGCCCGCTCGTTGTCCAGATCGATGTGCGCCGACTGCGGTTCTGCGACATCGCCGGGGTGAGGCAGATCGTCGACCTGCACCGGAGCTGGCACGAGCACGGGCTCAGCGTCAGCATGCATGGCGCCCGCCCGCCGGTCCGGCAGGTCTTCAACTTGGCGGGTCAGTCAGACCTGCTCCAACCCCACCGGCGCACAGCAGACTGGAAATGAGCGCAACGATCCGATGGCCCCTTGCCGACGTCCTGCCCCATAGATCAGAAGGAGCGCCACATGAACACGACGATGCTGAGTGCTCTCATGTAGATGGATGAGGGGGTTGAGGCCAGCCTCACCCGATTGGACGATGGTGGGGGGCTTGCCCCGAAGAGGAGTGTTTCTACCGGCGGGGGATGTGAATGGCAAGACCGGCGCCCCGGGCCTCCCGTTGAGCGCCGGTCTTGCGCCGCATACAACCCGCGCCCCCCGTGCCGGAGATCCGGTGTCACGAGGGGCGGGACACGCGTGGAGAACCACCGTGTCCTGACTGCACTCGCCCTATCTCTGGGGGGAGGGAGTTGGGCGGTGAGCTACATCCATGTTGGCTAGGTCAGCGCCCCGCCGCCACGGTCTTTGGTCCTAGGCACTTCGGGCCGTTGGCGCTCACTGTCCGCAGACCGCAGAGTCCGGCCGTCGGTTTACCATTCGAACATGCTGCCCGCCCCCACCGCCCGCCTGAGGTTTCGGGAGATGACGGCCGCTGATCTGGACGAGGTCGAGGCGGTGCTTTCGGCGCCGGATCCCGCCAGACCGAATCGCCGGCAAAGGACGCGGGCCGACGCCGAGCACTGGATCGCATGGAACCAGCGGAACTACGCGGGCCACGGCCACGGTTCCCTGGGTTGTAGAGACACACGATGGCCACTTCATCGGCGACTGCGGGCTCACCATTCAAGACATCGAGGGTGACCCGTTCGTCGAAGTGGGCTACCACGTGGACCTCGCTCGCCGGGGCCAGGGCTTGGCCACCGAGGCTGCGATGTCGGTCTGCGAGGCAGCTCGAGTACCCGGTGGGCTCTACCTGGTCGCGATCATCCGCCCCGAGAACCAACCATCGCAGCGGGTGGCCGAGAAGATCGGACTTCGGTTGGAGCGGCGAGTCTTCAAGAACGGCGGCGACACTCTGGTGTTCGGGGCCGAGCTGTAAAGCACTGCATCCGCACGTGTTCATGACCAGACCAGCGCGCCAACGAATAGGGACACACACCCAGTGAGACCCAGGCGCGGAGACACATCCGAAGAGAGGTAGCCGCAGCAACCTGGGGCGTCCGGTCAAGCCGCGGGATAGCCTCCCACATGAAGCGGATCGTGGTCGACGGTGAGCACTTCGACGTCAAGGAGCGTCCCGATGAGCCCGGCGTCTACGAGCTCCGACGGACCTCCGGTCCGAACGAGGGCTATGGCTTTGCCACCTCGACATACAGCGGTGAGAGCCAGACCGAAGCTGATGAGCTCGAGGACGCCATCCGCAACTTCCTAAGCCAGGTGGATCCCACCACGGGCTATATCGAGTAGGTCAACCGGATCTGCCGCGTGGGGCGCGAACCACCGAGTGCGCGGACATACTTTGGACCTGTCCAAATGTGCTCGCCCGTCCGGTGCCCTGGTGGCGGCGTGCTGCGCGGAGGGTCCCAACCACGTTGGGGTCGGGCTGGATCTCATGACCCCTGGCAGCGCACCCTCGCTGGGCGGAGGCGAGACCATCGACCCTCGACTCCACCCCGACGTTGATGAACCACTTGGTCACGTGGCTGTCGCGGGTCTGGGCGGCGGAATGCCTGCGGCCTACCCGTCGAAGCAAGTAGTGACTTTCTACGCTGACCGCGCCACGATCATGCCGGGAATCCGAGAGTTGACCTTGCCTCTGGCTTCTATGCGCGTCACGAACGCAAGGCCAGCCATATTGCGCTGGTCGCGCCGAAAGGCAGCCGACGCCACATGGTCCGTCCAAGCCGAAGGGACGAACATGGCCCTGACTTTCCGCGGTCGATGGTCGCTCTTCGCGCAACTTGGCAGGCTCGGCGGATGGTCTGAGCCGACCTGAGTTCAACGTCCGCTACTGTCGCGATCCGCGGCCACGCGCCGGTGACGCCGTCGATCGACTCCCGGATGAGATCGGCGTGCCCGTTGTGCCGAGGGTACGTGCAGCAGGATCCAGCGCAGGGTGAACTGCCTGCCCTCATGGCGGCTCGACGTCACCGAGCGGTGGTCGGGCCCGCCGCGCGTGAGCGCTTCGTCGCATCCCGGCCATCGGTACAGCCTCGGCCCGGGGTGCACCCCGCCCGGCGTGTGGACCCGACGACAGCGCACCCAAGTGCAGAGATGGCGACGGCTGCACACAGTGCTCAGGTTGGATAGGCGAAGTTCCTGAGTCTCGCTGCCCTGCCCGTCGGCTCCCCAGTCAGCCACCCAATTATCGCATCTCGGTCCCGCGTCCTCTTCGTGGCGATACGGTCGCTGGGTGCAAGAAGGAAGGCCGCAGGATCCTTCGCGCGTAGAGGCGTGGGAGGAACGATGCTTGGCTTCGTTACAGCGGATCTGGGCGGATGCTCCCACGGGGATTCTGGTCACCGGCGGTGCGGAGCACCGGTTGCTGTACCAAAACCAGAGCTGTATCGATCTCCTTGGGGTTCTACCGATGGGGGAGCCAATACAGCGGTTACTGCCGCAGATCACAGCCTTGGGTGTTGACCGGTTGACGAGCGTGCTGCGCACCGGTCAGACCGTACGCACCGACGCGCACACGTTGCCTATGCCGGACATGCACGGTCGTCCCATTGTCATGCGCTATGTGATGGCGCCACTGGGCGACCCGCCGCGGGCCGTCGTCACCATGGGTGAGGACGTCACGGCACACACCCTCACGGCACGTGCGCTGGAGCGGACGGCTTTCCTGGCCGACGTGACACAACAGATGATCACGGCCGATGACCCCGCTGCGGCCCTGCAACGTCTGACCGACTGCCTCACGCGCGGCCTGGTTGACATGGCCGCGGTGTACATCCTCCCGGAGGGTCAGCAGGAGCTGGATGGCGTGCCCCTACCGCCTGACGTGCTCAGCCTCGGATCGCGCCTCACTGAGCTCGGGCCGCCGCCGTCCCTGGGTCAAGCTAGCCAGTGGAATGCAGAGCGGTGGCGCGCGGTGCTACGCGCGGGGAGGCCCATTGTCATTCCCCTGACCCCAGAGGGCATGGCGGGCGTCGCGCCTGAACCGGAAGGACGTGCATGGCTAACCGGCACCGGCATGCGTCATCTGGCAGCCGTTCCGCTGGTCGTCGCAGGCACGTTGTCGGCCGTGCTGGTGGTGGGTGTCGGCGCTGATGGCTTGGGCGCGCGTCAGGAGGATCTGCCACTGCTCGAGGACGTGGCCGCGCGAGCCGCCGTAGCCATCGATCGCATTCGGTCCGCGCGTCAGCAACGCGGCGTCGCGCTGCAGCTGCAGCGGGCGTTGTTGCCGCCGCGTCCGCCGAGAATCGCTGGGATGCAAGTCGCCGCGCGGTATGTCGCTGGAGCGCCGAATGTGGAGGTTGGTGGCGACTGGTGGCACATGCACGACCATGGTCACGGCCGTGTGTCGGCCGGCATCGGTGACGTCTCCGGGCGCGGCCTGGAGGCGGCGTCCGTGATGGGTCAAGTAAGCGCAGCCATGCGCGCTGCCGGAATCGCGGGCCTGCCCCCGGCTGCCGTGCTGACGCTCTTGGACAACATGCTGGATGACATTGTCGCCGGACACGACCGCGACGCGATGTCCCCGCAGTTCGCGACCGCCTGCTACCTGACCCTCGACCGCCATGACCGCTCAGTGATTGCGGCCACCGCTGGCCACTTGCCCATCCTGGTCCGCCACAACGATGCCCGCGTTGAGCGCTGGAGCCCTTCGCCCGGGCCCCCACTGGGTCTCGGCGTCGGCGGCTACCGGGACAGTCGCTACCGCGTCGAACCAGGAGACACGATCGTGCTCTATACGGACGGGCTCGTCGAGTCGCGCGTGGAGCCGCTTGAGGACGGACTGCGGGCGCTCACCGAACTCCTGCGGGCGGCGCCGACCGGCCGGGCAGAGGGAATCGCCGACCACTTGGTGACCGGCATGAACCGCGGTCATGGCAACGGGTTGGACGACGTCGCCCTGCTGGTTCTGCGATGGGACGAGGGAGGAGTGGTGGGCAAAGACACCCACCCGCCAGCCGCTGCAGCCCCGAGCTAGGTGTACCCAGCCGTCAGGCGCAAGGTCTGGGGTGGCGGGCTCTGGCTAGCTGCGGTTCACGGCCAAGCGGACGGTGAAGCCGATGCGGCTTCGCGCGGTGGTGGCCACCGTCCACGACGGGATGCGTCTCCGCTGCTCAACGGTGCCGAAGGCGGGACTTGAACCCGCACGCCCTTGCGGGCAGAGCATTTTGAGTGCTCCGTGTCTGCCATTCCACCACTTCGGCCTCTGCCGACA
>Ga0247818_10002794_pt1 | contig 11262 bp, 9 predicted proteins | sample 13C_Glucose_Day1_FD_192424 | JGI IMG/M metagenome (GOLD analysis project Ga0247818, IMG submission 192424) | Soil microbial communities from agricultural site in Penn Yan, New York, United States - 13C_Glucose_Day1 | ecosystem: Environmental > Terrestrial > Soil > Agricultural land | place: USA...
GACGGTCCTTGCGGTCCGTCCAGCGGAACACCCCGATGCCGGACGTCTCCGTCTCCGGCAGCCGTGTGTTCGCCGGCAGCGGCTCCACGCTCCAGGTCGTGAAGCTCATCGTGACCGGGCCGCCCCCGCCGTCCAGCGCCTCGGCCGCGTCGCGCGCGGTCGTCGCGCCGTACGCGGTGCCCCCGTCGGTCACCGAGGCGAGCGTCAGCTGCGGAGAACCGTCCTCGTCCTCGAAGCAGAAGCCCTTCTTCGCGTCGAGGTCGAACGCGAGGTTCCCCGCCACCAGATAGCCACCCGAGGACGAGACGACGGCCTGCGGATAACGCCCCGGCTCTATGGCCGGCGTGTGGCACTCCACCGAGGCGACCGGCTTCCCGCTCGCCGAGTCGTGGACCGTCCACAGCTGATGCGTGGCCGCCCGCTCAGTGCCCTTCGCCAGCTGCCACTTCGCCAGCACCAGCCCCGGAGCCACGGAGGTGGGGGTTCCGGAGAGCGGATCGGCTCCCTTCGGTGCGTTCTGCCTGCTGAACCAGCCGCCCCGCACCCAGAATTCGCGTACCCCGCTCAGCAGCAGGCCCTTCGCCGTCTGCCCCCGCACCTCGGTGAGCTGCTTGCAGGCCGTGCAGCCCTTCGGGTAGGTGACGGCCGACGCGGCGATCTCCGACACCTCGCCGTCGATGGGGTCCACGACCGCGCTGTTCGCCCGGCCGTCGCTGATCAGGACGCCCGGCCCGGTCGCCGTGACGGCCGGCGTACCGGTCCACGGCACCTCGACGTGCCGCCGCTCGCCCTCCACCACGTCGTACACGTCGAGCGAGACGAACGTCTCCGTGGGGGAGAGCGCGTCCGTGGGCCTGCCGACCGACCAGGTCACGAAGAACTCCTGGTCGTCCTTGGCGACGGTGAGCAGCTTCGGGAAGCGCGACGGGTCCGCAGGCCGCCCGGCCTCACCGCTCCAGTAGGCCTCGCCGGTCTCCGTGTCGAGCGTCCGCAGCCGGTAACGGCCGTGGGGCTCACGCACCAGGTAGGCCAGCAGACCCGTCGTCCGTGAGACGGCGTAGTCGGGCCCCGCACCGACGACCTCCCAGCCGCTCCCCGTCGCGTACTCCGTGGGGACGGTCAGCCGTGTCGCGGGGCCGGTGCTCTTCTTCGCGGGCTTCTTCGGCTCGTCGTCCTTCGAGCCGCCGCCCCCGCCCCCACAGGTCGCCAGCAGGATCAGCAGCGCAAGGACGAGCACCCCGCCGACCAGGGTCAGGCGCACGATCCTCTGTCTCATTGGTCCCCCCGATGAGCCGATCTCCGAGCCGTCCCCGGCACGGCGGCGATCAGCGTAGCAACGGGCCCGAGGCGAAGAGCAGTTCGGTTCCGTACCCGTTACGTCCCGATCCTGTGCCGGACCACCGGGCAGCCGAGCGGGGTCCCGCAGCGCCTACAATTCGGCGGTGAACGCCACCCTCCCCACCGCGGAAGCCCTGCGTGCCGCACTGGCCGGCCTGCTCGGCGGGCTGCCCCCGAAGCAGGCGGCGCAGGCCGTCGACCGGCTCATCGCCAGCTACCGCGGGACCACGCCCACCGATGCCCCGATTCTGCGGGACCGTTCGGACGTGGCCGCGTACGCCGCGTACCGGATGCCCGCGACCTTCGAGGCCGTACGCTCCTGCCTCGACGCACTCCGCGAGGCCGCGCCGGACTGGGTGCCGGCCACGCACACCGACGTCGGCGGCGGTACGGGCGCGGCGAGCTGGGCGGTCGCCGGGGCCTGGGGGGAGGGGCCGCGGACCACGGTGCTGGACTGGGCGGAACCCGCTCTCGCCCTCGGCCGTGAGCTGGCCATGTCCTCCGGTCTGCCCGGGCTGCGGGCCGCCACCTGGGAGCGGGCGAGGATCGGTACGGCGCTGGAGCTCGGGGCCACGGACCTGGTGACCGTGTCGTACGTACTCAAGGAGCTCACCCCCGCGGACCGGGTCGCGCTGGTGGACGCCGCCGCGAGCGCGGCGCAGGCCGTGCTCGTCGTGGAACCCGGCACCCCCGACGGCTACGAACGCGTCATCGAGGCCCGCGACCGGCTGATCGCCGCCGGGATGAGCGTCGCTGCGCCCTGCCCGCACGACGGCGCGTGCCCCATCGAGCGCGGCACGGACTGGTGCCACTTCTCGGCCCGGGTCAGCCGTTCCTCCCTGCACCGCCAGGTCAAGGGGGGTTCCCTCAGCCACGAGGACGAGAAGTTCAGCTATGTGGTGGCGACCCGGTTCCCGGCCCTCCCGGCCGGCGCGAGGGTCACCCGCAGGCCGCAGATCCGCAAGGGCCAGGTGCTGCTGGAGCTCTGCACCCGCGACGAGGGCCTGCGGCGCGCCACGGTCACCAAGCGGCACGGCGAGCTCTACCGTGCCGCCCGCGACACCGCGTGGGGCGACCCCTGGCCGCCGCCGGAGAGCGACCAGGAGCGATAGGGCCTCTCGTTCGGATCAGGCCAGAACGGAAGACCCCAGGCGGCTCGGCCGCTCTCCGGCGTGCGGCCCTTCACGCCGCCCGCAGCTCCTGGGTGCAGCACTTCACGCTGCCGCCGCCCTTGAGCAGCTCGCCCAGATCCATCGGGACCGGCTCGAAGCCCCGGTCCCGCAGGGGGTCGAAGAGCCCCGTCGCCGCCTGCGGGAGCAGCACGTGGCGTCCGTCGCTGACCGCGTTGAGGCCCAGAGCGGCGGCGTCCGCCTCCCCGGCGAGCAGCGCGTCGGGGAAGAGCCGGGCCAGCACGGACCGGCTGCCCGGGGAGAAGGCCCCCGGGTAGTACATGATCTCGTCGGCCGCCTCGTCGAGCACGCAGAGCGCGGTGTCCAGGTGGTAGTAGCGCGGGTCCACCAGGTCGAGCCCGATCACCGGGCGCCCGAAGAACTCCTGCGCCTCGTCGTGGGAGAGCGGACTGGACCGGAAGCCCCGCCCGGCCAGGAGGTACGTCGCCGTCACCGCGAAGTCCCCCTCGCCCTCGTTCACGTGGGCCGGCTCGTGGATCTCGGTGAAACCGTGGGCCCGGAACCACTCCCGGTGCGCCTCGGCCTCGGCGTACCGCTCGCGGTAGGCGAACAGGGCGCCGAGCACCCGTCCGTCGACGACGGTGGCCCCGTTGGCGGCGAACACCATGTCGGGCAGGTCCGGGCGGGGGGTGAGGAGCTCCACGGTGTGGCCCAGCGACCGGTAGCGGTCACGCAGGTCCTCCCACTGGGTGGTGGCCAGCGGCAGGTCCACGGGCTTGGACGGGTCCATCCACGGGTTGATGGAGTACGTGACCTGGAAATGGGCCGGCGGGCACATCAGGTAGCGACGAGGGGTGGCGTCACGGGTCAATGCAGGCTCCTCACGAACGGCGGCCGTAGCCGCGGCACGGTGGGATGCGCACGGGGTGTGTGCGTGTGTTCATGGTGCTCCGCACCGGGGCCTGCGCGCTGTGATCCGTTCGGGTGGTTCACGCCGGGGCGGCCGGGCCACCGGACGGGGGCCCGGAGACATCGCAAGACGATACGTATCGGGCTGCGATCCCTCTAGGCTGGCCGGATGTCACCTCACAAGGCTCCCGACTCCACCCGCCGCAGCGACCGCTCACGCCGCGCGATCCACGACGCCGCGCTGGAGCTCGTGGGCGAGGTCGGATACGCGCGTACGACGATCGAGGGCATCGCCGCCCGCGCCGGGGTCGGCAAGCAGACGATCTACCGCTGGTGGCCGTCGAAGGCGGCCGTGCTGATGGACGCCTTCCTCGACACGGCGGCACGCCAGGCGGAGGAGTCGGCCGGGGCGGAGGAAGGCGCCGCGTACGCCATCCCCGACACCGGGGACCTGGTGGCCGACCTGAAGCTGGTCCTGCGGGCCACCGTCGACGAGCTGAACGATCCGGCGACCGAGGCGCCCATGCGGGCCCTGGCGGCCGAGGGCATCGTCGACGCGGCCCTCGGTGCCCAGTTCGTCGAGAACCTGCTCGAACCGCAGATGCGGTTGTATGTCACACGGCTGCAGGCGGCCCGGAGCGCCGGCCAGGCGCGTGCGGACATCGATCCCCGCATCGCGCTGGAACTCCTGATCGCCCCGCTCACGCATCGCTGGCTGCTGAGAACCCTTCCGCTCACCCATGCCTACGCGGACGCGGTCGTCGACCACGCGCTCCACGGGCTCCTGCCGCCGGGTGGAGAGTGACCGCCCATTCCGTGACATTCCGCACGAGCGCGGCGCCCTCTGCCCGGCCGCCCGGGCACCCCGCTTGAGAACTCTGGCCACCCGAGGCGCAGGATGGTGGGACCATGGAGAGGTAACCGCTGAGGTGAGGGGATAGATGGGCGCCGATTCCGGCCGCTATCGCGGCACAGAGGGCAGGATTTCCCAGTGGCTGCGCAGGCGGCCCAAACCGCAGCCGGAAGCCGACGACGCGACCCGGCTGGGGCTGCTCCTCGCCGTCGCCGAGGCAGGAATGCCGATCTCGCCGGCCGCGCACCCGTCCGGCTACCGGTGTTCGTGCGAGCGCATCGGCTGTCCCACCCCCGCCCGGCACCCGATCTCCTTCGCCTGGCAGACGCAGTCCACGACGGACCGCGACCAGATCGAGCGCTGGGCCGCCGGCCAGCCGCTGGCCAACTTCATCACCGCGACGGGCATGATCCACGACGTCCTCGACGTCCCCCTGGCCGCGGGGCAGGCCGCGCTGGAGCGGCTCACCGAGGCAGGCGTCGACGTCGGCCCCGTGGCCCGGTCCGGCAGCGACCGGATGCTCTTCTTCACCGCCACCCGCGGCACCCCGGACGACGAGGACGAGTGGTGGCCGTGCGAGCTGGACTGCCACCCCGAGACCATGGACGAGCACCCGGGACTGCGCTGGCACTGCCGTGGCAGCTATGTCCTCCTGCCGCCCGCACGCCTCCCCGGTGACCTGGACGTCCACTGGATCCGCGGGCCCGAGCACCCGCTGCCCGACCCGCTGACGCTGCTGGAGACGCTCACCGACGCCTGCGCGCGGTACGCGGACTCGGCCGACGAGAGCGACCTCGACCGCGGTTCGGTGGCCTGGCCGCTCAGCCGCTGAGACGCCCCCACCCGCTCAGGACCCCTGCGCCGCCACCAGGCCGGGCAGCCGGTTCAGCACGCGCGCCTTGGCGTCCGTACCGCCCGCGTCCTTCTTCGGGACGTAGACCAGCTGGCTGGAGACCCGCTCCTTGGTGAGGGTGCTCTTCACCTCGCCGGTCAGCAGCGCCTGCACGTCCGCCGTGACCGTCGGCCGCAGTCCCTGCGCCGCCGTCTGCCGCTCGAAGTGCCTGCTGCTGAAGAACACCAGCGCCCCGCCGTCCTCCGTGCGCAGGCCCAGCGGCGCGAACGTCCCGGAATCCAGCGCCTGGTCGACGAACTGGTACGAGAAGCCCGCCCTGCGGGTGTTCTTCCGCGCGTCACGCCAGCCCGAGGTCGTGGCCCCCGGGGCGAAGACGTCCGGCGTGCCGTCCTTCAGGTAGCCGGTGTACGTGGTGCTCAGGTCCGCGGGAGCGGTGGCCAGGGCGGAGTCCCCGTCCGCCGAGGGCACGGGCTGCGCCCACCCGTCGGCGTCCTTGCCGAACTCCGGTATCACGGACGGGGAGACGACCGCGAGATAGGCGACCTTCCAGGGCGCGTCCGGCCCGGTGCGGACGAACGCCAGCAGCCAGCGCGTGTCCTGCTTGCCGGTGTCCTCGTCACGATTGGAGTCGGTGTCCGCGAGGAACCAGCGCGGCCAGCCGGCCTTCTTGGGAATGGTGTAGGAGGCGTCGGTCAACTCCAGCGGCTTGTGCGCCGCGTTGCCCTCCGGGCTGGTCTTCTGCCGCGCGGCCAGACCCGCCTGGTTGATCGCACCGAGCGAACCGGTCACCCGGTCCGCGTCCAGCGCCGGATCGTACGCCTTGTCCGCCTTGTTGTACGCGACGGTGAAGTCCTCCAGGGCCTTCGCGGCCTCGGACTTCGTCGCTCCCGGCACTACTTCCAGTTCACCGTGTACCGTCACGCAGCCGCTCGCCGTCACGACCAGTACCGTCGCCGTCGTGAGCCCCGCCGCCAGTCGACCCAGCCTTCTCATCCGTTGCCTTCTGCGCCTTCTGATCCGTCGTCCGCACTGACCGCCTGAACCCTACCGGGGCGAGGAACAGTGCGAGCGTGGGGATGAGATACAGCGCCCACACCGTGACCTGGAGAACGGTCGGATCGGCCTGGAAGTTGAAGACCCCCTTGAGCAGGGTGCCGTACCAGCTGTCCGGCGGAACCGCGCTCGTGACGTCGAACGCCTTGTCCTCCAGGCCGCCGAGGAACCGGGCCTCCTGCAGGTCGTGCACGCCGTAGGCCAGCACACCCGCCGCCACCACCACGAGCATGCCGCCCGTCCAGGTGAAGAACCTCGACAGGTTGATCCTCAGCGCACCCCGGTAGAACAGCCAGCTCAGCAGTACCGCGGTCGCGATGCCCAGCAGCACCCCGATCAGCGGCGACGAGGAACCCTCGCCGCTGGCCCGCACCGACGCCCACACGAACAGCGCGGTCTCCAGACCCTCGCGGCCCACCGCCAGGAAGGCGGTGGCCACCAGGGCGCCCGTACCCATGGCGAGCGCCGTGTCCAGCCTGCCGTGCAGCTCCTGCTTCAGATGCCGCGCGGTACGCCGCATCCAGAACACCATCCAGGTCACGAGCCCGACGGCGATGATCGACAGCGACCCGCCGAGCATCTCCTGCGCCTCGAACGTCAGCTCCTGGGAGCCGAATTCGAGCGCGGCGCCGAATGCCAGCGAGATGGCGCAGGCGATGGCGATGCCGGTCCACACCGGGCGCAGCGCGTCGCGGCGGCCGGTCTTGACCAGGTAGGCGACGAGGATGCAGACGACCAGGCCGGCTTCGAGCCCCTCGCGCAGGCCGATCAGATAGTTGCCGAACATGCCGGTCCTTCCACGGTGCGGGTCATGGGAGCCACGTCAGGAGAACAGCGCCCTGCCCCACCAGTCGTCCGTGTCGCGGACGCCCGGCGGGACGGCGAAGACGGCCGAACCCACGTGCTGGATGTATTCGTTGAGCGCGTCCGACGCCGCGAGGCCGCGCTGCACGGGGATGAAGCCCGTCCGCACGTCCCGCTGGTAGGCCAGGAAGAACAGCCCCGCGTCGAGCCTGCCCAGGCCGTCCGTACCGTCGGTGAAGGAGTAGCCCCGGCGCAGCATCCTGGCCCCGTTGTTGCTGTCCGGGTGCGCCAGGCGCACGTGCGCGGTCGGCAGCATCGCCTTCAGGAACGGCTCGTCGCGCTCCTTTGCCTTGCCGACCGGAGCGCCCTCGCCCTTGTCGCGGCCGAAGATGTCCTCCTGCTCCTGGAGCGGGGCGCGGTCCCAGGTCTCGATGTGCATGCGGATGCGCCGCGCCACCAGGTACGACCCACCGGTCATCCATCCGGTGCCGTCCGTCGCGCCGGCCCACACGTGCTTGCGCAGGGCGGACTCGTCCGTGCCGGAGATGTTCCGGGTGCCGTCCTTGAAGCCCATCATGTTGCGTGGGGTCTGGCTGTGCGGGGTCGTCGAGGACGTCTTGCCGAACCCCAGCTGGGACCAGCGGACGGCGATGCGGCCCATGCCGATCCTGGCGAGGTTCCGGATGGCGTGCACGGCGACCTGCGGGTCGTCCGCACAGGCCTGTACGCACAGATCCCCGCCGCTGCGGGTGGCGTCCAGGTTGTCACCGGGGAACTTCGGCAGGTCCACCAGCGCTTCGGGCCGCCGGTCCGCCAGGCCGAAGCGGTCCTCGGCGAACAGGGACGGGCCGAAGCCGATGGTGAGCGTCAGCCGGGACGGCCTCAGGCCCAGTGCCTCACCCGTGTCGTCCGGCGGGGCCTCGGCCACTCCTCCGTACGCCCCCTCGCCGACGGTCCGGCCCGCCGTCATCCGCTCGGCGGCCCTGGTCCACTCCTTCAGGAGAGCGATGAGCTCCGCCCGGTCCTTCGTGGTCACGTCGAACGAGGCGAAGTGCAGCCTGTCCTGCACCGCGGTCGCGATTCCTGCCTGGTGTGCCCCGTGGAAGGGGACGGCCGCACCGCTGTCCGCCGCGGGTTCCGCGTCCTCGCCGGAGCGCACGGCGGCGACGCCGCCCGCCGCAGCGGCGCCGAGCGCCAGCCCGGCACCGCCCCAGCCGAGCAGCGCACGACGTGAGGGGGCACCGCCGGTGCCCTCACCCTCGATCCCTGTCTCCGTCATGATCGGACGCCCCCTACTTCGTGACCGCGGCGGCCAGCTTGGACAGCGGCTCCGCGAGCGCGTTGACCGCGTCGGAGAGCTCCTTGCGGTCCGCCGCGCCGACCTTGTCGTACGGGGTGAAGTCGTAGGAGGTCTTGTCCGCGCGGTACTTGTCCAGCAGGGTGTCCAGCGCCGCGAACTGCTTGTCCAGGGAGGCGGTCAGCGCGGCGTCGTTCTTCGACGCGATCGGCTTCAGGAGCTCGTAGGAGCGCTCGGCGCCCTCGACGTTCGCCTTGAAGTCGACGAGGTCGGTGTGGCTGTAGCGCTCCTCCTCGCCGGTCACCTTGCCGGTGGCCACCTCGTCGAGGAGCTCCTTGGCGCCGTTGGCCATCGAGGTCGGGGTGATCTCCGCCCGGCCGACCCGCTTCTGCCAGTCCTCCAGGTCCTTGTAGAGGCGGGGCGCGAGGGCCTTCTCCTCCGCGCCCAGCTTCCCGTCCTGCCACAGCGCCTTCTCCAGACGGTGCCAGCCGGTCCACTCCTGGCCGTCCTCCAGGCCGTCCTCGCGGAAGTCCACCTTCGGGTCGATGTCGCCGAACGACTCGGCCACCGGCTCGGTCCGCTCCCAGCCGATGCGGGAGACGGCGTACGCCTTCTTGGCCGCCTCGATGTCGCCCGCGGTGACGGCGTCCGTGAACACCTTCACCTTGGGCAGCGTCTCGTCGGCCTGCGCCTGCACATAGGTGCGGTAGTCCGCGACGGCCTTGTCCATCTCGGGGCTGCGCGCGGCGGCCTTGCCTCCGGTGACCTCGACCGTCTGCCGGATGCCCTTGCCCTTCATGCCCGGCTTGCACGCGATCTCGTACGTACCGGCCTTGATCTCGGCGGTGACCCTCGCCTTGGTGCCCGGGCCGATGTTCTCGCGCTCGGTGACGATCCGGCCGTCCGGGAAGAGGACGTAGACCTCGGTGACCTTCGATCCCTTGTTCTCCACGGCGAGTTCGACGTGCCCGGCCGGGATCCTCTTCGAGGACACCTCGCAGGAGCTGTCCCCGGCGACCACTTGGACGGCACCGTCGCCCTTGCCGTCGCTCTTCTCGGCGCAGCCCGTGACGACGGTCAGTGCGGCCACCGCGGCGACAGCGGTGACGACGGAGGGACGAAGGGCTCGCATGAGGGCTCCACAAGGGTGAAAGAGCGGGGGGACGGTGCGGACGAAGAGCAGGTGAGGCTGGCCTAACTTAACTGGGCCCCACCCGGCCGCCACCCGTTGGTGAAGTGATTCAGCTCTCACTCGCCCGCGCAGGAAACGGCCTGGTCACGGGGCGTTCATGGGGAACCCACGGGAAGGTCAAAGGCGGGTCAAGCAAGCCTTTTCGGTACGACGGGCCGGAACCCCGGTGCGCGGGTGCGGGAAGACCCCGACCGGCTGCCGGTGCACCGCGCCGTACACCTCGCCGACCCACGAGGGCGCGGAGTCGGTGACCGCGGCGCGCAGACGCCGTACCGCCTGATCCCGTCCCTCCCCGGAGCCGGGCCCCCGGAGCCGGTACGCGCACACGGGGTCGCACCGGCAATGTCACGCCGGTGCGGCCCCATGTGCGCGGAGGGGCCCCGCACGGGTGCTTGAATGCGGACGTGAACGACTTCGACGTACCCGCCGGCATCGACGTACTGCGCGTGTTCTGCGGCCCCGACGGCAGTCACGGCAACGCACTCGGGGTCGTGCGCGACGGACGCGAGTATCCCGACGACGAGTCCCGGCAGGCGCTCGCCAGGAAGCTGGGCTTCAGCGAGACGGTCTTCGTGGACGACCCGGAGCGCGGCACCGTCGACATCCGTACCCCCGGCCTGCGGCTGCCCTTCGCCGGGCACCCGCTCGTCGGCACGGCCTGGCTGCTCGACCTGGACCTGCTGGAGCTGCCCGTCGGGGACGTGACGGCCCGCCAGGACGGGGAGTTCACCTGGATCACCGCCCGCCCCGAGTGGGCGCCGCCGAGGGCGCTGGAGCGGTACGACTCGGCCGCCGAGGTCGAGGCGCTGACGGGCCCGCCGCCCGGTGAGGGCTGGGTCTACGTCTGGGCCTGGGAGGACGAGGCCGCGGGCCGGGTGCGGGCCCGCGCCTTCCCGAGGCGCGACGACGGCATCGTCGAGGACGAGGCGACCGGCGCGGCGGCCATGCTGCTGAGCGCCGAGCTCGGCCGCGCCCTGAACATCACACAAGGACGCGGCTCCCAGATCCTCACCGCGCCCGCGCCGGACGGCACGATGGAGGTCGGGGGCCGCGTCCTTCTGGTGCTCGCCTCGTGACCCTGCGGTCACGCGGGGACGTGGTCACACGCGCGCACGGTCAGACGGGGAAGTGGCCACACGCGCACGGTCACGCGCTGAGCGGGAAGACCTCACCGAGCTCCCGGAAGACGGCGGTGTTCAGCGCGAAGGCGCGCTTGCACTCGTCGACGATGCGCTGCTTCTCCAGGTCGTCGGCGTTCACCGCGTCCAGCAGCTCGCGGTACTCCCGCTTGAAGGCGGCCGGGTTGGCGATCTGCTCGAACACGTAGAAGCGCACCCCGTCACCCTTGCGCTCGAAGCCCCAGGTCTTCTCGGCGGTGCCCCGGATGATCTGGCCGCCCGAGAGGTCCCCGAGGTAGCGGGTGTAGTGGTGCGCTATGTATCCGGCGGGCCACTCCCGGGCGCACTCGGTGACCCGCTCCGCGTACGCGGCGGTGGCGGGCAGCGGCTCCAGTCCCGCACGCCAGCCCTCGCCCCGCAGGTGGCCGAGATCGCGCTCCAGCTCGGCCCGGCGCATCAGCTCCGGCCGTATGAAGGGCCCGGCCACCGGGTCCGCGCGCAGGCTCTCCGCTCCCGCCTCCAGCGCCCTGTAGACGAACCACAGCTGCTCGGTGTACCGCGTGTACGCGTCCACACCGAGCCGCCCCCCGAGCATGTCGCTCATGAAGGTCGAGGACTCGGCCTCCGTGTGCTGCTCGTGCGAGGCGGTGCGGATGAGCGTGGAGAAGGGGGTGGTGGCGGTTGCGTCCAAGGCGGGCCTCCGGGGGCCTGGGGG
>Ga0247818_10002798_pt1 | contig 11255 bp, 10 predicted proteins | sample 13C_Glucose_Day1_FD_192424 | JGI IMG/M metagenome (GOLD analysis project Ga0247818, IMG submission 192424) | Soil microbial communities from agricultural site in Penn Yan, New York, United States - 13C_Glucose_Day1 | ecosystem: Environmental > Terrestrial > Soil > Agricultural land | place...
ATTTCTGCACCGCCAACGATTTTGTGAGTGCTGCGCACTCAATCGGGGGCAAGCCCCCTCGCCACAGAAAGCCCCCTCACCACAGCAAGCCCCCCTCACCGCAGCAAGCCCGCTCGCCACGAGGCTCGCTTCTACAGGGAGGGTCAGGGGTGATCTTGGGGTTTGTGGTTTTCCAGGACCGTTACTGTGGCCGTCGTCCCGGCCCGCAACTTGTCCTTGCCGGCGTAATCGGCGTCGATCTGTATCCGCACAGGCACCCGTTGCGCCAGTTTGACCCAGGTGTAGCTGGGATTGATGCTGGCCAACAGGCGTCCACCGGGCAGGTTTTCCCGGTCAGCGATGGCGAAGGCGATGCTTTGCACCGTGCCACCAAAGGACTCACCGCTCATCAATTCGATTTTGACCCGGTCGCCCTCTTCGATCCGCGGCAGCTTGGTTTCTTCAAAATAACCACTGACATAAAACGAGGCGCTGTCCACCAGCGCCAGCAAGGGACTACCTGCCGTGGCGTAATCGCCCTGACGGGTCAGCAGGTTGGTGACAAAACCACTGACCGGGGATACGACCCGGGTACGCTGCAAATTGAGTTCAGTCTGGGTCAATGCCGCGACGGCCAGTTGCACATTGGCCTGGGCCAGAATCAGGTTGGCCTGGTTGCGCAACAAATCGGCCTGGGCGACCGTCACGTCGGTGTGGGCTTTTTCCCATTCTTCCCCGGAAATCGCCGAACGATCCTTGAGGGTGCGTCGTCGTTGCTCCTCGCTCTGGCGTTGCCTGAGCAGCGCTTCACTGGCGGCAATGTTCGCCTCGGCCTGCCCCAGCGAGGCTTTCGCTACTTCCACGGAGCGCTTGGCATGCTCCACGGCCAGCGTGTAGCGCGCCGGGTCAATCGCCAGCAAAACCTGGCCTTTTTCTACATGCTGGTTGTCCTGCACGCTCAGGCTGACGATGCGCCCCGTGACATCGGCGGACAAGGTCACCACATCGGCACGCACCCGCGCATCACGGGTCCAGGGCGCGCGGGTGTAATGCTCCCAGGCGAACCAGCCAAGGACCAACGCCAGCACCACCACGGCCACCGTCGAGAATCGGGAAAGGATATTCTTCAAGGCCTCAGGCTCCCATCAGCAGAATCAACGAGGCGCAGACGCAGACGTACAACGCGCCTTCGAACAGCGCCTCATGCCAGACGAACTGCAGTACACCGAAACGCCGCAAGACCCAGTCCAGCAGCAGGAAAACCGGCAAGCCCAGCAACAATGCCTGGGCAATCGGCGGGAGATAGACGCCTCCAATCTCCAGGTCAATGGGCAAGGGCAGTCACTCCTTCAACAGATCCGGGCTCAAAGAAGCCACGATAGCGCTCCACGAACGACACCACGATCAACAACGCGACGCGCATGCGAAATACTGACCATAGATGTTCGTGAACGCTGGCATGCAGACCATCGAGCTCGTCGCCCAACGTGCGCAGATTTTCCAGCACCTGGCCCGGCTCGACGCCCGGTCGGCCGGCGACCAGCCTCCCGGTCTCGCGGACCGTTGCGAACAGGCGGGTTTTGACTTGCGCACTCAACAGATCGTTGTTCTGTCCCTGTTGCCGCAGCTGATTCAAGGCAATGCCCAGGGCCATGCACCCAAGGCTCACCTGAAACAAATCCCGGGACTGCGAATCCTGAGTGGCCGGCAACAAACCCAACATCATGGTCAGGCGATCAACCATGCGACTCTCGAAGGCAAACTGCTGCTGGTCGGTGGGCGGTACTTTCAACAAGGCGTAAACCTGCTCGCAGTTCTCCTTGTACAGCCGGCGTATCCGCAACACGGGCCTGAACGGGAAGATCAGTGCATAGACGCTCAACGCCAGCACGGTAGCGCAAGTATAGGCCCCGGCGAATTCGAACCACTGGACAGCGCTGTTCTGTCCTACCCCTGCGTTCACCGGACCGAGCATTAGAAAAGTGGTCAGGCCCAGACCGATCCCGGTGCCTGTGGTTGCCGGGTTGGCCAGACCCACCGCGACGGCGTAGAGCAGCGGCATCAGCAGCAAGGCGAGCATCTCGAAGTTACTGATCATTGGCACGAACATGAACTGCAACAGCGCCGACGCCACCAGCGCCAGCCCGAACCCCCTGGCATAACTTTGAACCGCCAGCAGCGGCCGTGGAAAAGTCGACATCAGCGAGCACAGAATCCCCACCAGGACCATGCCGCCCCGCGCGCCGTCCCAGCCGGTTTCGATCCAGATCAGCCCGGCCACCAACAAGGCGGTGAATGCGCGGATGGCATTCATGGTGGCCAGGGTAAAGTCCAGGTGCAGCGGGTTTTCCTGGCCTGCAAACATACTGCTGGCTGGCCGCCCGCTCTGGATCGCGTCACTGAGTTCCAGTATCTGTTCAAGCTGCTGCAACAGGCGCGCCTGCTCCCAGCGCAGTGACCAGGCCAGCGAGCGCAGGGTGGCCGGCATGGTCTCGGTCAATTGTTCAGCCTTGTAGGCCAGCTCATCGAAACGCTGTTGCAGCGAGGTGAAATGGTGACGCTTGTCGCCGGGCAGCGAACGTCCGTGCAGTGCCAACTGATCGAGAAAGGCCAGTTCTTCGGCGCGCAGACGCTGGATTTCTTCGGGCAATTCCCCTTCCCAGCGCTCCGTCAGCAGCAGTCGCTGGTGACGCAGGGCGGTGAGTCTCGCCGTCAGCAGCACCAACTGATTACCCAACAATTGCACCAGAGCGTTGGCGCTGCGCAGGCGCGGCGCATCAAAGTACAGGTGCCGACGCACGCCCTCCAGCGCACTGATCTGGCCCAGCAACTGCATTTGCCGGCGTTGAAAATCCTCCTCGCTTTCTTCAGTACGGATCACGGCACTGGCATGGGTCGCCAGCAACCTGGTGATCTGATCGATTTTGGCGAAGTAGTCCCGGGCCACCGCTTCCGGCCGCGCCGTCAGCAGGCTGACCACGCACACACAGGCCACGGCCAACAAGGTCTCGGTCACACGGGTCACCGCCAGCAAAAACGTGGCGTCCTGATCGGGTATCGCCAGTAGCGCGATGACCACGGCGGTGTAGCCACTGAGCACGAACGCCTGGGAACTGGTGTAGCGCAAAAGCGTGCCACCGGCGGTGCACAGTGCCAGCCACAGGGCCAGGGTGGTGATGAAAGGCAACGGCGCCTGGGGAAAAATCGCCATGATCGCCACCGCCACCACCGCGCCCAGGGTGGTACCGATGACCTGGCCAAAACTGCGTGCCAGCACCATGCCGCCCAGCGGCTGGCTGATAATCACCACGGCCATGATCGACCACTTGGGTTGGTCGAGGTCAAACACAAACGCCAGGTACAAGGTCAACAACCCCGCGGCGATGGTTCTCAAGGCAAACAGCAGTACCCCGCGGTCGGGGAAGAGCATCGCCTTGAAGTACTGCAGCAGTGCTTGCATGAAGTTACCTGTCGAGTGATCTTAAGCAAGCGTAGTCACTGCTTCGGGCTCTCGACAGCTTTCGGGGCGAAGCGCCCTGATGGTGGGTTACACGGGTGTTCTACGACGTCAACGTTTGACTCACAGCCTGACCTGACCGAAGCTGGCGCCTCTGCAAAAGCTTGCCAGTTCCGGATTCCTGCATGCCCAAGTCCCGTCGCTACCTGCTCATCAGCCTCTGCGCCCTTTTTGTCATCGGCCTTGCGTGGTTGTCCCTGCGCAGCACCACACCGGTGGTTCCCGATGCGATCAAGCACGGCTACAGCGAAGCGCTGGCGGCAGCCCGGGCGGGTCAGCCGGGTGCCGCGCGGGTGCTTTATCAGCAACTGGCCCGCCCTGACCTGTCGCCCAAGCGGCGGGTGTGGCTGCATGCGGAGTTGCCCAACTACCCAAGCTCGGTGGCCTTGAAACTGGCCGATGCGGACTTGCAGAACGATTCGCCCGAGGTGCGTATCGCGGCGATCAAAAGCATCAACGCCCTGGTGCCCACCGGCCAGCGCAGCCTGCTGCTGGGGCCCTTGCTCGATGACCACGAGCAAAGTGTCCGGCTGGCCGCCGTCAATGCCCTGCTGGGTTTGTCACCGGATGATCTGGGGTTGTATTTCGGGCCTTTGGAGCAGGCTATAGATGCCTGGGAACAGGTGCTTAAAAGCGAGCCGCAAAGCGCCGACAACCAATATCAGCTGGCCCGACTGCACTTGCACAACGCCGAGCTCAAAGAAGCGCAACAGGCTCTGGACAATACCCTGCGCCTGGCACCGGGCAACCTGCCGGCGCTGGCCATGCAGATCGAAGTACTCGACAAGCAGGGCCAGAGCGACGCCGCCCGGCAGCTGTTGGCCAGGCAACTGCAGGCGCAACCCAACTCCGCCTATCTGCAACATGCCTTGGGGATGTGGTTGCTGCATCACGATCAAAGTGAATTCGCCCTGCTTGGCCTGTCCAAAGCCGTCGAGCTGGAGCCTGATAACAAGGATTACCGCTACGACCTGGCCGTTACCCTGCATGACGAACAGGAGCTTGAAGCGGCCCAGAAACAGCTGCAGGAAATCGTTCAGCGCCACCCGAATGACCGCAAGGCGCGGGTCATGTTGATCAATTACTGGAAAGAAAGCGGCCAGCTGCAAAATGTGCAGATCCTGCTGGCGCAACTCGAACAGCTCAATCCTGATGACCCGGCCCTGCAGCAAGGGCTCTGAGGTGAGCGAAAAAATTCGTTGAACGGTCGTGGCGACAAAAGGTCAAGTGATAAGGCAGCCACGGCGATTTGCACTGACCTGCCCCGCATCCCCTTGGACAAGAGAGGACGTTTTTTGTCTACATCCAACGAATTCAACCAACTCAAAGCCGCGACCGGCATCGAAGGCCTGGACGATATCCTCGCCGGCGGATTGTCTCGCGGCCATGTGTTCCTGCTCGAAGGTGAACCGGGCACCGGCAAGACCACGGTGGCCTTGCACTTCTTGATGGCCGGCGCGGCAGCCGGCGAGCGCTCGCTGTATATCACCCTCTCCGAAACCGAACGCGAGCTGCGCCAGGGTGCGCTGTCCCACGGCTGGGAACTGGGTGAAAACATCCATATTTTCGAACTGACCCCACCGGAAAGCCTGCTCAATGCCGAGCAACAGCAGACATTGCTGTATTCCTCCGACCTTGAGCTGGGTGAAGCGACCCGACAGATCTTTGAAGTGGTGGAACGCTTCAAGCCGACCCGCGTCATACTCGACAGCCTGTCCGAGATTCGCCTGTTGGCCCAGAGCTCACTGCGTTATCGTCGTCAGATCCTGGCCATCAAGCACTACTTTGTGCGTTACAACGCCACGGTTTTGTTGCTCGATGACCTGACCACCGAGTCACTGGACAAAACCGTGCACAGTGTCGCCCATGGCGTGATTCGCCTTGAAGAATTGACGCCCAGCTACGGTGCCGAACGACGACGCATACGGGTGGTTAAATACCGGGGTCAGAAATACCGTGGCGGCTTTCATGACTTCACCATCATGGCCGACGGCGTGCATGTTTTCCCGCGCCTGGTGGCCGCCGAACATCGCGGTACCTACATCCGCCAGCAATTGACCAGCGGCATACGGGAAATGGACGCCCTGCTCGGAGGCGGTATCGAGACCGGTTCCAGCACCCTGATTCTCGGCCCGGCCGGTACCGGCAAATCACTGATCTCGATGATCTTTGCCGCCTCTGCGGTTGCCAGGGGCGAAAAAGCTGCGCTGTTCATCTTCGACGAAGAACTGGGATTGCTGTTCGAGCGCATGAAGAACATCGGCATCGATCTGCAAGTGCTGCAAGACAGCGGTAACTTGCTGATCGAGCAAGTGGATGCCGCCGAACTGTCCCCCGGCGAGTTCTCCCACCGGGTCAGACGTTGCGTCGATGAACGCAATATCAAGACCGTGGTCATCGACAGCATCAACGGCTACCAGGCGGCGATGCCGGAAGAAAATGCCCTGGTGCTGCACATGCACGAGCTGTTGCTGTACCTCAATCGCCAGGGTGCCGCGACCTTCATGACCGTTGCCCAACACGGGCTGGTCGGCGACATGCAGGCTCCGGTGGACATCACCTATCTGGCCGACACGGTCATTCTGCTGCGCTATTTCGAGGCCCTGGGCAAGGTGCGCCGGGCCATCTCCATCATCAAGAAGCGCACCGGCAGCCATGAATCGACCATCCGTGAATATCGCATCAGTGCCCAAGGCATGACCATCGGCGAACCGCTCGATGCATTCCAGGGCGTATTGCGTGGCGTGCCCACGTATCTGGGCGCCAGTAGCCCGCTGCTTGAGGAAGACCACCGGTGACGGTGGTGAGAGCGACTTCCGAGCGTGCGATCATCCTCGCGCCACTGGGACGCGACAGCCAGATTGCCTTGATGTTGCTCAATGAAGCCGGTTTCGACGGGGTCATCAGCCGTGATCTGGCCGCCTTGTGCGGGGAGCTGGAGCAAGGCGCGGGACTGCTGCTTATCTCCTCCGAGGCCCTCATGGGCAGTGATCCCGAGCCGCTGCTGCGCTTGCTCGAACAACAACCGGCGTGGTCCGACCTGCCGATCGTATTGCTCACGCACCATGGCGGCCCGGAACACAATCCCGCGTCACGCATTGGCCCGCAGCTGGGCAATGTCACGTTCCTCGAGCGACCTTTTCACCCGGTCACCTTGATCAGCCTGGTGACCACCGCCCTGCGGGGACGGCGACGCCAGTATGAAGCCAGGGACCGGCTGATCGACCTCAGCCAAAGCGAACTGCGCCTGCAAAACACCCTCGAAACCCTGGAACAGCAAGTAGAGGAACGCACCGCCCAGTTGCGCCACAACGAGGAGGCCCTGCGCCAGTCGCAGAAAATGGAAGCGGTCGGCCAACTCACCGGCGGCATCGCCCATGACTTCAACAACATGCTCACCGGCATCATCGGCAGTCTCGAGTTGCTGCGCCGCCGGCTGGCCCGGGGGCGCACCGAAGATCTGGACAGCCTGATCGATCTGGGAGTGACCTCGGCCAACCGCGCGGCGGGCCTGACCCATCGCCTGCTGGCGTTCTCCCGGCGCCAGTCACTGGATTCAAAACCGGTGGAAATGAACACCCTGGTAGTCTCCATGGGTGAACTGCTGCAACGCAGCATCAACGAAAGCATTCGCCTGGACATACAGTTGAGCGACAACCTTTGGGTTGCCGAAGCCGACCCCAATCAGCTGGAAAGCGCCCTGCTCAACCTGGTGATCAATGCCCGTGATGCCATGCCCGACGGCGGGAAACTGGTGGTCAGCACTTGCAATCAGCATCTGGATGAAGACTTCACCCGGGCCCACGGCAACCTCGGTGTCGGCGATTACGTGGTATTGAGTGTCACCGATACCGGCTGCGGCATGTCGCAAAGCATCATCGACCGAGCCTTTGATCCGTTTTTCACCACCAAGCCCATTGGCCAGGGCACTGGTCTTGGCCTCTCGATGATCTATGGCTTCAGCAAACAATCGGGCGGTCATGCCAGCATCCAGAGTGAACCTGGCCAAGGCACCACCGTCAGCCTCTACCTGCCGCGCTTCGGCGGCGACCTGCCCCAGGACCAGCCGGCCGACCGGCAGTACGATCCGTTCGCGTATCACGGCGAGACGGTACTGATCGTCGAGGATGATCCGGCTGTGCGCGTGCTCGTCTGTACGGTACTGAGCGATCTGGGCTATGCCTTTGTCGAGGCCGCTGATGCCGACAGCGCGGTGCCGATTCTCGACTCACCGCAGCGCATCGATCTGTTGATCAGTGACGTCGGTCTGCACGGCATGCATGGCCGGCAGCTGGCGGAAATCGGTCGGCAGCTGCGCCCTGATCTCAAGGTGTTGTTCATCACCGGCTACGCCGAACATGCCGCCGTGCGCGGCGGCTTCCTTGACCCGGGGATGCAGATGATCACCAAGCCGTTCACCTTCGACCTGTTGACGGCGAAGGTGCAGGAGATGATCCGAATCTGAAACAAGCGCAAAACCTGTGGGAGCCAGACTGCTGGCTCCCACAGGGTCCATCGGTTCAGGCAGACATGTTTACGACAACATGTCCTGCATCAACTCCTGCAACCTGTCCAGATCAAACGGCTTGTCCAGAATCGGTGCGGTGCGCGTGATCGGGCTGTCCGTCTCGCGGATTTCCTGGGCATAGCCGCTGATGAAGATCACCTTGAGCTCCGGTCGCAGCTTCACTGCCGGCTCGGCGATCTGCACGCCGGAGATACCACCGGGCAGGCGGAAGTCAGTGATCATCATGTCCAGGTGCGGTTTGCTGGCGAGGATTTCGAAGGCCTGCTCACCGTTTTCGGCTTGCAGCACCCGGTAACCCTCCCCCGACAGATAAGCGACCAGCACCATCAGTATGGAGGGATCGTCTTCGACGACCAGTACAACATCTTGCGCATCTTCACTCATGGGAAGCCTTTGTTCGGTCAATTGCTGCTGATACGACCATAGGGCCGATCAGAGGTTGCGTTTATCCGGCTGTTTTCCTACAGCGGCAGACAAACGCGAAACAGGGCGCCTTCGCCAATCCGGCTCTCGACGGTTATGGTACCGCCATGGGCGGTGACAATCTGCTCCGAAATGAACAATCCCAGGCCGAGGCCGGCAACGGCATGATTGGCCGATACCCGCTCGAACTGCTGAAAAATCCGCTGCTGGTTCTCCTCACTGATGCCGATCCCTTGATCACGCACTTCCACTATTGCCTGCGGCCCGTCACTGTACACCTTCACGCTGACCGGACTCTTGGCGCCATAACGCAGGGCGTTGGTCAGCAAGTTGGAAATGACCTGTTCGATGCGAAACTCATCCCAACTGCCGATGACCGGTTGTCCGGCATCCAGTGTCACCGAGGACTCGGCGGCCTCGACCTGAGGGGCGAAACTCTCCAGCAAGCCACGTACCAATTCCGCCAGATCAAAACTGCTGGCCTGGATTGACAGTTTACCGGTACGAATCCGCGACACATCGAGCATGTCTTCGATCAGGCGAATCAGGCTTTTGATCTGCCGTTCGTCGCGCTCGACCATGGCCTGCATTTTGTCCAGGGTGAACGCGGCGGCGTTGTCCCGCGCCAGATGCATCTTGCGCAACTGGGTTTCAAGAATCAGACCGTTGAGCGGCGTACGCACTTCGTGGGCGACGATGGACATGAAGTCATCGCGCATGCGCACCGCCTGCTCCAGTTCCAGCTGGGTGTTTTGCAAGCGATTGAGCAACGCCTCCTGCTCGCGGCGACTCTCCTGCAGGGCCAGCACCTGCTCTTTCATCGCCTTGCTCTGGCGGTACAGGTCGACGAAGACATTGACCTTGCTCTTGACCGCATGGATATCCAGCGGCTTGTGCAGGAAATCCACGGCGCCGCTTTCGTAGCCCTTGAATGCGTAGTTCAGTTCACGGCCGGCGGCACTGACGAACACGATCGGAATGTTCCTGGTCTTTTCCGTGCCGCGCATCAGTTCGGCCAGTTCAAAGCCATTCATGCCAGGCATCTGCACGTCGAGAATGGCCATGGCAAATTCGTGTTGCAGCAACAGCGACAAGGCCTCGTCAGCGGACAATGCCTTGTACACCGTACGGTCCTCCCGCTTGATCAGCGCTTCAAGCGCCAGCAGATTCTCCGGCAGATCGTCGACGATCAGCAGTTTGGCCTGGATAGTACTTAGCATGCGATTCGTTCCAGCTCGACAAGCAGACGGCCGATGCCGCGTGTGGTGAGAATATGGTCTGGCTGGTGCAAATCCAGCGCAGCCTGAGGCATGGTGGCCACCTGGGCCTCAAGGGGGTCCTGCACGACGGTCAGGCCGCCGCGCTGTTTAACCTGAGCCAGGCCCAGCGCGCCGTCACGGTTGGCGCCGGTCAGCAACACCGCCAGCAGATTGGCTCCGTATGCATCGGAGGCCGATTCGAACAGGTAATCGATCGCCGGACGCGAATGGTGCACCCGGGGCTCCAGGCTCAGGGAAAAGCTGCGGTCCTGCTCTACCGACAAGTGATAACCGGGCGTGGCGAAATACAGGGTGCCGGCTTCCACCAGCGTCTTGTCCCCCGCCTCCACGACCGGCAGCGCGACCCTGCGCGAGAACACCTCGGCCAACTGGCTATGGCGCTGGTCCGGCAGGTGCAGCACGACGATGATCGGCAAGGCGAAGCCCGCCGGCAGCGGTTCGAGTATATGCAGCAATGCTTCGACGCCTCCGGCAGAGGCACCGATCACTATTGCTTCGATGGCGGGCTGGCCCGTTGCGCTGTTCATGATTTACGGTAGATCCGTTCCTGTTTGACCATAGCCTGGAAGTGATCGCCAAAGGCCGAAAAATCCGGGGTTTCCTTGCTGCCCAACACCAGGAATCCTCGATGGCAAAGGGATTCATGAAACAATCCAAATGCTCGATCCTGAAGCTTTTTATTAAAATAAATCAATACGTTACGGCACGATATTAATTGAGTTTCTGAGAATACGCTGTCCGTCGCCAGGCTGTGATCGGCGAAGGTCACGTTCTCGCGCAGGGTCTTGTCGAAAATGGCGTAGTCGTACGCCGCCGTATAGTAGTCGGCAAACGAACACTGGCCACCTGCCTGCTGGTAATTGGCAGTGTAGGCACGGACATTCTCCAGCGAGAAAATCCCTTGCTTGGCTTTTTCCAGTGAGTGCGGGTTGATGTCGGTGGCATAGATAATGGTGCGATCGAGCAAACCCTCCTCGCGCAGCAGAATCGCCATCGAATACACCTCTTCGCCCGTGCTGCACCCGGCAATCCAGATTTTGATCGAGGGCCAGGTCCGGAGCAAAGGCACCACTTCCTTGCGAATGGCCAGGAAGTGCGAAGGGTCGCGGAACATTTCACTGACCGGTATCGTCAGCAATTGCAGCAGTTGCATGAACGCCGCGGGATCGTGCAGGACCTTGTCCTGCAGCGCCGAAATGGTATTGCATTCGAACTGGCTCAACGCATGATTGACCCGACGCTTGATCGACGCGCCGGAGTAATCGCGAAAGTCATAGCTGTATTTGAGGTAGATCGCCTCGATCAACAAGCGCAATTCGATTTCGCTATTTCGCTCCACTAGAAACGTTCCATCTTCGGTAACCACACTCTGATCAGTGAAAACAGGCGATCGAGGTCGATGGGCTTGGCCAGGTAATCGTTGGCGCCCGCCTGCAGGCAGCGCTCCTGATCGTCCTTCATGGCCTTGGCCGTCACCGCGATGATCGGCAGCTTGCGCCAGCGCGGGTCCTTGCGGATCTCGATGGTG
>Ga0247818_10002804_pt1 | contig 11247 bp, 11 predicted proteins | sample 13C_Glucose_Day1_FD_192424 | JGI IMG/M metagenome (GOLD analysis project Ga0247818, IMG submission 192424) | Soil microbial communities from agricultural site in Penn Yan, New York, United States - 13C_Glucose_Day1 | ecosystem: Environmental > Terrestrial > Soil > Agricultural land | place...
CCGCGACTGCCGCCAGAAAGGAGACGGGCTCCACCATGCCGTCCAAGCCGTCGCCACCATGCACAACCTCGCCATGACAGGCTGAACCAGCAGGTCAAACATCATCCCGGCCTGCCCACACCCACCCTTCTGCAACAACTTTTAGGGCATGTATCGAAACGGATCTTGAGCTGTGAATGATCACCGTTCACGGGACGAGGAGATCTCACGGACGAGCAGTGGGCAGTGCTGGAACCGTTGCTGCCGAAGGGCGCGAGAGTGGGACGGCCCCTTGTCTGGCCCCGACGGCATACGGTTCCGTGTGCGGACCGGTGTGCCCTGGCGGGACGTGCCCGTCGAGTACGGACCATGGAGCAGGGTCTACGACTTGTTCCGACGGTGGCAGCGCAACGGCACCTGGCAGCGGATCCTCAATCGGCTTCAGTCCCTGGCCGATGCGAGAGGAGCGATCGTCTGGGACCTGAGTATCGACTCCACAGTCTGCCGCGCTCACCAGCATGCAGCCGGGGCCCATAAGCGGGGTGACCCCGTGGCCACGAGATACGACAAGCTCGCGGGCCGCTACGAGGCCACTGTCCTCGTAGCGGCATCAATGAATGGCTGTGACCAGCTCAATCAAGGGCGACGGACGGACGTCCGTGGAGTCGTGGAAGTTCAGGTGTTGATGGCGTGTTCGACGAACTGGCCGCAGGCGCGGAACCCCAGGCGGCGGTACACAGGCTCGCCGTCGGCCGATGCCTGCAGGACCGCGATGCCATGGTCTCGCTCGCGGGCAGCGTGAAGGGCCGCGAGCGTGATGGCTCCGCCGTAGCCGCGCCGGCGGTGGGTGGCCAGGGTGGAGATGTTGTAGACGCCGGCGACTCCGGCGTGGTGGAACACCTCGGCGGAGCAGACCGGACGGTTCTCCACGTAGCCCACCAGATACCGGGCCGGGCAGGTCGCGGCCATCGCCTGGGAAGCAGCTCGGGCGAAGAAGTCGCGGACGGTTTCGGCGGGTGGGTTCCAGTTCGCGGCGAGGACCATGGCGTAGTCGGCGAGTTGCTCGGGCGTGGTCACCGTTCGGATGTCGAGACCCGGGGCAGAGGGAATCGGCAGGGTGTCGTCCAGCTCGGCCCACATGGCCGTCTCACGCTCGGACACCGGCAGGCCGGCTGCTGTCAGGCGGGTGGTGAGGTCTGTCGGTGTCGAGGCAGGTCCCACCCACCAGGAGAAACTGCGGCCGGTACCGGCCAGCGCCCCGACGGTCTCGGAGATACGGGCCGCGGCATCGTCGGCGGTGAAGCGGGCCGCGGCGACGATGTTGAACGTGTCGTCGTCCAGGCCGCTGTCCGCGACCAGGAGGTCGCCGGTCTCCGTGACGGTCGCACCGGACATGCTCCGGTGCAGATGGCAGGCGTGTTCCGCCAGGTTCCGTTCCATCCTGTCCGTCAAGTCGGCTTCATCGGGAGAGTAATCATTCATAGGGATCGATACCAGCACGACCGGGCGAAGACTGCATGTAATTTTAGGCGGTGCCGCGCCGACGACCAGCACTTTCGGAAACACGCCCCAGCGCCCTGCACGCCACCGTCAACGCCCTGGCGACCGAAGAGCGCGCTCGCGCCATGGACGCACTGCCCTGGATGACCGCCGTCGGCTGCGGGGAACCGGGATTCCTGCGCCGCGTCCGGCGCATGCTCCATCCGGAAGAACTCGAACCGTGCGACGCTTCATAGGCCCCGCTGCCCTGAACAACGACCGACCAGCCCTCGACCACGTCGACCAGGACCAGTTTCAAGGCCTCGCTCCGGATGCGGATGCGCCGGCAGAAGGCGACACATACGACCGGCAGGCCCGTACCTCAGCGCCCCGCCCGGGTTGGCCGGTGCGGGGCATTCGCGCCTCCGCGTGCCAACGGGACGTCAGAGCGCCCCGCGGCCGCCCATGTCGGTCAGGTGCGGATACTGCGGCTCGCCGAACGAAGAAACTTCGGCGGCGTCCAGACGCAGCCGTTCCGTAGCGCAGCGGGTGGCGCCACACGCCGTGGTCCTGTGTCACGTCGGCGCTGATCCCGATGAGGACGGGTCTACGAGGCCCGGCTCCAGGGTGGTGCAACTGGTCCAGGACGCGGCCCCCGGTCCCCGGATGGTCGAGGCCCGGGACACCCACAGTCGCCTCGACAGCCGCGCCCCTAAGATGGACCGCTCCGCGTGACAGGCGCGAACTTCCCATTCCTGTCTGCTGATCACTCAGTCAGGACCTCGCGCCGAAGCCCATCTATTTGAAGACTCCGAGTACCACCGCGAGCACAGCGCTGATCACCATCAGCGCCATCGCGAACGCCTTGCCCGACGTGGACACGGACTCCGGTACCGGACTGCCGCCCCAGCGGGCGACGGCGAACGCGACCCCTGCCACGAGGAACGAGAAGACCACCGCCAGGCCGATCCCCAGGAGCACCATCAGGATGTGGGTGACGTTCAAGACTCCCCTCCAAGATTCACTTCGTGTAGCGGTGCGCCGTCGCACCGCACTGAAAATGACGATCCACCCCCCACCTGCGCGGATGAACCGGTTGGATGTTGTTCGCGGGACAACGTGGGGTTGTTTGGTCACAACCCAATCTGGAGGGGGACGACGTGGGAGCAGCAAGGCGGCCCGGGCGGCCGTGGGCAGAGGCTCGTGGGGCATCCCAAGAGATCAACGCGGTCGTTCACATCCTTCGCGGCTGGCTCGATGCGTCCAATGTGTCGGTGGCAACACTGCACCGTCTCCTGACACCGGAACACTTCGACGGAAGCCCAAGATCCGTCCCTCCGGTCTGGCGGTTACGCGACCAGCTCAACGGCGTGGGTCTGACCTGGGAACTCGCTGAGGCCGTCGCAGACATCTGCTTTCCGTCCGAGACGGTGCAGGAGGCGACTCATCGGCTCGACCAGCTTCGGCGGTTGTGGGACGCCTCGAAGACCTCACCCACCGCGGCTCATGTCGATCCGACGTTCAACCTCGTCGAGGCGCAGAAGCACACGATCCGCGCACTGGAGGAACTCAACCGTGTGCGGCAGGCATACGAGGTCAGCGAGCAGGCCCGACAGCAGGCCTTGCAAGTGGCCACAGTCCTTTTCGCGCTGCTCGGCCAGACGCAGGCTCAGGTAGCACAGCTCACACGGCAGCTCGATGCCCTCCGCGCCGCTGACAGCCCTCGTTCCGTCGACGAGCTACGGACCGAGGGCCGCCTCGATCGCGCCCAGAAGCAGACTGAGGACCTTCGCCTCCAACTGGCACGAGCCGAGGAAGAACGCGACAGAGCACAGCAAGTCGCGGATCTCGCTGCCCGACAGATCAGCCGGCTCGAAGAGGAGCTCCGCGAACTCAGGCCCGATGCGGGCCACGGTATTCCGGTGCAGAGCGGAGCGGAGGTCACACTCCCTGGGCCAGGGGGAGCCGCTGCGGATGATGACGCTCTTGACCAAGTTGACGCTGCCCTCCAAAAGGCCCGCGACGTTCTCGATAGAGAACACGAGGCGGTTCAAGAAGCTGCCGAGGACGTCGGGTGGCGGGATGCCGGCCGACAGAACCAAGCCCCTCCCGAAGCTGCCGAGGACGACGCGTGGTGGCTGATCGGAAACACAGCGAGCCAGGGTGGAGTCGTCCCGGGCCAAGTCGTAAGGGACGTACCAACGGTACGAGACGACGACGAGCTGTTGTTCGGAACAACTTCTGATAACCCTCCGACCAGCGCAACTGCCCCGGGCTCCGGCACCGAACTTGCTGTCCGGAGGGAGGGTGATCGCGTGCGGTTCATCGGGGCCGCGACGCGTCGGATCTCGCGTGGGATGGACCTCGACGAGATCGTGCTCGGGCTGTGCCGCGCGAGCGTGCCGACGTTCTCCGACAGCATCCTGGTCTACCTCCGGCACCCGCTCCCTGTGGGCGACGAAAAGCCGGCCGTGCCGTTCGTACTGCGCCTGCGCCGCACCGATCAGCTGCGGTTTGATGACGTGGAAGTCGAGGAGCTGCCGCTCACCTCCGACTTGGACCCGGCTCCTGCGGCTGAACTCAGCGAAGTGCGTTCCGGTGGGGCCCTCGCCGAAGTGCTGCGCGGTGTCCGGCCGGTCTTCGGCGAGGCGATCAAGCCTCGCGCCGCGATGCGAGAGCTGTGCGGCCCCGAGCACGGCTTACCCGGTTCGCGCCGGGTCATCCTGGCACCGCTGCGGGGACGGCGCCGCGTCATCGGCGTTGCTGTCTTCCTGCGGGGCCCCGACCGGCCTGCCTTCGACCCGGACGACCTGCTCGTCTCCGCTCAGCTCGCCACCCATACGGCGCTCAGCATCGACAAGGCCGTCCTGTACGGCCGGGAGGCGTACATCGCCGGGGAGCTGCAGCGCGCAATGCTGCCGAACTCGCTGCCGCAACCCATCGGTGCCCAAATCGCCTTTCGCTACCTGCCGGCCGCCGAAACGGCCCGGGTTGGTGGCGACTGGTACGACGTGGTCCCGCTGCCTGGCAGGCGGGTGGCCCTGGTGGTTGGCGACGTTATGGGCCACTCCATGACCTCTGCTGCGATCATGGGGCAACTGGGGACCACCGTGCATACCCTGGCCGGACTCAACCTGCCGCCGGAGGAGGTTCTCAGGCGACTTGATATTCAGGCACGTCGCCTGGGTCCCGACCGGATGGCGACCTGCATGTACGTGGTGTACGACCCGGTTGCCCATCGGATCAAAATCGCCAACGCAGGCCACCCTCCTCCGATCCTGCTGCACCTCGGCGGTCGGGTGGAGGTTCTGCGGGTCCCGCCAGGGGTGCCGATCGGTGTCGGCGGGGTCAACTTCAGCACCATCGAGATCGACGCGCCTCCCGGCGCCACGCTGATTCTCTACACAGACGGTCTGGTCGAGTCCCGGATGCGGGACGTGTGGACCGGGATTGAGCAGCTGCGGGAGCGCTTAGCCACGGTCAGCTTTCGGAGCGGATCCCACCACTCGCCGCCTCTGGAGGCGCTCTGCGACGACGTCCTGGACATGCTTGGCCTGGGCGACCGGGACGACGACATCGCGTTGCTCGCGGCTCGTTTCGACGGGATCGAACCGCATGATGTGGCGTACTGATACGTGCGTCGCGCGCCTCCGGGCCAGCCTGACAAGGAACGGGCAGCAGCGCACGGCAGCGGAGGCAGAGCTGGAGCGTGCTCGGGCGGAGCGGCGTAAGGCCGATGAGCTTGCTCGAGAGGCAGCGGAACAAGTCGCCGGGCTGCGTGCCGAGATCGAGCAGTTACGCCACGGCCGGTCCCTCCCCGAGGACGCGCCCAGCCCTGCAGGTGTGAGCGCTGGAACAGGAATGATCAAACCGCACCGAGATGACGCGACGCCGGACGACGTCGATACCGCCTTGGCCAAGGCTGCCTGGCACCTCGACAAGAAGGCCGATCGTCTTGATCTACTGGCGGACGAGCTCCGCCAGGACAACCCGCCGGACAACTCCCCCACCAGCATCAATACCCCGGACAACTTGCTGCACAGGAACACCACCGGCGACCCCGGGCCCCGTCACACTGACGAGGACGAGCAGAGCCTCGCTCGGCAGCACGCGATGAAGCAGGAGATCCTGCAGAGCTACTGGCAGCTCAGGGCAAACCGTGAAGCCTATTGCCGCACCATCACGCAGTTCCCTCCCTCGGAGGCGTACGAGCTGGGCGCCCTGATCTACCAGATCGCCACCCCTGAAGAAGGCGAACTGGTCTGGAGCACGTACGGGTCTCACGCGCTCCACCTGCTCGCCTTCCTCGAGAAGCTCGCGGACGGGGGCTGGGGGCACCACGCCACGCAGATCCTCGTGGACGCTGCACGCGGCCGCAAAGTAGGCGGGTTGCTACAGCTCATCGACGAGATGGAAGTCGCAGGGACCGACCCAACGCCTGTCCTCAGCGACATCGCGATACACCGGGCCACGCGCGATATCCCTCCCATCCTGGCGAACCTCAGCCTGCGGGACAGACGCAGCATGCTGGCCGACTTCCGCACGCACCGAAGCATCGGCGACAAGCAGGAATTGGTTCGCGCAATGCACGCCGCCAACCGCCCTGATTGGGAGATCTTCGACGTAGGGCTGGCCTCCATCCCAGCCCCTTTCGCACCAACTCCCGCAACCGCGGACGCCCATCCCACCTTGCGACTCCGCCTCCCGCCACAGTCTTGAGCACCAGGTTTCGACGCGACTGACAACAACGCCACCACCGCTGGCATCGTCTACGGCGGCGTACCGGCACTCACTCCTCGCCGGCAGGGAGCGGGCAACTGCGAGGGGTCGCCCAGGGGCTCTGCAAGGTCGCTCAACATCACTGGAGGGCAGGGGCCTCCGCCGCCCTCATGGCCGCAGCATCAACTGTGTGGCGGCCTTTCCGGTCGAACATAGCCGCGCCCTGAGGGACTCAGGACGGCGGACAGGCGCGCAGGGCGGCAGTGCTACGCCCGGCCTCCGCAGCTGTTATGCCGAAAGCGGTGGTCTCGCTCAGGCGGCCCACCCGATAGAGGAGACGTTCTGTAGGCGTCGCACTCGGAGCCGATGTCTTCGATGATCTGATCCCCGAGCGCGTCGAGCTCTGGTAGATCCAGCTCAAGCAAGGCGTCCACCGCGCGGTCCCACACGCCGCGGACGTTGATGCGCGACAAACCAGCAGTACCCCAGTTCAGCCGCCTCGCCGTACACCAACAAACCCCCCTCCCAGCGTCAGAGGGATCGCCGTCGAGTTCTGGGCTCGGCTGGGCTTCCCTTACCCCTTCGACGCTAGGTCAGCCCTCCGCACCCGCTACGCGTTCCGTGCGGACGTCCATCCTTGGCAGCGGAGGCTTTCGAAGCCGTCCAGGAGGAGGTCGAGGGCGAATTCGAACTCGAACTGGTCATCACAGCCGCCACCGACCGGGGAACCCCCGTCGTGTGCGGCCGTCGCGGCCAGCTCCGCGATGTGCGGGTAGCGCGCCGCCAGCTCGGGGCTCGGCGGGCCGGAGGGGTCCGGGGCGTCGAACAGTTCCTGGCTGAAGCCGAGCAGGCGGCTGCCCATCGCGTGCATGACGTGGTGCGTAAGGTCGGCGGAGAGGCCGCCGTCCCGGAAGCTCCCGGCCATGGAGTCCAGATACGCCAGCACGGCCGGGGTAGGGCCGGTCCGCGACTCGATGACCCGGGCCGCCCAGGGGTGGCGCAACAGGACCCGCCGGGCCGAGAGGATCCGCCCGCGGACCGCGCTCTGCCAGTCGGGGCCCGCAGTCGGCGGGGCGATCTCGCCGACCACTGTGTCGACCATGCCGTCGAGCAGCTCCTCCTTGTTGGCCACGTGCTTGTAGAGGGCCATCGGTACGACGTCCAGCTCCTGCGCGAGCCTGCGCATGCTGAGCGCGTCGATGCCGGTGGCGTCGGCAAGCGCGACGGCGGCGCGCAGGACGCGGTCCTTGTTCAGAGGGGTCCGATGCGTGTGTGTGGCTTTCTGTCGGGTCATTCCGGTCGGCCCCTTCCCTCCTCGACAACGCCTACTCCTTGACGAGTGTACGCCGTACACCTATGCTCCGCCAGTGTCAGGTGTACGGCGTACACCACACCGAGCGAGAGGTACCGGGAAGATGAGTCCGGATCGAAGAACCGCGGTGGCCACCGGGTCGCTGTTCCTGCTGACCGAGGCCGCCGCGATAGCCGGGGCCGTTCTGTACCGCCCCCTGCTCGGAGCGGCGGACGGCCGGCTCGCGCAGGGCGCCGACATGCGGGCGCTGCTCGGGGTGCTCTGCGAGGTGGTGCTGGTGGTGGCGGTGGCCGGTACCGGGGCGGCACTGTTCCCCGTCCTGCGACGCCACGGCGAGGGGCTCGCGCTCGGGTACGCCTTCGGGCGGCTGCTGGAGGCGGCCGTCATCACCCTCGGGATCGTCGCCGTCCTGGCGCTCGTCACCCTGCGGCGGGACACGGAGGCGGCGACAGGCGCCGACGTCGCGCTGGTGGCCGTGCACGACTGGACGTTCCTGCTCGGACCCAACATCGCCCTCGGCCTGAACAGCGTCCTGCTTGCCTACCTTGCGTACCGCACACGGCTCGTGCCGCGCTTCATCGCCGTGCTCGGCCTGGTCGGCGGGCCGCTGATCTGCGCCTCGGCCGTCGCCGTGATGTTCGGGACCTACCCGCAGCTCTCCGTGGCGGGGGCGGCCGCCGCACTCCCGGTGTTCGCGTGGGAGCTGGCTCTGGCCGGGTGGCTGATCGCCAAGGGGTTCGGGCCCGGCTCGGACACCGCGTCCCGGGCAGACGGAGAGGTGGCCGATCCGGCAGGTGTCCGTCGGTGAGGTCGGCCCGAGCTTGACGACAGAGCCGTCCGGGGGACGCGCCAGCCCTGCCCGGGCGGGGGAACGTCATGATCTACGAAAAGCAACGACCGACACGCGCTCGAACGGCTCAGCGGCCGCTGACGATGGTCAGCACCGGAGGCATCTCGAACGGCTCAGCGGCCGCTGACGATGGTCAGCACCGGAGGCATGACGAACGAGCGGTAAGGGCCGCGCGTGCTCGAGGCGCGACTGCCGAGTAGGCGACTGTTCACTGGGGCGGCGTGCTCCTGCCCATGCCACCGAGAGGCGACGTGAAAAGCACCGTGGCGTCACCGACCGGCCCGAATCCAGCGAGCGCTCCCGACTTGCCCTCGGTCGAATATCGGCTCGACCGCACGTCGTGCTTCTGCTGCTATGGGGACCCCGCCCGCATCTGCTGGTGGCACCGGCCAGCCGAACCAGCAAAGGATCATCCGTGAACGTCCTGCTCGCAGGGATCGTCGGCTCGACCGCCTACGGGCTGGCCCGCCCCGGATCCGACATTGACCGGCTAGGCCTGTTCGCCGCCGACACCGCCGACTTCCACGGCCTGCACCGGCCAACGGAATCCCACGTCACCAACCACCCCGACCGGACGCTTCATGAGGCCGCAAAGTGGTGCCGGCTCGCCCTCGGCGGAAACCCGACCGTCATGGAACTCGTCTGGCTACCCGACGCCCTCTATGAAGTGCGGACCCCGCTCGGCGACGAACTCATAGAAATCCGCTCGACACTGCTCTCCGCGAAACGGGTCCGCGACGCCTACCTCGGCTACGCCACCCAGCAGTTCAAGCGGCTGTACGACCGCGGCGACGGATCGTTCTCTGCCGACACGAGGAAGCGCACCGAGAAGCACGCCCGCCATCTGCGGCGCCTTTGTCACCAGGGCTTCGAGCTGTACTCCACTGGTCGCCTACGAATCCGTGTCGAAAACCCCGACGAGTATCACGAGTTCGGGGAGCAGGTCGCAGCCGACGCAATGGTCGCCCTGCCCATGCTCCAGCGGTACGAAGCCCTCTTCGATTCCACGACCAGCGTGCTACCCGACAAGCCGGATGAAGGACCGGCCGAAGCGTGGCTTCGGCGGGTACGGGCCGCCCACTACGCACCGTCGACGCACTAGCGACCAGCCGCCCCGCAGAACATCGCGGCCCCCGCCGCCCGGCGGGGGCCGTTCGTCCCGAGCCGTGCTTATGGGGCCACGGAGTGCAGCGGGGTTTCCTCGTGCTCGTAATGCGCCAGGGCCAACCCCAGCCCGAAGAACGTGGGCGCCCACTCGCCGACGAAGATCCCCCACCGGTCGGCCCGCGCCACCCCCATTGGTTCCATCTTCATCGACCCGCACCACGAAGTGATCGACAGGCCGATCGAGACGAACGCTGCGGCGTAGGCGTGCTCGGACTTCAAGCCCTTGTCATGCAACATCTTGACGATCATGGCGCTCCCGGACGAGTCGAGGACGAAACTTCGTCCAGGCTCCCCCGGAACGCAGACCGCCGCATCTTGGACCCCACGCCAGTCGAGGAGGCACACCGACGTGCTGGATAACCTGCCGGAGAAGGCAGCTCTAAGCATCGAATGCATCGAGTCTGTGACGCCGGGCGTTACCGGCGCGGCGGACGACGTGGCCGTGTGTGTGGTCCGCTGCATTGAGGGGACGGCACGGCTGGGCATGGAGTTCCAGCACCCGGCTTCCGCAGCCGGCCCTGGCACGGCCGCGCCAGGGTTCTTGCTGACTGCCATCGAGTGGTACGGGAAGCAGGTCGAGCAACTGGACACCGTTCACTCCGGCAAGGTCACGCTCACGGGAACCGGAGCGGAGACGCTGGCCAAGCGCGATGTCCTGAACTCGGCACCCCGGCACTGAATGCCCCGTCGGCTCGGCCGTCGAAGACCTCACCCCCCGGTCACCTACGCACCCGCAACAACAGCAAGGGATCGGTCAAGCTGGCCGGCAAGTCCTACTACTCCGGGGACTTGTCCACCGGCAAGGTGATGGACAACAAGTACAGCGTCTCCGCCCGCATCTACAAGGGAGGCCCCACCGGCTCCCAGACCCGCCGGGCCCAGAACCGCTGGGCCACCCGCTCCAAGGTGGGCAGAGGTTCTGCCACGGAGGTTCGACGACCGGCGAGGTCTGTAGCTGGAAAGTCACCAGCGGAAAACATACAGTGAAGTACGGCGACGGCATTAACCTCAAGAACGCCACCCGTGCCAAGAAGAACTCGGGGACGTGCATCTACCCGGGTGACTCCGGCGGTGCCATCTACACCGTACTCAGCAGTGGCCACATCTACGCCAAGGGGGTGAACTCAGGCGGACTCTGTGCCGGCTGGGGTATCGGCTCCGAGGGAAATGGCGACGGATGGAACGACGACAAGGACTGTTCCGACGCCACCGACTGGGACTGCGAGATTCCCTTCACCGACATCAAGCTGGCCGAGGATGCGCTGCCCGGCCTGGTGAAGAAGTGGTGACCCGTGCACTGCGCTGCGCCAGGGTCACACTCGCAGCCCTGGCCACGCTCACCGCTTGCGGCGGGCGTCCGGAACCCTGCCCGGCGCTCGACCTCATCCCGACGGTCGGCGTGTCCTGGCGGGCCGAATCCCTGCACTACGACACGGCCACCACGTACCGGTTGTGCGCCGCAAAAGTCTGTACGACGGGTGCATTGCAAGCGTATGGCGACCAGGTGCAGGTCTCAGTGGATCTGCCGGAGAGTTTCACCGACAGGACACCACAGGTGACACTTCGGCTGTCGGACGATTCGGGCACGCCAGTCCTGAACGCCGCTGAGACAATCACTTTGAAACAGGCGGAAGACGGCTGCGACCAGGTCCTGACCGGAGCGTTGCAACTCACCGCAGACGGTAGGTTGAAGGACGTGCGCTGAACCATGCCGGGCGGGGGCGAAGACGGAGGTACGTGT
>Ga0247818_10002806_pt1 | contig 11244 bp, 8 predicted proteins | sample 13C_Glucose_Day1_FD_192424 | JGI IMG/M metagenome (GOLD analysis project Ga0247818, IMG submission 192424) | Soil microbial communities from agricultural site in Penn Yan, New York, United States - 13C_Glucose_Day1 | ecosystem: Environmental > Terrestrial > Soil > Agricultural land | place: USA...
TATGAGCACAAAGTGTTCGTGCAGAGCGTGGTCTGGGGCATCAACGCCTTCGACCAGTGGGGCGTGGAACTGGGCAAGGAGCTGGGCAAAGGTGTTTACAACCGTCTGGTCGGCAGTGATGAAACCGTCGCTGACGATGCTTCTACCCAGGGCCTGATCAACTACTTCCGCGGTCGTCACCGCGGGTGATTTGAAAGCAAAACCCACAGGATTTGGATCAACCAGAATCCTGTGGGCAAGCAAATTCCCTTGTAGGAGTGAGCCTGCTCGCGATAGCGGTATGTCTTTAAGCATTGATGTTGACTGACACCCCGCTATCGCGAGCAGGCTCACTCCTACAGTTGTTTTGGGTACACCTGAATTCAATACCAGCCATCAGATTCCTGATGCGGCTTGAACCCTTGGCCCTCTCGGCGCATCTTTATTCTTCGCACAACAAGAATAAGGAACCGTCATGTTCGATATCAGCACGTTCCCCAAAGCCGATGCCGTCCGCCGGGCTGCGCAGTTGAGTCAGGACGACTATAAGCGCCTGTACCGCGAATCCATTGAACACCCCAGCACCTTCTGGGCCGAACAGGCCACGCGCTTCCTCGACTGGAGCACACCGTGGCAGACCGTCCAGCGCTATGACCTGAAAACCGGTGAAGCGTCCTGGTTTACCGGCGGCCAACTGAACGTCAGCTACAACTGCATCGACCGCCATCTGGCACAGCGCGGCGAGCAGACCGCGATTCTCTGGGAAGGCGACGACCCGGCCGAATCAGCGCAGATCACCTACAAAAAACTCCACCATCACGTCTGCCGCCTGGCCAATGTGCTGAAAAGCCGTGGGGTGAAAAAAGGCGATCGGGTGTGCATCTACATGCCGATGATCCCCGAGGCGGCCTACGCCATGCTCGCCTGCGCGCGGATCGGCGCGATTCACTCGGTAGTGTTCGGCGGTTTCTCCCCGGACTCATTGCGTGACCGCATCCTCGATGCAGATTGCCGCACGGTGATCACTGCCGATGAAGGCGTACGCGGCGGCAAGTTCGTGCCGCTCAAGCAGAATGTCGACAAGGCTCTGCAAAGTTGCCCGGACGTCAGCACCGTCATCGTCGTCGAACGCAGCCAAGGCAAGGTCGATTGGGTCGAGGGCCGTGACCTCTGGTATCACCAGGCCGTGCGTGACGTCAGCGACGATTGCCCGCCAGAACCGATGGACGCCGAAGATCCGCTGTTCATCCTCTACACCTCCGGCAGCACCGGCAAACCCAAGGGCGTGCTGCACACCACTGGCGGCTACCTGCTGCAGGCGGCGATGACCTTCAAATACGTGCTCGATTATCGCGATGGCGAAGTGTTCTGGTGCACCGCCGACGTCGGCTGGGTGACCGGTCACAGTTACATCGTCTACGGCCCGCTGGCCAACGGCGCGACCACGCTGATCTTCGAAGGCGTGCCGAGTTATCCGAGCACTTCGCGCTTCTGGCAGGTGATCGACAAACACCACGTCAACATCTTCTACACCGCGCCGACCGCCCTGCGCGCGCTGATGCGCGAAGGTGCCGGGCCGCTGCAGGAAACGTCGCGCGCAAGCCTCAGATTACTCGGCAGTGTCGGTGAGCCGATCAACCCGGAAGCGTGGGAATGGTATTTCAACGTGGTCGGCGAGCAGCGCTGCCCGATTGTCGATACCTGGTGGCAGACCGAAACCGGCGGCATCATGCTCAGCCCGCTGGTCAGTGCGCAACGAATCAAACCGGGTTGCGCCACACAGCCGATGTTCGGCGTGCAACCGGTGCTGCTTGACGAACACGGCAAGGAAATCAAGGGCGCGGGCAGTGGCGTGCTGGCGATCAAATCCAGCTGGCCGGCGCAGATCCGCAGCGTCTACGGCGACCCGCAACGGATGGTCGACACCTATTTCAAACCCTACCCCGGCTATTACTTCACCGGCGACGGTGCACGCCGCGACGAGGACGGCGACTACTGGATCACCGGGCGCATCGATGACGTGATCAACGTCTCCGGCCACCGCATCGGCACCGCCGAAGTGGAAAGCGCGCTGGTGCTGCACGACAGCATCGCCGAAGCCGCCGTGGTCGGTTACCCGCACGACGTCAAAGGCCAGGGCATCTATGCCTTCGTCACCCCCATGAACGGCGTCGAGCCGAGCGACGAGCTGAAGAAGGAACTGCTGGCCCACGTCAGCAAGGAAATCGGCAGCTTCGCCAAACCGGACCTGATCCAGTGGGCGCCGGCCTTGCCGAAAACCCGCTCAGGCAAGATCATGCGGCGGATCCTGCGCAAGATCGCCTGCAACGAACTCGACAGCCTCGGCGACACTTCGACCCTGGCCGATCCGAGCGTGGTCCAGGGCCTGATCGAAAAGCGTCTGAATCAGTAACGTCCGTGGCGCGGTCAACCGGCCGCGCCCGTCCACCACCAATGAGTTGTCATGGAATTCATCCGCAGCCGTATCGAAAACCAACTCATGAGCCTGACTGGTCTGTCCCTCGGTCAGCTCGATCTGGAAAACCCCAAGGGCGATCCCGGACTGTTCGGGCCGGACTCGGTCAGTTGGCAGGTGCATGGCGATTTCAGCAGCATGCTGATCGGCGGCATCAGCGCTTTGTTGCTGCAGGCCCTGCATCCGCTGGCACTGGCCGGGGTCTGGGATCATTCGAATTTTCGCCAGGACATGCTCGGGCGTTTGCGCCGCACCAGTCAGTTTGTCTCCGGCACCACCTTCGGCTCGCGCCGCGACGCCGAATGGCTGATCGACAAAGTGCGCACCATTCACCTGCAAGTGGTCGGTACCGCGCCGGACGGCCGGCCGTATGCCGCCAGCGATCCGGACCTGCTGACCTGGGTGCATATGGCCGAGGTCAGCAACTTCCTCGCCGCGCATTTGCGTTACCGCAACCCGCAATTGTCGGGGACGGATCAGGATCGTTACTACGCGGAAATCGCCGTGGTCGCCGAGCGTCTGGGTGCGCGGAATGTGCCGAAATCGCGGCAGGCCGTGGCCGACTATCTGCAGCGCATGCGCCCGCAATTGCTGTGTGATGAACGCAGTCGCGAAGTCCTGCGCCTGCTGCTCGACGCCCCGGCCCCGAGCGTCCTGGCCCGCCCCTTTGGCGACCTGATGATGAAGGCCGGCATCGATCTGCTGCCGGACTGGGCCAGCGCCATGTTCGATGTCCGTCAGAATCCGCTGCAACGCCAGTTGATCCGCGCCAGCGTCAGGCGCAGTGCGCCGATGCTGCGCTGGGCAATGCGCAATGGCTCGGTACAACGAGCGAAACGACGGATGGGACTGCTGACCTGATCCATATACAGAACCCTGTGGCGAGGGAGCTTGCTCCCGCTGGGTTGCGCAGCGACCCTCGGAATGTTGCGAGCGCTTCGCACTCGAGCGGGAGCAAGCTCCCTCGCCACAGATCTGCGCAATGTCTCAGGGCATCGGTAACTGCTAAACTCCCGCGCCCCCATTCTCACCAGCAAGGCGCACGCATGTCTTCCTTGAATCAGGCGCTGCGCGCCGCCCTCGACCAACGCCAGGATCTGCTCGCCGAGCTGCACAGCCAGGGCACTGATTGCTATCGGCTGTTCCACGGCAGCCAAGAAGGTGCCGGTGGCCTGACCGTCGACCGCTACGGCCCGCAATTGCTGGTGCAGAGTTTTCACCAGACCCTGGAGCGTGACGACCTGCTGCAACTGCACGCCATGGTCAATCAGACCCTGGGCTTCGAAACCCTGCTGGTCTACAACGACCGCTCCCGTGGCAACTCGCGGATCGACCGCGAAGACAGCGTCTACAAAGCCGACGACGCCGCGCTGGCGGATCTGGTCGGTCACGAATGGAGCCTGAACTATCGCGTGCGCGGGCGGCATGCCGGGCAGGATCCGCTGCTGTTTCTCGACCTGCGCAACACCCGCGGCTGGGTCAAGGAACACGCCAAGGGCAAAAGCGTGCTCAACCTCTTTGCCTACACCTGTGGCGTCGGCCTGAGTGCCGCTGCCGGTGGCGCGCGCGAGGTGTGTAACCTCGACTTCGCCGAAGGCAATCTGGCGGTCGGCCGCGAAAACGGTCTGCTCAACCCACAATTGCCCGAGATGCAATTCATCCAGTCCGATTACTTCCCGGCGATCCGTCAGCTCGCCGGACTGCCGATCAGTCAGCGGCGCGGGCAGAAACTGCCGAGCTATCAGCGCCTCGACCCGCGTCAATACGATCTGGTGCTGCTCGACCCACCGGCCTGGGCCAAGAGCGCCTTCGGCACCGTCGACCTGCTGCGCGACTATCAGAGCCTGCTCAAGCCGGCGCTGCTGACCACCGCTGACAACGGCGTGCTGATCTGCTGCAACAACCTGGCAAAAGTCAGCATGGACGACTGGCGCGAACAGGTCCTGCGTTGTGCCGAGAAGGCCGGGCGACCGGTTCGCGAATGGAGCGTGATGACGCCGGGCGCGGACTTCCCGTCGCTGGATCAACAGCCACCGCTGAAAACCCTGATCCTGCAGCTGTAACCGCACTCCGGTAGGAGCTGCCGCAGGCTGCGATCTTTTGATCCTGATGCTGAAAATCAACAGCAAAAGATCGCAGGCTGCGGCAGTTCCTACATGTATTGCTGAAAAATCTGAACAATCCTGCGCCCCACGAGGTACTTCGGAACCAGAATCGCGTGCCATACTCCAAGGCACTCCGATTCAGAGATGAAGCCGCACATGCCCAAAGGATTGATTCGCGCGATTGGCGCCTTGTTGACTGCTCTGGCCCTCTACAGCCTGCTGGGGTTTCTGATTTTGCCGGGCATCGCACTGCGTATCGCCAACCAGCAACTGGCGAACTACGCCACGGTGCCTGCGCATATCCAGCGCATCGAACTCAATCCGTTCAGCCTTGAAGTCACCCTGTGGGGGCTGGTCGTCGGTGAGCCGGGCAAGGAGCAGGTCGGCTTCGAGCGGCTGTACGCCAACCTGCAACTCGACAGCCTATGGACCAAAGCCCTGCATCTGGCCGATATCGAGCTGGACAAGCCGAAGACCGAAATCCTCTTCGCCAAGGACGGCCAGCTCAATCTGCTGGGCCTGTTCAAGATTCCCGCCAGCGAACCGACCCCGGCCGATCCGAATGCCAAACCGTTCCCGCTGCGCATCGATCGCATCCAGCTGGCCGCTGGCAACGTACATTTCCAGGACGCCCGGCCGAGTGAACCGATCGAGTTCATCTACGACAAACTCGACTTCGAGCTGAAAAACCTCAGCACCCTCCCCGACGATAACGCCGACATGACCTTGGTCGCCGCCGGCCCGGCCGGTGGGCAGATCGACTGGAAAGGCAATTTCAGCCTGATCCCGTTCACCTCCGAGGGGACGTTGAAAGTCACCGACGGCAAGATGAAATCCTTCTGGCCTTACGTGCGTGACGCGCTGCCGCTGGTACTCGAAGACGGCGTGCTGAATCTCAGCACCGAGTACAAACTCAATCTGTCGAAAGAAACCGAACTGCTGTTGAACAACGTCGCGGTAAGCATTGCGCCGTTCGCGATCAAGGCGCCGGACGGACGCCCATTGGCGAAACTTGAACGCCTCGACGTCAGCGAGACCTCACTGGACCTGGCCAAACAGCAAGTGGTGGTTGGCAAGATCCGCAGCAACAAACTGGAAACCTGGGCCGCGCTCGAAGCCGACGGCCAGCTCGACTGGCAGAAACTGTTCGCCAGCCAGCCATCGAAACCTGCCGCCAAGGCCGCCGCCGAACCCAAGACCACTCCGGCCGCCGCCGATTCGCCGAAAGAGCCGACCGCTCCGAGCAAGCCCTGGCAAGTGCTGCTCAAAGACGTCCAGCTACGCAACTACACCGTGCATCTCGCCGACCGTTCGGCCAACCCGCCGGTGGCACTGGATGTCACTCCGCTGAATATCGACCTGCAGGATTTCGACAGCCTCAACGGTTCGCCCTTCAAGGTCAGGCTCGACAGCGGCCTGGGCAAGCAAGGCAAGATCAACGCCGACGGGGTGGTCAACCTCGCGCCGGTCACCGCCCAGCTCAATGTGAAAACCCAGGACATCGATCTGCGTGTCGCGCAGTCCTACATCAATCCGTTCATTCGCCTGGAGCTGCGCAGCGGCATGCTCGGCAGCGACCTCAAGGTCAACCTCAAGAGCACCGCCCCTCTGGCACTCGGCGTGACCGGGCGTGCGCAGATCGATCAACTGCACACCCTCGATACCCTGAAAACCCGCGACTTCCTCAAGTGGCAGCAAGTGGTGGTTGAAGGCATCAACTATCAACACGGTGACAGCCTGTCGATCGACAAGGTCAACCTGTTCCAGCCTTACGTGCGCTTCATGATCAACGATGACCGCACCACCAACATCGACGATCTGCTGATCCCGCAGCCTGCCGACAATGGTGCGAAAAACGCAGCGGCGAAACCGGCCAGCAAAGACAAACCACTGGGTATTCACATCGGCGCGATTGCGATCAACGACGGCTCGGCCAACTTCGCCGACTTCAGCCTGACGCCGAATTTCGCTACGGCAGTGCAACAGCTCAACGGCCAGATCGGCACCATCGACAGTCGTCAGGCGAAACCAGCCAGCGTCGACATCAAGGGCAAGGTTGATCGCTATGCCCCGGTGACCATCAAAGGTGCGGTCAATCCGTTCGACCCGATGGCCAGCCTCGACATCGCCACCAGTTTCAAACGCGTCGAGCTGACCACCCTGACCCCGTATTCCGGCAAGTTCGCCGGTTACCGAATCCGCAAGGGCCGGCTCAACCTCGACCTGCACTACCTGATCACCAAGGGCCAGTTGAAGGCTGAAAACAAAGTGGTGGTCGAGCAGTTGCAACTCGGTGAAAAAGTCGACAGCCCGGATGCCGTGAGCCTGCCGCTGAAACTGGCGATAGCCCTGCTCAAGGACGTCGATGGCAAGATCTCCATCGAACTGCCGGTGACCGGCGACCTCAACAACCCGCAGTTCAGCGTGATGCCGATTGTCTGGCAGACCCTGCGCAACCTGATCGTCAAAGCGGCTGCCGCGCCGTTCAAGCTGATTGGCGGACTGGTCAGCGGCGGCGGATCCGAGGATCTCGGCACCGTGTCCTTTGCCCCGGGGTCAAGCGATCTGAGCAAGGACGCCGAATCAGCACTGGACAAACTGTCCCAAGCCCTCAAGGAACGTCCGGCCCTGCGTCTGGAAATCGAAGGCACTGCCGCACAAAGCAGCGACGGTCCGTTGATTGCCGAGCAGCGTCTGGAGCGCGAATACCAGTACAACTACTACAAGATGCTCCAGCGTCGGGGCGACAAAGTGCCGGCCCAGGCTTCCCTGCTGCAAGTGCCGGAAAGCGAGAAAGGCCCGTTGCTTGAAGGCATCTACCGTACCCGTCTGAAAACCCAGCCACCGGCCGAATGGAAGGATCTGGGCAAGGAAGAACGCACAGCGAAAATGCGTGATGGCGTGATCAAGTTCTGGAGTTCCAGCGATGTGCTGCTGCGGCAGTTGGGTCAGGAACGCGCCAGCAGCATCAAGGACTATCTGGTCGACAAAGGCCAGTTGGCGGATGACCGGGTGTACTTCATCGACGCCAACCTTGGCGAGGCCGAAAGCGATGGTCGGGTCGTGACGCAAATGCACCTGGACGCCGAATGATGAGTCACAAATGGCGGGTTGCGCTGACGCTGCTGCTCGTCGCCAGCCCGGTTCTGGCCTCCGACACGCTGCGTTGTGGCAGCCAACTGGTCAGTCTCGGTGACCGCGCCAGCGAAGTGCTGCAAAAGTGTGGCGAACCGGTCAGCCGCGATGTCCTCGGCTACAAGCGCAGCGCCAACCGCCGCGAAGAGTTTCAGGTCGAGGAATGGACCTACGGTCCGAGCAACGGCATGTACCAGTACCTGCGCTTTGAAGGCAATCGTCTGCGGCAGATCAACAGCAAGCGCGGTAACTGAAAGATCTTTGCTTCTACCAAATAGAACAGGCCCCGACACAAGTGCCGGGGCCTGTAATGGTCACATCCGTGTGACCGTTCGCATGAACTCTAAAGTTGCGGCAGACGTATTGCTCGGCCCGTCTGTCGCGTCTTCTCCCGGTTCAGGCGAGAAGTCATGCCTTACTCGGCTTTCAGGCCGTCAGCGGAGACCGCTTTGACGCCTTTGATTTTCTTGGCGATCGCAACAGCTACGTCTTTCTGCGATTCAGTTACAGCAGTAGTCGACGAAAGCGATACAACGCCTTTGTTGGTTTCTACTTTGATGTCGGTACCTGGAATGCCTTTTTCGGTGACCAGGTCAGCTTTGACTTTGGTGGTGATCCAAGTGTCAGAAGTAGCTTCTTTAGCCTGGGTGACTTCACCGGCAGCCAGAGTCATTGGAGCCTGAGTAGCCTGGGTGGATTGTGCGAAAGCACCGGAAGCCATGGTCAGGGTCAGCGCGGTAGCAGCAGCGGCAGTGATAGCGAACTTCTTCATACGAGTAACTCCTGTTTTTCTGGAAAGTCTGCTGGATTACTTGTCAGCAGGGTTACCGAGGTAGTTGCGAACGTTGTGCCAACTTTTTGAAAGACATAAAACCCATATAAATCAACAGCTTATAGATAATGGAAAATTCCGGATTCATGCAAAATGCATGACTCGGGGAAATTTCACATGCAAGTTGCGGTTTTTTGGAAAGTTCCTAAGGCGCTGAAATTATGGAGACTTTTATTTTCACCGAGCAAAGAAAAATGCCCTGCGTGGCAGGGCATTCGGTCGTCACGCGCTAGCGATCACGTACCGCTGGCGGTACAGCCTTTTGGCGAATAATCCGGGTTAACAGTAGTGGCACAGGTCCACACACCAGAGGTATTACCGGTAGCAGCGCCCGAACGAGTGAGCGTGATGGTTTTGCCCAGTACCGGTCCCGGAGCGTTGAGCAGCGTGCAGCTGATGCTGCCCGCCCCCGTCGCCGCTGTGCCTGTAACCGCCACCGTACAGTTGGAGGTGGTGGTTGTACCGCCATTCACAGTGGTTATGTCCGGAGCGGTACCTTGATTGATGGTGTCCTCGAACGGCACCTTCATCGCACTGATCTCCGCCAGCCCCGCAGTCACTTTTGATCGCGCCTGATACTTCGAATACTGCGGCAGGGCAATCGTCGCCAGAATCCCGATGATTGCCACCACGATCAGCAGCTCGATCAGAGTAAAACCTTGTTGTTTTTTCATAGACACGCTCCATGCATGAGTCGAAATCTCATGATCTGAAAGGGACGCAGCATAGGCCATGCCAATGCCTTCCAGGCCCCGCCCATTGGGCGCAAAGCGCGTGTGATGTCATTTCCTACAACCTGCAACCGCACTATCTGACACTTTTTGTCACCTGTACCGGGCGTGTTTGGCGCTGTCACTTGACTAGGCTATAAGTCATGAACTGTCAGCATCCGGAATCCCCATGAATGACATCGCTCTGAGCGGTCTGGCCAAGCAATTGGTACAGGCCGAACTGCTTACGGAAAAAAGCGCCCAGCAGGCCTGGCAACAGGCGCAGCGCAATCGGCTGTCGCTGGTCAGCTATCTGGTGCAGAACAAACTGGTGAAGAGCTCACAAGTCGCAGAGATCGCTTCCGAGCATTTCGGCATGGCCTTCATGGACCTCAATTGCCTGGACAAGGAAACCCAGCCCAAAGGCCTGGTCAGTGAAAAACTGGTTCGCCAGCACCACGCACTGCCCTTGTGGCGCCGCGGCAACAAACTGTTCGTCGGCATTTCCGACCCGAGCAATCAACAGGCGATCAATGACATTCAGTTCAGCACCGGGCTGAGCACCGAAGCCATTCTGGTGGAGGACGACAAGCTCACCGAGGCCATCGAGAAATTCTTCGACACCCACGCCAGCGGCCTCGAAGAAATGGCCGACGTCGATCTCGACGGCGTGGATGTCGAGTCCGTCGACGACAGCCGCCAGGACGCCATCGGCGGTCTCGACGCCGACGACGCGCCGGTCGTGCGTTTCGTGCACAAGATGCTGCTCGACGCGATCAAGAGTGGTTCATCCGACCTGCACTTCGAACCCTACGAGAAAACCTTCCGGGTGCGAGTACGCACCGACGGCATCCTGCGCGAGGTGGCCAAACCGCCGATCCAGTTGGCTGGGCGAATCGCCGCACGCCTGAAGGTCATGGCCAGCCTGGACATCTCGGAACGGCGCAAACCGCAGGACGGGCGGATCAAGATGCGCCTGTCGAAGACCAAGTCGATCGACTTCCGGGTCAACACTCTGCCGACCCTGTGGGGCGAAAAAGTGGTGATCCGGATTCTCGACCCGTCCAGCGCGCAGATCGGCATCGATGCATTGGGTTACGAGCCGGCGCAGAAAGACCTGTACATGGCCGCGCTCAAGCAGCCGCAGGGGATGATTCTGGTAACCGGGCCTACGGGGTCGGGGAAAACCGTGTCGCTGTACACCGGCCTCAATATCCTCAACACCGTCGACATCAATATTTCCACCGCCGAAGACCCGGTGGAAATCAACATGGAAGGCATCAACCAGGTCAACGTCAATCCCAAGCAGGGGCTGGATTTTGCTCAGGCTCTGCGCTCATTTCTGCGTCAGGACCCGGACGTGATCATGGTCGGGGAAATCCGCGACCTGGAAACCGCCGAAATCGCGATCAAGGCTGCGCAGACCGGTCACCTGGTGCTGTCCACGCTGCACACCAACAGCGCCGCCGAAACCCTGACCCGCCTGCACAACATGGGCATCCCCGGGTTCAACATCGCCACCTCGGTCAGTCTGATCATCGCCCAGCGCCTGGCGCGCAAGCTCTGCAGCCACTGCAAGAAGCCGATCGAGATCCCCCGCGAAACGCTGATCAAGGAAGGTTTCCCGCCGGAACAGATCGGCAGTTTCACGATCTATGAGCCGGTCGGTTGCGACCTCTGCAACGGCGGCTACAAGGGACGCGTGGGGATTTACGAAGTGGTGAAAAACACCCCTGATCTGCAACGGCTGATCATGGCCGAAGGCAACTCGCTGGAAATCGATAGCCAGATGCGTCGCGATGGCTTCGACGACCTGCGCACCTCTGGCCTGCGCAAGGCCATGCAAGGCATCACCAGCCTGGAAGAAATCAACCGGGTCACCAAGGACTGAACATGGCGGTCAAGGCAGCGAAAATCAGTATCTACGCCTGGGAAGGCACGGATCGCAAAGGCAGCAAGGTCACGGGCGAGTTGAGCGGGCAGAACCCCGCGCTGATCAAGGCCCAG
>Ga0247818_10002807_pt1 | contig 11244 bp, 8 predicted proteins | sample 13C_Glucose_Day1_FD_192424 | JGI IMG/M metagenome (GOLD analysis project Ga0247818, IMG submission 192424) | Soil microbial communities from agricultural site in Penn Yan, New York, United States - 13C_Glucose_Day1 | ecosystem: Environmental > Terrestrial > Soil > Agricultural land | place: USA...
ATAATGCTCTCCGTGGCAAATCCTGCCTTGCCCGGCGCCCTTTGCAGTTTGGTGAGGTACTTGCGGGCGAACGCGGCGTTGCCGGTCTGGGCGTACGCCAAAGCCGTGGCTGCGTAGGCGGTACGCAGTGCGGCCTGGACAGGCTGCAACTCCAGCTGGGCGGCGGCCGAGATCAAAGGCTCCAGGGCGGTCTCGCCGCGCCCGGAAAAGACAAAGGCCACGCCTGCTGCGAGTTCGGTGGCGGCGCTGCGGTATGGAAGCCGGTGGGGCTGGCCCGTGCTGAATGGGCTGAGGAGGTCGATGCAGCGGCGCCACTGGCCAGCCATCAGTGCGACGAAGTAGGCCTCCCTGGCGTAGCGCTCGCGCAGGCCCACGACGTGCGAGGCGTCCGTGAGCTGGCCGCCGAGCTTTCGCATGAGGCCCAGCGCGTCCATCTCGCGCCCGGTCATGGCCAGCGCGCCCATCAGGATGATCGCGCACTGGAGCCGGAACCCGGTGTCCGGATTGCCTGCGGGATCGGCAGCCCGCTCGAGCGCCGGGATCATGGCGGCGTAATCGCCGGCATGGGCCTGGTATTCGAATTCACTCAACGAGATACGGTTTGCCGCCACCGCTGCCGCTGCCGGCCAGGAGGAGTTGTTGTCCGCTTTCCCGAGCCGTTCCCGCGCCGCGGCGAGCAGTTCCCGGACTTTGCCCGCACGCTCCGGAATGCAGAGCATGACCCGCGCTTTGGCGGCCACCACTTCGGCGTACTCCAGGGGATCCAAAGCCTCGAGTTCAGGCTGGGAGATGCCATCCAGGGCGGAAAGTGCCTGGACCGGCATGTCCAGCTGCAGGTACGCCGCAGCCTTTTGCCGCTGCGCCGATGCCCACCCGGCGTCGGTCCTCTGCACCATCTCCGCGTACGTCAGGGCAAAACGGGGGTCGAAGAGCTGGACTGCGGCCTGGGCGGCCGCGAGTGCCAACTGCGGGCTCAGCTCGGCCTCGCACTCATGGGTCCACGCGGCGAAAGACATCAATTCTTCCACCGTCATGGCTGCCGGGTCCGGCTCCTGGCCGCCCAGCAGGACGCTGCGCAGCTCCCGCCGGCGGGAAATGCTCAGCCAGGTCCGGACTACGTCACCGATGTACTTCTCCCGCAGCGACACCCAGCGGTGCTCGGAGTCGTCGATCTCCAGCAGGCCGCCGTCTTCCATGTCCGCAACCACGTCCGCGCCATAGATGGCGGTAAGGGCGGCCAGTTCCACCCGCCGGGCACAGGAAAGCATTTCGATGACGTCCCGGGTTTCGGGTGTCTCCCGCGACCAGCGGGACCGGACGATGTCGTCAAGGCTGGCGGCGCCGTCGAGCACCACTTTGTCCCGCAGCGTCCAGACCGAATCGGACAGGACCAGGTTTCCGGAGAGCTGCTGTTCGGTGACCAGCGCTTTGAGCAGCAAGGGATTTCCACCCACCATCTGGTGGTAGGTGGTCACCAGGGAAGAGGCGACGCGGTGGCCCAGCAGGGAAAGGAGCACCTGCCGGGTTTGGAGTTCGTTGAGGTTGTTGAGCCGCACTTCCGTGAGCTTCCGCTCCGTCAGCAGCCAGTGGAAGTCTGCCGGCAGGTCGCTGGCGTTGGGGGCCACAGCGATGATCTTTGCCGTGCCGGTCAGCAGGACATTCAACAGCACCCCCGCACTCATGTCGTCGATGCAGGCCGACGTGTCCAAAGTGATGACGCAGGGCCTGCCCGCGGCGTCGCTGCGGATCAGGGAGGTTATGCCACGGAGGATGGCGGTGGGCGAGCCCATGTAGGCCTGCGGGAGCCGGGCCAGCAGGAAGGAGAGGCAGCCGTACGGGGTGCTGGGACCGGAGGGGCCGCTCCGGAGTTGCAGCGACCAGACATCGGGACCCAGGTCCGCAACGGCAGCGCGCGCCAGGGAGGACTTGCCCACGCCCCTGGCTCCGGTGATGACAACACCCAGGGAGTTTTCGCTGGTCAGTGCGGTGCGGACAGCATCCAGGTTGGCGCTTCGTGCAGGCATGGACCATTGCTGGCCCTCCGGCGCCGCGGAGGGTGGTGTGGGCAGCCTGTCACCCTGAGGTGTTGACCCACGTCCCCAGCTGAGTGGCTCGATTGACATGAACTTTTCCCCTACATCCTGCAATAGCGGGATGTAGCCCCATTGCTCCCCCGCATAGGAAGAAGAGTACCCCCTGCCACAGACAAGGAAACAGGGTCAAAAGGAACTTTTACGATTCCAGCTGTTGTGATCCCGATTTGGCCGGGTGGAACCTCTGCTGGGCAGCCGTCAATCCATCGCGCAACAGGGACTCCACGGCGTCGGCGGCATCGTCCAGCAGGAAGGGCAGTTCCTTGTGTTCCGCGGTGCCGAAATCACGCAGCACGTAATCGGCTGTGTCCATCCTGCCAGGCGGCCTTCCCACCCCCACGCGGACCCTGAGGTAGTCCTTGGTACCCAGGGCCTTGGAGATGTCCCGCAACCCGTTATGGCCGCCCTCGCCGCCGCCGAGCTTGAGCTTGACGGTGTTGAACGGAATATCGATCTCGTCATGGACAGCCACCACGTGGTCTGCGGGGATCCCGTAGAAATTGGCCAGGGCGGAGACCGGGCCGCCTGAAACATTCATGTAGCTCATCGGTTTCGCAAGGACCACGCGCGGGCCGCCGATCCCCAACCGGCCTTCAAGGACCTGCGCGCGGGCTTTGTGGGTCTTGAATCCGGCGCCGATGCGGCCGGCCAGTTCATCGAGCACCATCTGGCCTACGTTGTGCCTGTTGCCTTGGTACTGGGCGCCTGGGTTGCCGAGGCCAACGATCAGCCAGGTATCTGTCATGGAGTCAATCCTATTGGGGGCGGTTACGCGGAAATGGAACGGCGGTGTGCGGACATGACAGTGGCCGGACCCGTGGGGGTCCGGCCACTGTCATGAATTGCGGAGAAATTACTCTGCTGCGGCTTCTTCTGCTGCGGGAGCTTCTGCTGCTTCGCCGGCAGCTTCGGTTTCTGCTTCCTCGGCGATTTCGATGGCTTCGGAGATGTTCACCACGAGGGCTTCGGGGTCGGTCAGCAGGGCGGAACCCTTGGGCAGGACCAGGTCGGAAGCGTGGATGTGCTCGCCGGCGTCGCGGACTTCGATGCTGACGACGACGGACTCGGGCAGGTGGGTTGCCTCGGCCTCGAGGGACACAACCGTCAGTTCCAGGTTGTGGACGGTGCCGGGAGCGGTTTCGCCTTCAACGTGGACCGGAACGTCAACCGTGACCTTCTCGCCCTGGCGGACGGTCAGGAGGTCGATGTGCTCGATGATCTGCTTTACGGGATCGCGCTGGACGTCCTTGACCAGGGCCAGGTGGCCCTCGCCGTTGATGTCCAGGGACAGCAGGGCGTTGGCGGTGCGGACGGCCAGGGTGGTGGCCTTTGCCGGCAGGGTGACGTGGATGGGCTCTGCGCCGTGGCCGTAGATGACGGCGGGGATCAGGTTGTTCATCCGGGCGCGGCGGGCGTAGCCCTTGCCGAATTCGGTGCGCAGTTCTGCTGCGAGCTTCTGCTCAGACATGGATATCTCCTTGAAGACTAAACGGTGTTCAGCAAGGGCGGAGGTCTGGTGTGACCTTCAACGCCGGGCGCCGGAGGGCGGCCCTTCAAGAAGGCAGTCCTTCAACCGAAGGACTGATCAGACCCAGTCGATAACGGAGGCTATGCCCTCCCTCGCCAAGGTATCGCTGACCAGCTTACCAGCGCCGGGGCCGTTTCCTGAAAACGTCCCCGGCCTGGTGCGGGGCTATGCCTTGCCGTCGAAGAGGCTGGTGACCGAGCCGTCGTCGAACACTTCGCGGATGGCCCTGGCGATCAGCGGTGCGATGGAGAGCACTGTCAGCTGCGGGAAGCGCTGGGAGGACGTCAGCGGGAGGGTGTTGGTGACCACCACTTCGCGTGCGCCGGACTCGGAGAGACGGCGTGCGGCCGGATCCGAGAAGACGGCGTGCGTGGCGGCGATGATGACATCCTTGGCGCCGGCGTTCTTCAGGACCGTGACGGCGCCGGAGATGGTTCCGCCGGTGTCGATCATGTCGTCGATCAGGACGCAGGTGCGTCCCTCGATCTGGCCCACCACGGTCTTGGAGACAGCCTGGTTGGGGACGGTGAGGTCACGGCTCTTGTGGACAAAGGCCAGGGGCGCGCCACCCAGGCGCTCAGCCCACTGTTCCGCGACCCGGACCCGTCCGGTGTCCGGGGAGACAACGGTGATGTTGTCGGCAGCGACACGGGTGCGGATGTAGTCGGCCAGGAGCGGAATGGCCATCAGGTGGTCAACCGGCCCGTCGAAGAAGCCCTGGATCTGGGAAGTGTGCAGGTCCACGCTCATGATGCGGTCCGCGCCGGCGGTCTTGTAGAGGTCGGCAACGAGGCGGGCGGAGATGGGCTCGCGGCCACGGCCCTTCTTGTCCTGCCGGGCATAGGGGTAGAACGGCGAAACCACGGTGATCCGCTTGGCGGAGGCCCGCTTCAGCGAATCGATCATGATCAGCTGTTCCATGAGGTGGTTGTTCAGCGGTGCGGGGTGCGCCTGGATCACGAACGCGTCGGTGCCGCGTACGCTCTCGCCGGCCCGGACATAGATCTCGCCGTTGGCGAAATCGTAGGCATCAACGGGAAGGAGGTCAGTGCCGAGTTCCTTGGCGATCTCCCGGGCAAGCTCCGGATGGGCCCGCCCAGTGGCGAGCACCAGCTTCTTCTCGCCGTGCGCCGTAATTTCACTCATGGTTACTTGCCCTCTTCTGTAGATGCCGGGGTACTTGAGGAGTCATTGATGGCCGCCTGGGCCAGTTCAGCGGAGCGGGTTCCCGGGCGGTGCGCGGGGACCCAGCCTTCGGCGTTGCGCTGGGCGGCAACGCTGAGCGCCAGCGCGCCCGCCGGCACGTCCTTGCGGATCACCGCGCCGGCGCCGCTGTAGGCGCCGTCCCCCACGGTGACCGGGGCAACAAAGACGGTGTTGGAGCCTGTACGGACGCCCGAGCCGATGACCGTGCGGTGCTTCTTCTCGCCGTCGTAATTGGCCGTGATGTTTCCACAGCCGATGTTGGTGTCCTCGCCGATTTCGGCGTCGCCTGCATAGCCCAGGTGGGACAGCTTGGAGCCGCGGCCGATGGTGACGTTCTTGGTTTCGTAGAAGGCACCGATCTTGCCCTTTTCACCAAGCACGGTGCCGGGGCGAAGGTACGTGAAGGGGCCGACGGCGGCGCGCGGGCCGATCACGGAGCCGGAACCGTGGGTGCGGATCACCGTGGCGCCCTCGCCGACGGTGACGTCGGTCAGGGTGGTGTCAGGGCCGACGACGGCGTCCCGCGCCACGGAGGTGGCGCCGTGCAGCTGGGTGTTGGGCAGGAGGCGGACATCCTCGTCCAGGGTGACGGAGGAATCGATCCAGGTGGTGGCCGGGTCGACGACGGTGACGCCGGCCCGCATCCAGGCTTCCACCGTGCGCCGGTTCAGCTCGGCGCCGAGCGCGGCAAGCTGGACGCGGTCGTTGGCGCCCTCCACCTGCCACCGGTCCGCAGTCACGACGGCCGCGACCCGGCCGCCTGATTCGCGGGCCAGCCCCAGTACGTCGGTGAGGTATTTCTCCCCCTGCACGTTGTCAGTGGTGACCTTCCCCAGTGCCCCGCGGAGCACCGCGGCGTCAAAGGCGTAGATCCCGGAGTTGACCTCCCGGATCAGCCGCTCTGCCTCGGTGGCGTCCTTGTGTTCGCGGATGCCGGTAACGGAGCCGTCTTCGCCGCGGAGGATGCGGCCGTAGCCGGTGGCGTCGTCAAGGACTGCCGTGAGGACGGTGACGGCGTTGCCGTCGCGTTCGTGGGTGGCGACGAGTTCGGTGAGCAGTTCCCCGGACAGGAGGGGCACGTCACCGTAGGTGACCACGACGGTTCCTGACAGTTCCTGTTCGGCGTCCAGCGCCTGCAGCGCGGCCTCCACGGCGCGGCCGGTGCCGGGGATGTCGTCCTGGTCCACGATGACGGCCTGCGGATCCAGTGCTGCGACGTGTCCCTCCACCAGGTCCCGTTCGTGGCGCACCACAATGGCGAGCCGTTGCGGGTTGATGCTGCGGGCGGCGCGGAGGGCGTGGCCCACCATGGACAGGCCGCCGATCTCGTGGAGGATCTTCGGTGTACGCGACTTCATCCGGGTACCGGCGCCTGCTGCCAGGACGATTACAGCGGCCGGGCCGGTATTCTCGGGGATCACGTAACGGGTTCTCCTTGCTTGGTTGTGCTTGCGCTTTGCGGCAGCCGGCGGGCCAGCCCGCCGGGCACCGGGTGCCATCCTCATGATCGCTCCTTGCGCAGCAGTTCCGCCCATAGGATTCGAACCTATACTCCACGGCTCCAAAGGCCGGGGTGCTGCCGTTACACCAGAGCGGACCGTGCCGAAAGACTCGAGGCCCGGGCACAAGTCCCTATTTTGCCATGGGTTCAGGCCACCGCGCGACACGGGGCGTTGGGTCCTGCCGGTCCCGCGGAATCCCGTCCCCGGCGGTGAGGCATGATGGGAAGGTGAGCAACAACCTTCCGCGGACGCGGATGACTGGCCTGCAGCGCCGGAGCCAGCTGATCGACGTCGGGCGCGGCCTTTTCGCCGTCCGCGGCCTGGACGGGACCACCATCGAGGAAATCGCCGCCTGCGCAGGAGTGTCCAAGCCGGTCATCTACGAACACTTCGGGTCCAAGGAAGGCCTGTACACCGAGGTGGTGGACGGTGAATTCCACATTCTCCTGGACTCGATCAACGCGGCCCTCACCGAGGAAGCCAAACCCCGCGTCCTCGTCGAACGCGCCGCGCTGGCACTGCTCACCTACATCGAGGAGCGCACCGAAGGGTTCAGGATCCTCATGCGCGATGCTCCCCCGTCCCAGCCGGAGGGCGCCTTCTCCACCCTCCTCTCGCACGTGACCGCGCGCGTGGAACACATCCTCTCCGACGAATTCTCCCGCCGCGGCTTCAGCGGCGAGGACGGTGCCATGTACGCCCAGATGCTTGTGGGCATGGTGGCCATGACCGGCCAGTGGTGGCAGGACAGCCGCCAGCCGGACAAGCACACGGTCGCCGCGCACCTGGTCAACCTGGCCTGGAACGGTCTGACCGGCCTCAAGAAGGAGCCGGAACTGCAGTCTGAGCCGTAAGCCCAAGCCGCCTTCGCCGTGGTCACTGACACGGCGAAGGGGCCCTTCGCCGTCGCTTAGACACACCGCATAGGTGACGTTCCGGTCGCTGGGCGACCTCCACGCCACGATGCGCCGCGATGCGCGACTACACGAAGGCCCCCAGCTCCGCTCTTGGCCGCGTCGCCTTTGTCAGTCGCCGAGGAGTTCCGAGGCCTCGAGCCACTCCATTTCCAGGGCGTCTTTTTCGTCGGCCAGGTCCTTGAGCTGCTTGTTCTGTTCGGCCAGGGCGTCGAAATCGGACTTCTCCGTGCTTTTGACCATGTCGTCGTGAAGCTTCTTTTCCTGCTGGTCCAGCTTCTTGATCTGCCGCTCGATCCTGTTGAGGGCCTTGCGGGCGTCGCGCTTCTCTGCCTCGGACGGGCCGGTCCCGGTGGCCGGCGCCTGGCCCGCGCTGGTGACCGGGTTTCCACCGCCGGTGACGGTGGAACCGGCGAGGGCGGCTTCGCGCAACTCGAGGTACTGGTCCACGCCGCCGGGGAGGCCGCGGAGCTTGCCGTCGCCCAGCAGCGCCATCTGGTGGTCGGTGACGCGTTCGAGCAGGTAGCGGTCGTGGCTGACCACCACCAGCGTGCCGGGCCAGCCGTCAAGGACGTCCTCGACGGCGGCGAGGGTGTCGGTGTCAAGGTCGTTGGTGGGCTCATCGAGCATCAGCACGTTGGGTTCACCCACCAGCAGCCGGAGCAGCTGCAGGCGGCGCCGCTCACCGCCGGACAGGTCCCTGACCGGTGTCCACTGCTTCTCGTTGGTGAAGCCGAGCTGCTCCACGAGCTGCCCTGCGCTGAATTCCTTGCCGCCGACGTTGAAGGAACGCTTCTCCCGCTCGATGACCTCGATCACGCGCAGGTCCGAGACGTCGTCGAGCTCCTTGACCTCCTGGGTGAGAACGGCGGTGACCACCGTTTTGCCCCGCTTCAGCTTGCCCGCATCGGGTGTGATCTCGCCGTTGAGCAGCTTCAGGAGGGTGGTTTTTCCGGCACCGTTGACGCCCACCAGGCCCAGGCGCTCCCCCGGAGCCAGGCGAAGGGTGATGTTGTCGAAAAGCTTCCGGCCGTCGTCGGCGCCCTGGAAGTTGAGGGACACGTTCTCCAGGTCCAGCACGTCCTTGCCCTGGCGCGCCGTGGCCATCTTGCTCAACGCCATGGAGTCGCGCGGCGCGGGAACGTCCTCGATGAGCGCGTTGGCGGCCTCGATCCGGAACTTGGGCTTGGCGGTGCGGGCCGGGGCGCCCCGGCGCAGCCAGGCGAGCTCTTTCTTGACCAGCTGCTGGCGTTTGCCCTCCACCACGGACGCCATGCGGTCGCGCTCCGCGCGGGCCAGGACGTAGGCCGCGTAGCCGCCTTCGAAGGGGTCCACGATCCCGTCGTGCACCTCCCAGGTCTTGGTGCAGACTTCGTCCAGGAACCAGCGGTCGTGGGTCACCACCAGGAAGGCGCCCTGGTTGGGCCGCCAGCGCGTCTTCAGGTGCCGGGAAAGCCAGGCCACGCCCTCGACGTCGAGGTGGTTGGTGGGCTCATCCAGCATGATGACGTCGTGGTCCTCGATGAGCAGTTTGGCGAGGGCCACCCGCCGTTTCTGGCCGCCGGAGAGGGCGTGGACGTTGGCATGCCAGTCGACGTCGGACACCAGGCCGCCCATGATCTCGCGGATCTGCGGGTTGCGGGCCCATTCGTAGTCGGCCTGGTCACCCACGATGGCGGCACCCACCGTCAGGTCGCCGTCGAGCACGTCGCTCTGGTCCAGGTACCCCACATTGACGTCGCCGCGTTTGGTGACGCGGCCGGAGTCCGGGGTGGAGCGCAGCGCCAGCAGACGCATGAGCGTGGACTTGCCATCACCGTTGCGGCCCACCATGCCGATCCGGTCCCCCTCCTCCAGTCCCAGGGTGATGCCGTCCAGGACGGTGCGGGTTGCGTAGGAAACCGTGAGGTTCTCGCCGCCAAGAAGGTGTGCCAAAGGGAACTGCTTTCTGCTGCCGGACTGGAAGTCTTAATTAAAGGAGGATGTCGGAGATGATGCGCGCGCCGGGGACCGGGCCGTGGACGGGAAGGGCTGTCAGGCCGTAGCGCCGCAGGTCCTCCGCCAGCGCCTCCGCAGCAACGGAATCATCAGCCAGCAAAGCCACGGTGGGGCCGGAACCCGAAACGATTCCGGCAATGGCCCCATGGGATTCGCCGATTCCCAGCGTATCGCGCAGCGCCGGCGACAACTCAATGGAAGCCCGTTGCAGATCGTTGACCAGCACCCGGCTCAAGGATTCGGCATCCCCGCCCCGCAGCGCCGTCAGGATTTGTGGATCCACTCCGGTGGGCTCACTGGCCTCCACCCCTTCGGCCTCACGCAGCCGGTCCAGCGTCCGGTACACCTCGGGGGTGGACAGGCCGTAGTCGGCCACCACCAGCACCCAGTGGGTCTGCGCCTTGGCCAGCGCCGGAGAGAGTTCATCGCCCAGGCCAAGGCCGACGGCGGTCCCGCCCAGGAGCGAGAAGGGGACGTCGGCGCCGAGTTCGGACGCCAGGTGCGCCAGTTCCTCCCGTGACAGCCCGCTGTTCCAGAGTGCGTCACAGGCCAGGAGCGTGGCGGCGGCATCGGCGGATCCGCCGCCCATCCCGCCGGCCACCGGGACCCGCTTGGTGATCTCCAGGTGCACCCCCGTGGCGTGTTCGGAGACGTCAGCCATGATGGCAGCCGCCTTATGGGCAAGGTTGTTGCTGTCCAGGGGAATATCGACCGCGTCGAGGTCCAGGGTGCTTTCGGGGCTGAGGCTGATGGTAATCCCGGGCTCGGCGGTGCTGGTCGCCGCCACTTCCTCGTAGAGGGACACCGCGAGGTAGACGCTGGCCACGGAATGGTAGCCGTCCGGCCGGAGCGGACCGACGGCCAGGGAGACATTGACTTTGCCGGGCGCCTTGACGCGGACCGTCCTGGCGGCGAACCGCCCCCTGCCTGCCTTGTCCAGTCCCGCGCTCACGGCCGGTTTTCCCGGGCTTCGGCGATCCTGGCGAACGCGGCGATGTCGATGACCTCGCCGCGTGCGGTGGGGTCGACGCCGGCTGCGAGCAGGCAGCGCTCGGCCTCCGGGGCTCCCCCGGCCCAGCCCGCCAGGGCGGCCCGGAGCGTCTTGCGGCGCTGCGCGAACGCGGCATCCACCACGGCAAACACCTGCTCGCGGGTGGCGGTGGTGGCGGGCGGTTCGCGGCGGGTAAAGGCCACCAGCCCGGAATGGATCTTCGGTGCCGGCCAGAAAACGTTCATGCCGATCACGCCGGCCTTGCGCATCTGGCTGTACCAGGCGGCCTTAACGGACGGCACCCCGTAGGTCTTGGATCCCGGGCCGGCTGCCAGCCGGTCAGCCACCTCGTCCTGCACCATCACCAGGCCGTGCCGCAGGCTTGGGAAATACTGCAGGAGGTGCAGCACCACCGGAACCGCCACGTTGTAGGGCAGGTTGGCCACCAGTGCTGTCGGCTCGACAGGCAGCTCGGTGACCTTCATGGCATCGGCATGCACCAGGTGGAAGGAGTTGGCGGCGGCCGGCCGCCATTCCTGCACGGTTTCGGGCAGCTTCGCGGCAAGGACAGGATCAATTTCGACGGCGACAACTGCCGCCGCGGCGTCGAGCAGGCCCAGCGTGAGGGACCCCAGCCCCGGGCCCACCTCAAGCACCGTTTCATCCGGTCCCACGCCCGCCGCGGCGACAATGCGCCGGATGGTGTTGCCATCGATGACAAAGTTCTGCCCCAGGGTCTTGGTGGGCCTGATCCCGATTTCCTCTGCCAGCCGGCGTATGTCGGAGGCACCGAACAACGGTGCGGGCACGGCGGGGATCGGTTCAGTCACCTAGGTATCCTATCCCGCGCGGCACATCCGCCCTGCCGGGTTAACGGCCGTGGCCAGGCCCGGGTACCCCGGGCCCGGCCACGGCCATTGACTCTGCGCTTATGTCCGGTGGATCAGCTGGTTGCTGCCCAGCCGCAGCCCCAGGGCGACAGGCCGCGCTGCGCGTAGACGCGGTTGGCGAT
>Ga0247818_10002808_pt1 | contig 11239 bp, 8 predicted proteins | sample 13C_Glucose_Day1_FD_192424 | JGI IMG/M metagenome (GOLD analysis project Ga0247818, IMG submission 192424) | Soil microbial communities from agricultural site in Penn Yan, New York, United States - 13C_Glucose_Day1 | ecosystem: Environmental > Terrestrial > Soil > Agricultural land | place: USA...
GTACGACGGCTACCACGACGTGGCCGGCGTGGCCGAGGGCTCGACGACGGAAACGTTCGTGGCGCTGCGGCTGGCCGTGGACACCTGGCGCTGGGAGGGCGTGCCGGTGTACATCAGGGCTGGAAAGTGCCTGCCCGTGACGGCCACCGAGGTGACGCTGCGGTTCCGTCCTCCACCCCAGAACGTCTTCGGCGTCGACCCGTTCGAGCCGCTGAACGTGCTGCGGTTCCGGGTCTGGCCGGAGACCGAGATCGGCCTCACCCTCTCCGCGAAGATGCGGGGCGCCACCATGGGATTCGAGCGCCACGAGCTGGTGTTCGCCGAGCACTCCGGTTCCGACATGCGTCCGTACGACCGGCTGATCGGCGCCGCCCTGAACGGTGAGCAGTGGCTGTTCGCCCGGCAGGACACCGTCGAGGCGGCTTGGCGCGTCGTGGACCCGGTCCTCGACGACGTCGTACCCGTCACCACCTATGCCCGAGGAACGTGGCCCGCGGAGGCGGACCGGCTGCTCGATCCGGGGGAACAGTGGCACAACCCACGATGAGGGCGAGGGTCTCATGGCAGACGACCAGCACCATGACGTGATCATCATCGGCACCGGCGCCGGGGGTGGAACCCTGGGGCATCGGCTGGCGACCGGCGGGGCGCGGGTGCTCTGGCTCGAACGAGGAGCGTTCCTGCCCCGGGAGCTGGACAACTGGGACACCAAGGCGGTCTTCGTGCGCGGCAAGTACCTCGCACCGGAGTCCTGGTACGACGAGCACGGCCACGAGTTCCAGCCCGAGGTCAACTACTTCGTCGGGGGCAACACGAAGTTCTACGGCGCCGCCCTGTTCCGCCTCCGGCCCGAGGACTTCGGCGACATCCGCCACTCCGGCGGCATCTCGCCCGCCTGGCCCATCTCGTACGACGAGCTCGAGCCCTACTACACCCAGGCAGAGCACCTCTACCTGGTCCACGGACGGCACGGGGAGGACCCGACCGAGGGCCCGGCCAGCGCGCAGTACGCGTTCCCTCCCGTGGCGCACGAGCCACGGATCCAGCAGCTCAGCGACGACCTCGAGAAGCGCGGACTGCACCCCTTCCACCTGCCGATCGGCGTCAACCTCCACGAGGACTCGCCCGGCGTCGCGAACCGGTCCAGCATGTGCATCCGCTGCAGCCGTGTCGACGGCTTCCCGTGCCTGGTCAACGGCAAGTCCGACGCACAGGTGATCTGCGTCGACCCCGTCCTCGATCGGGACAACGTCACGCTCGTGACCGACGCCAACGTGCAACGGCTCGAGACCGACCCGACGGGGCGCACCGTGACCGGTGTCGTGACCGAGCTGGGCGACGGGTCCGTCACGAGGTTCACCGGGGACGTCGTCGTCGTCGCCTGCGGCGCGGTGAACTCGGCCGCCCTGTTGCTCAGGTCCGCCGGCGACGGGCACCCGGACGGGCTGGCGAACAGCTCCGGTGTGGTCGGACGCCACTACATGCGGCACAACAACCTCGCCCTGATGGCGCTCTCCGCCGAGCCCAACCCGACCGTCTTCCAGAAGACGATGGCGATGAACGACTGGTACCTGGGGGCGGACGACTGGGACTACCCGCTCGGCGGGATCCAGATGCTGGGCAAGTCCGACGAGGCCATGATCCACGCCGAGGCACCGCGCTGGGCCGGACGGGTCTCACCCGACCTCCCGTTCGAGGTGATGGCACATCACGCGGTGGACTTCTGGCTGTGCGGCGAGGACCTGCCCCAGCCCGGGAACCGGGTCACGGTGGACAAGGACGGGGCGATCCACCTCACCCTCGACGAGAAGAACAACCTCGAGGGCGTCAAGCGACTGCGGCACAAGCTCACCGGAATGCTCAGCGAGCTCGGCCTGCGCCGGCACCACCTGCTCGAGCACAGCCTCTACCTGCGCAAGACGATGCCGATCGGGGCCACCGCGCACCAGGCCGGGACGGTGCGGTTCGGGACCGATCCGACGACCAGTGCGCTGGACACGACCTGCAAGGCGCACGACCTGGACAACCTCTATGTCGTCGACACCAGCTTCTTCCCGAGCATCGGGGCGGTGAACCCCTCCCTGACCGCCATCGCGAACGCGTTGCGGGTGGGTGACCACCTGCTGGAACGACTCGGATGAGCACACCCGCCGAACTGCCGGACCACGTCACTCCGCGACGGGTGGTGATCGTCGGGGGCGGCTTCGCCGGCCTCTTCGCCGCCCGCGCGCTGCGGCACGTCCCGGTCCGGGTGACCGTCGTCGACCGCACCCCGCACCACCTGTTCCAGCCCCTCCTGTACCAGTGCGCGACGGGGATCCTTTCCGAGGGGCAGATCGCCGTCCCGCTCCGCGCCGTGCTGCGCCGTCACGAGAACGTCGACTGCGTCCTCGCCGAGGTGACCGACGTCGACGTCGACCGGCGACGGGTCGTCGGCCTGCGGCCCACCGGCCGACCGATCGAGATCCCCTACGACCACCTGGTCGTCGGCGCCGGCGTCCGCCAGTCCTACTTCGGCCACGACGAGTTCGCCGCCGTCGCACCCGGCATGAAGACCTTGGGAGACGCCCTCACCATCAGGCGCCGGATCTTCGGTGCCTTCGAGATGGCAGCGACGGCGACCGACCCCGCCGAGCGCCGGCGGTGGCTCACGTTCGCCCTCGTGGGGGCGGGCCCCACAGGGGTCGAGCTGGCCGGCCAGATCCACGAGGTCGCGACCCTCACGCTGCGCGACGAGTTCCGGCACCTCGACCCCCGGGAGGCCCGGGTGCTCCTCCTCGACGGCGGGCACGAGCCGCTGGCGGCGTTCGGCCCGAAGCTCGCCGGCCGGGCAGCGAAGACGCTGACGGGGATGGGCGTCGAGCTGCACATGGGCTCCATCGTCACCGCGGTCGACAGGCGCGGCCTCGAGGTGGCACGCAGCGACGGCACGACTGAGCGGTACGACGCGGGCACGGTGCTGTGGACCGCCGGCGTGGCGGCCCCTCCGCTGGCCGACCACCTCGCCCGGCGTACCGGCGCGAAGCAGGATCGGGCCGGGCGCCTGGAGGTGGCGCCCGACCTCACCCTGCCCGGACACCCGGAGATCTCCGTGGTCGGCGACCTGATGAGCCTGGGCCACCTGCCCGGCGTCGCCGAGGTCGCCATGCAGAGCGGCTTCTACGCCGGCCGCCGGCTCCGGCACACGGTGGAGCAGCGCCCCGGGACACCGAAGCCGTTCCGGTACCACGACCTGGGTTCGGCCGCCTACATCTCCCGCGGCCGGGCGGTCGTCTCCTTCGGCCGGTTCCACGCCAGCGGCTTCGTCGGGTGGCTGGCCTGGCTCGGCATCCACATCGCCTTCCTCACCACCTTCCGCAACAGGCTGAGCGCCCTGGTGTCGTGGGCCATCGCGTTCAGCCGGGAGTCGCGCCGCGAGCGGGCGGTGACCATGGAGCAGGTCGTGCCCGGCCGGGACCTCTACCGACCGGAGGCCGGGTCGGCCCTCACCCGCGAACGGGCCGGCTCATGAACCTCGCACCCGTGTTCGTGGACGCTCCGTCGCAGCTGCTGCCCGCGCGCGAGCAGATGGCGTTCACCCTGATGGTCCACGTCATCCTGGTGCCCTTCGGGGTCGCCCTGCCCTTCATCACCCTGGTGATGAACTACCTGGGCCTGCGCCGGGGCGACCCGGTCGCACTGCAGCTGGCCCGGCGGTGGTCGAACGTGATGGCGATCCAGTTCGCCGTCGGTGCGGTCACGGGAACCGTGATCAGCCTCGAGTTCGGTCTGCTGTGGCCGGGCCTGATGGGCCGCTACGGCGACGTCATGGGCCTCGCCTTCGGCATCGAGGGGCTGGCGTTCTTCCTCGAGGCGATCCTGATCGCGATCTACATCTACGGCTGGCGGCGGATGACGCCTCGCGCGCACCTCCTGGTCGGCCTCCCGCTCCCGGTCATCGCGCTGGTGGGCGCGTTCTCGATCCTTTCCGTGAACGCCTGGATGAACACACCCCAGGGCTTCACCCTGGACGCCCAGGGGAACCCCACTGACGTGAAGATCGGGAAGGTCCTCTTCACCCCGATCCTCGCCTCGCAGTACCTGCACATGATCGCGGCGGCCTACATGGTGGCCGGATTCATGGTCGCCAGCGTGTACGCCGTCGGGTGGCTGCGGGGCAGGCGCGACCGCTACCACCGGCTGGGCTTCGTGGTGCCCTTCACCGTGGCGGCGATCGTGACCCCGATGCAGTTCATGATCGGAGACGCCCTCGCCCGGACCGTCTACGACCAGCAGCCGGTGAAGTTCGCGGCGATGGAGATCGTCTGGAAGACCGGGGAGGACCAGCCCGAGGAGCTCTACGGTCGCCTGCAGCCCGACGGGAGTGTCGAGGGCGGCATCCGCATCCCGGGCCTGGACTCGTTCCTCGCCGGCTTCAGCCGCGACACGAAGGTCGACGGGTTGTCGGAGACCCCAGCGAGCGACCGGCCGAACATCCGCGAGGCCAACATCACCCACTTCGCGTTCGACACCATGGTCGGCGTCGCCACCCTCCTCCTCGGCCTGTCGTTCTGGTACGCCGTCGCGTGGGTGAGACGACGGGACATCCCGCGGTCCCGCTGGTTCTACAGATGCGCGGCCGCCGCCGGCGTCCTCTCGGTGGTGGCGCTCGAGGCCGGCTGGGTGACGGCCGAGGTGGGCCGGCAGCCCTGGATCGTCTACGAGCAGATGCGGGTCTCCGAGGCCGTGACCGACATCGGTGCCGGTCCCATCTGGGCGTCCTTCGCCGCCGTCGTCGTGGTGTACGCGCTCGTTGCCTGGGCGATGCTCGGGGTCCTGCTGCGGATGAAGGTTCGGTGGCGACACGAGGACGCGGACCTGGCTCGACGCCAGGACGAGGCACGAGAACGCGAGGCGCTGCCACGATGAGCACCACGGACCTCGTCGCGATCGTCCTGCTGCTGCTCGTGGCGGCGTACACCTGCGGCGGCGGCGCGGACTTCGGTGCGGGGATGTGGGACCTGCTCGCGGGCGACCGGGACCGGGGCGCACGCCAGCGGGAGCTGGTCGACTTCGCGATGGCGCCGGTGTGGGAGGCCAACAACGTCTGGCTGGTCTTCGTGCTGGTGGTGACCTGGACCGGCTTCCCGCCGGTCTTCGAGGCGGTGATGTCGACGGCCTGGGTCGCGGTCGTCATCGCTGCCCTCGGCCTGGTGCTGCGCGGTGCGGCCTTCGCCATCCGCAAGCCGACCACAGGGGTCGCCCGCCGGCGTCGCCTCGGCGTCGTGTTCGGCGTGGCCTCGGTGCTCACGCCGTACTTCCTCGGCTCGGTCCTCGGGGGCGTGGCCTCCGGCAGGATCCCCCCGGGCAACCGCCAGGGCGACCCGGTGACCTCCTGGCTCAACCCGACGTCGGTGCTCTTCGGGCTGGTCGGCCTCGCCGCGGCCGCCTTCATCGCGGCCACCTTCCTCGTCTCCGACGCTCGTCGCTTCGGCGCCCCGGAGCTGGAGGACCGCTTCCGCCGGCGTTCGCAGCTGTCTGCCGGCGTGCTGGCCGTGCTCATGGGAACCGGCCTGGTCGTGGTTCACGGCGACGCCAGGCCGCTCTACGACGGCCTGACCTCGGGCTGGGGCCTCGCCTTCGCAGTCGTGGCGCTGGTCGCGCTGGCCGGGACCGCCCTGCTGGTGAGCCGGCGCGTCCTGTGGGGCGCCCGGCTCGCCGCCGTCGCGGCCGTCGGCGGGCTGGTCCTCGCCTGGGGATTCGCGCAACGCCCCTATGCACTACCCACCACCCTCACGATCGACCAGGCCGCGGGCGACCCCACCACGTTGCGCTGGCTGCTGGGCGTGGTCGTCGTGGCCGTCCTCCTCGTCGGCCCTGCGCTGGCGCTGCTCTACCGGCTCGACGCGACAGACCGGCTCACCGCAGACCACGACGAGGACCTCACCGAGCCGCCCGCGGCCCAGTCCTGACCGTCAGGCCCCTGGGACGACCAGCCGTTCGTCGGGGACCACGGCGACCCCGAGGATCTCGATCATCGCCTCGGGCTGCCACAGGGCCGTGGTGCCGATGCCGGCCATCGCGGGGTAGACCGGGCCGGCGAGCTCGCGCCAGACCGCGCCGATCTCCTTGCCGTGCGCCTGGTAGTCCGGGATGTCGGTCAGGAAGATCGTGATGCTGACCAGGTCCTCCGGGAGGCCGCCCACCGCGGCGAGCGTGGTCAGCACGTTGCTGAACGCCTGGCGGAACTGCTCGACGATGCCGCCCGCCACGATCCGCATGTCCGCGTCGAGGGCCGTCTGGCCGCCGAGGTACAGCGTGTTGCCGCTCAGCGTCCCGTGCGAGTACCCGCTGGGGGCCGGCAGCGACGGCGGGTTGACCGGGATCGGGGTGGTGCCGGTGGCCATGGAGCGGTCTCCTCGGGGCGGGCAGCGGGGCCGGCTCAACCTAACATCTATTGACAGACACCACACGAACGTGAACCTTGTGCAATATCTGACCGGCGACACCCACGGTGACCACGACCGAGGAGAACCATGGAGCCCGACCTCAGCAAGTACGTCCTCGAGGGCGACAGCTCGACGTACGCCACCAGCAGCGGGCTCGTCGTGCCGGTCGTCACGCGCGGCGGGCACGAGCCGGACACGACCGGCCAGTCCGGGGGCGCGACCCGCATCTCCGGCGTCAGCGTGCAGCACACGCCGGCCACCAGGCTGTGGTTCGGCAAGGTCAGCAACGATGCCGGCTACCGCTCCGTCCCCCACCACCACGGCGAGGCCGAGACCGGCGGCTACGTGCTCTCGGGGCGCGCCCGCATCTACTTCGGTGAGAGGTTCGAGGACTACCTCGACATGGAGGAGGGCGACTGGGTCTTCGTCCCGCCGTTCCTGCCCCACGTCGAGTGCAACCTCGACCGCAACCGGCCGCTGACCTGGATGACCACCCGCACGCCGGAGAACATCGTGGTCAACCTCCCGCAGGTCGACGACGCCGTCCTGCCCGACTGGCTCGACCGCGCCTGAGCAGCCCGATGAGCACCTCCAGCACCTTCACCGACGCGATCACGCTCAAGCCCGTCGACCCGGAGCACTTCGACCTCGCCTGGACCGCGGTGACCCAGCCGTGCCCGTGGCCGAAGGCGTACGGCGGCGACCTGGTCGCCCAGGCAGCAGCGGCGGCGATGCTCTCGGTCACCGACGGCAAGGGCCTGCACTCGATGCACTCCTACTTCATGCGGCCCGCCGAGATCGGCGCCGAGGTCCGCTACGAGGTCGAGCTGCTCCGGGACGGCCGCGGCTACAGCACCCGCCAGGTGCGCGGCTACCAGAACGGCAAGCCGGCCTACGTGTGCCTCGCGAGCTTCGCGGCCGGCGAGCGCGGCGGCACCTTCGGCCCCGAGCCGCCGGGCGGGCTTCCCGGCCCCGACGAGCTGCCCAGCTCGGAGGCCTACCTCGCGCACCGGTCCGGCGGGACGATGACCGAGCGGTCGAAGGCCTACTGGTCCGGAGGCCGCAGCTTCGACATGCGCCACGTCCCCGGGCCGGTCTACCTGGAGGTCGAGGGCGGGGCCGTTCCGCACCAGGCCCTGTGGGTGCGCCCGTTCGACCCGCTCCGACCGGTCGACGGGCTCACCGACGCCCAGCGCGACCTCGCCGCGCTCGCCTACGTCTGCGACTACACGATCCTCGAGCCGGTGCTGCGGATCCTCGACCTGCCGTGGGCCGAGGACGGGCTGGTGACGGCCAGCCTCGACCACGCCATGTGGTTCCACCGCACCCCTGACCCGGGTGCGCTCGACGGCTGGCTGCTCTACGCCCAGGAGGCGGTCGCCGCCGCCGACGGCCGAGGCACCGGCCTCGGCCACTTCTTCACCCCGGACCACACCCACCTGGCCACGGTGGTCCAGGAAGGCATGATCCGCCCGCTCCACGGAGGACGACGATGAACCTCTCACCCAGCGCCCACGCGGACACCTTCGCCCGCGACAACCTCCCGCCGGCCGACCAGTGGCCGGTGCTGGAGTTCACCACCGAGGACCTGCACTACCCAGACCGGCTCAACGCCGCGAGCCACCTCATCGACGTGCCGGTCGCGACCTTCGGAGCCGACCGGCCGGCGCTGCGCACGCCGGACGGCGAGGTGTGGACGTACGGCGAGCTGCGGCGGCGCGCCAACCAGGTCGCCCGGGTGCTCGTCGAGGACCTCGGCCTCGTCCCCGGCAACCGGGTCCTGCTGCGCTCCCCCAACAACCCGTGGACCGTCGCCGCCTGGCTGGGCATCCTCAAGGCCGGCGGCGTCGCGGCCACCGTGTTCGCCGCGCTGCGCGCCCGGGAGCTCACCCCGATCGTGGAGAAGACCGCGCCGACGATCGCCCTGGTCGACCACCGCTGCGTGGCCGACGTCGAGGCCCTGCGCGACAGCGTCGCCCCCGGGCTGGAGATCGTCTGCTTCGGCGGCGACGGCGAGGCAGACCTGGTGGCCCGCGCGGCCACCAAGCCCGGCGAGTTCACCAACGTGGAGACCGCCGCCGACGACGTCGCGCTCTTCTGCCCGACCTCCGGCAGCACCGGGGTCCCCAAGATCACGACCCACTTCCACCGCGACATCCTGTCCATCGACAACACCTTCGGGAAGCACGTGCTGCGGCTGCTGCCCGACGACCTGGTCGCCTGCACCGCGCCGTTCGCGTTCACCTTCGGCCTCGGGATGCTGGTCGTCTTCCCGCTGCGGGCCGGGGCCTGCGCCCTGCTCACCGAGTCGGTCACGCCGGTGCAGATGGCCGACGCGGTCGCCGAGTGCGGCGTGACGGTGCTGGCGACGGCGCCCACGGCGTACAAGCAGATCCTGGCCGCCGGGAAGGTGCAGCGGCTCTCCGGCCTGCGCGCCGGGGTCAGCGCCGGCGAGCACATCCCGCAGCAGACCTGGCGCCGTCTCCGCGACGAGATCGGCCTGCAGGTCATCGACGGCATCGGCGGCACCGAGGTGCTGCACATCTACATCTCCGCCGCCGGCGACGACATCCGCCCCGGCGCCACCGGCAGGCCGGTGCCCGGCTGGCGGGCCACGATCCTGGGCCCCGACGGCGAGGAGCTCCCGCCCGGCGAGGAGGGCCGGCTCGCCGTGATCGGCCCGGTCGGGTGCCGCTACCTCGACGACGACCGGCAGCGGGCCTACGTCGCCGACGGGTGGAACGTCACTGGCGACACCTTCAGCCGTGACGAGGACGGCTACTTCTACTACTCGGCACGCACCGACAACATGATCGTCTCCTCCGGCTACAACATCGGCGGCCCTGAGGTGGAGGCGGCCATCGGCGAGCACCCGGACGTCGTCGAGGCGGCGGTCGTCGCCGAGCCCGACGCCGAGCGCGGCTCGATCGTGTGCGCCTTCGTGGTGCTGCGCGAGGGGGTCGTCGGCGACGACGCCAAGGCCCGGGAGATCCAGGACCTCGTCAAGCAGACCCTGGCTCCCTACAAGTACCCCCGGGACGTGCGGTTCACCGACGCGCTGCCGCGCAACACCAGCGGCAAGCTCCAGCACTTCCGGCTCCGCAGGCAGGTCGAGGCCGAGGCCGCCCAGGCCAGCGCCCCCGCCCCCGCCTGAGGCTGAGGAGAGAGGTCACCCCATGAGGATCGCGATCGCGGGCGGCGGGCCCGGCGGGCTCTACTTCGCCGCTCTGATGAAGGGGCTCGACCCCGGCCACGAGGTCACCGTGTGGGAGCGCAACGCGCCCGACGACACCTTCGGCTTCGGCGTGGTGTTCTCGGACGAGACGCTGGGCGGCATCGAGGGCGCCGACACGGTCATCCACGAGCAGATGGAGGGCCGGTTCGCGCGCTGGACCGACATCGACGTCGAGTTCAACGGGCACGCGTTCACGGTCGGCGGCCAGGGCTTCGCCGCGATGAGCCGCCAGGAGCTCCTGCACATCCTGCAGCAGCGCGTGGCCGAGCTCGGCGTCACCGTGCACTACCGGGCCGAGGCGCCGGACCCCGACGAGCTGCGGTCGTCGTACGACCTGGTGCTCGCCGCCGACGGCCTCAGCTCCACGGTGCGCGCCCGGTACGCCGAGGTGTTCCGGCCGACCCTCGACCGCCGCAGGAACAAGTACATCTGGTTCGGCACCGACCTGGTCTTCGAGGCGTTCCAGTTCTTCGTCAAGCAGACGGAGTGGGGCACCATGCAGATCCACGGCTACCCGTACTCCGACTCCGGCTCCACGTTCATCGTCGAGATGCACGAGGACGTGTGGCGCCGGGCCGGCCTGGACCGCACCGAGCACGAGATCTTCCCGCCCGGCGTCTCCGACCAGCACGCCGTCCGACGGATCCAGGAGATCTTCGCCGAGGAGCTGCAGGGCCACGAGATCCTGACCAACAACTCCCGATGGCTCACCTTCCACACCGTGCGCAACGAGCGGTGGCACCACGAGAACGTGGTGCTCCTCGGCGACGCCGCGCACACCGCCCACTTCTCCATCGGGTCGGGCACCAAGCTCGCGATGGAGGACGCCCTCGCGCTCGCGGCCTGCCTGCACGAGCAGCCCACGATCGAGGCGGCCCTCGACGCCTACGAGGCCGAGCGCAAGCCGGTGGTGGAGTCGACGCAGCGCGCGGCGCAGGCGTCCCTGGAGTGGTTCGAGAACATCGGCATGTACGCCGAGCAGGACCCGGCGCAGTTCGTGTTCAACCTGCTCACCCGCTCGCGCCGGATCACGTTCGCGAACCTCGCGGAGCGCGACCCGGAGTTCGCGGCGCGGATGGAGGCGGAGTTCGCGCGCCACCAGGGCGCTGCCGAGGCGGCACCGGCGATGTTCCAGCCGGTCACGATCGGCGACCTGGCGCTGAAGAACCGGATCATCGTCTCCCCGATGGACATGTACTCCGCCGAGGAGGGGATGCCCAACGACTTCCACCTGGTCCACCTCGGCTCGAAGGCGCTCGGCGGCGCCGGGCTGGTGATGACCGAGATGGTGTGCGTCTCGCCCGAGGGCCGGATCACGCCGGGGTGCACCGGTCTCTGGAACGACGACCAGCGCGACGCCTACCGGGCGATCACCGACTTCGTGCACGCGAGGAGCACTGGGAAGATCGGGCTCCAGATCGGGCACTCCGGCCGCAAGGGCTCGACCAGACTGATGTGGGACGGGATGGACGAGCCCCTCCCCCGGGGCAACTGGGAGGTGATCGGCCCCTCGGCGATCCCGTACGGCGCGGGCTGCCATGTCCCACGGGAGGCGACCCGCGCCGACCTGGACCGG
>Ga0247818_10002809_pt1 | contig 11234 bp, 6 predicted proteins | sample 13C_Glucose_Day1_FD_192424 | JGI IMG/M metagenome (GOLD analysis project Ga0247818, IMG submission 192424) | Soil microbial communities from agricultural site in Penn Yan, New York, United States - 13C_Glucose_Day1 | ecosystem: Environmental > Terrestrial > Soil > Agricultural land | place: USA...
CCTTGAGTTCGGCAAAGGCCTTCAGAAACCCGTCGGAGCCTTGCGCAGAGAGTCTTGCACCGGTCAAATCCAACGTTTGTACATGGGCGAACACCGCAGGCAATTCAGGAAGATCGCCCAGTTGTAAGCCATCGAGACTCAACGCAGGGTTTACAACACCCCTATCGCCGATCAGTCCTTCGCTCCAACAATCAAGGATTCGTAGCGAAGCCAGCCTGCGATTGGCCGACGAAATCTTCCAGCGCCGGCCATTGATCTCCCGCGTAAACAGCCAGCCATTCAATTGTCGTGTCAGCGTTTCGAACGACTGCTCCCATTCGCCTATCTGGTCGCTGATCTGCGCGTCAGTGGCCGCACTTGCACGCGCCTGCTCGACCCATTGCAAGGCCTCATCTTGCGCAAGTGCCGGTTTTATCCGCTGCAGGCGCTTGGCAAGGTTCGCGACGCCTTCACCGACAGGTATTTGCGGCAGGGGCAACAGATCCAGTGCGATGGTGAGCCCGCTTTCTGTCGGTGGAAAAACGGGAGGAAAACCTGGAAGCGCATCCCTTTGAGCGAAGCGTTCCAGCGTGCCGAGCGGCAATCCCCTGGCATTCTCGAATCGCTGGCGGGCTGAGTTCAGGGCTGTCCTGGCTTGCGCATCCAGCGGCGCGTTCGCCAGATTGGTTTTGAGCAACATTTCATCGGACAAGCCCGCGCTGGGCAGTGAAGATATTTTGCTGCTGCGCACATCAAGCCAAGTCAATTCCGGCAGGTCCTGAACCCCAATCGGCCAGTCGAGCAGCCCCGTACTCTCAAGGCTCAGGGCTTTGAGCTGCGTCATCGCGGACACGTCCAACGCGTCCAGCGGGTTGTTGCGCAAGTTCAGATATTCAAGCGTTTGAAGGCCATCAAAACGTTGTTGCACGGCTGTGTCTACCGCGATCTGGTTACTGGAGAGGTCCAGATTCGTCAGTTTTGCAAAGTCGCCCGGTACGATAGGCAGGTCCGTCAATTGGTTAGCACTGAGGTCGAGTTTTTCAACCTCGCTAAACGCTCGAACAAAATGGCGGACTTGCTCCACAGGCGCTTTCATCCCTCTCAAATCCAGCGTTTTTACATGCGGGAACACACCCTGCGGCAGATCTGGAAGCTCGCTCAGCCCCATATTTGACAAATCGAGCCTCGAAGCATCGGCCATTGCGCCATAGCGTTTAAATGTGCCATTGCGCCAGCAGGCCCTGATGGACATGTCAGCCATGCTTCGTCCCACCGCCTCATGGGTTGGCATGGGTGCTCCGTCGTTAGACAGACGATGGGACCAGCGCTTGAGACTTCGGTCGAGAACGCTGTACTCCTCGCTTAACGCCTCCACTGCCTGAAACCTTGCCTGTTCTCCCAGCCATTGTGCGGCGAACTGATTGAACAAACCCTCGACCGGCTCATTCATCCCCTGCGCCAGGCGTCTGACTTGCGTCTTGCAATATCCCCTGACCATTTCCTCGACATCGACAAGGTGATCCGGGTGGTTCTTGACATACTCGTAAGCCGGCTTGAAGTGTTCGCGAGGGATTTTCGACCAGTCCAGCGACAATCCCGACCACAGTTTTTCATGCCCCTCATAGATGGCGTCGGGAAGCGCTCGAATTGAGGTCTCTCGGAGATTCAGGCGCTCAAGGTTTGGCAGCTCAAGTATCCCGGCAGGCCATTCCACTAACAAGGGAGCCCCGAGATGAAGCTGGCGCAGATGACGCAAACGACTGAAGTCCCATGCCTCTGGCCCCCAAATTGGCGCACTGACACTCAACGCCTCCAGTCGGGTCAGTGCGTTCAACCTCGACGGCATGTCCGCTGCAAAAGGCGACGCCGAGTACAGACTCAAGCTTTTGAGATTTTCCAGTCTGACAAGCGCCTCGGGCACATTGGTGAACTCATAGTCGGTCGCGGTTATTCTCAGGCTCGTCAAACCAGGAAAGCTATGCAAAAGCGCATTGGCATTGCTGTCATTGATGCATTGCCCGCGAATTTGTAGGTGACGCACATGGGAAAAATCTGCCGATAGCGCAGGAAGCGGATCATCACAGGTCAGATCGAGGGCACTGTTCATGAACTGTGAGTCGGCCAGTGGCGAGTTGCGCCAGGATTGTTTGATGGCTCGCGCGACATAGGACCTTCCTCCGAGCATTGATTGCAGGGCAGTGTCCGGCGACGCTACGCCGGCCCATTGGTCGAGTGTCGACTCCAGCAATTCCCATTCACGCAAACGCGCCTGCAGCAGACCATAAATCTGCGGGTCGGTTTTTCCTGCCCGCAGTTGCTCCAGGATAAATCCATTGGCCTGGGCGTCAGTGAGCGCTGGATAGATAACCTGGACCCGCGAAACCAGTGAAGGATTCACGCCTTGCCCACGTCCGCTGGCGTAGTAGCCCATGACACGCTCCCTCACACGCACGGGCGGCTTGAACCTGCGAGGGTTGCCCTTTCGCTGTTCCAGCCGTTGTGCCAACTCCGCGCGGTGCTCACTGGCGCAATCGGTCATTGCCTTTTGCAAATCACCACTTTGCCACGTATGCGGGACGCCTAAAGCCTGCCGAGCCTCATCGGGCAAGGCGTGCATGATCGAGGCGAAGAAGTTGTTGCCGTCCCGCGGCACGCTGTTGAGTGCCTCACCCCGCTCGTCAAAAGCCTGGAAGCCCGGGCCGTTTTTCACCAGATATTTACGGGTTACAGCTGTTTCCCCGCCGATGCCATCGATCAGTGGACCGTCGACGTGGCCCTCGCGGATTTCCAGTCGTACGTCATTGGACCAGCCCGGTAATTTTTCCAGCGAATGCAATGCCAGCGACTGACTGTCCGCAGTGATTATTTCCCCGAGATTCAGATCGACAAAGGCGCGGCTCACCCGTCCTTGCTGCGCATACCAGCGCGCCTCTTCCAACATTCTCAGTGGCACTCGTCGGGTGGTTTGAAACCGCGTGAGCTCTTCGGCATCGGCGTCGATCAACACCCGCTTTGCAGCGGTCTCACCGAGCCCCGGACAAACACGGCGCAGCATCGCGACCGGGCCTTGCTCCAAACCGATCACCTGCGGATCGGGATCGGGCAAGCTCAATGCATCCATCAAATCGGGAGGTGGAGGAAGATGGTCCATGTGCATCTTGCGCAGGGCATCGTCGCCGATGCCATTGGCCTGCGCGATCTTGAGCAACTGCTTGTCGGCAAAGCATTCTGTCGTGTGACCAATGCGCCGCAACAGTGTCAGACGATCCCACTCGAGCGGGCGCTCCAGCGTATGACGCCAGGCGCCGTGGCCGTTGTGCTCGAGTATCGGTTGCCAAAGGCTGGTGTCGGCCGGATGTTTGATACGCCACTTTTTCAGCGATGGATCAAACCTCGTTTCATAAACCTTGCCCGCCTGCCGAATGTAGCTTTTACCGTTGAGCGAATACTGCCCCAATGCATCCGGACCCGCGTTGCCATCGAGCACAATCTGTTGCTCATAGGCACTCAAGTCTGGTTTCCATAGACGTTTTTTGCCATCGCCCCCCTGAATTTGCTCCAGCCCCTCGACCACAGGCTCCGGCGCCACGGCAGTCAGTCTGGCCAGTCCTTTACCGGCACCGGCCATGACGGCAATGAATGCGAGGTTTTCCGCGACATCGATCAGATGCGCCTTGGCGGCGGTGCGGTCCCCTTCACTCCACTCGATCACACCTTCAAACGTCTCATACAGGAGTTGGTCGACCATCACCATCATCATGACCTCACCGAGTACGGGCACGAACATTGAGACGAGGTTCAATCCCAGCATGCCGATTTCCAGCAAGTGGTTGAGTCTTTCTGCCCGCACTCTGGCATCGACGTCATCGGTGGGGACAGCCTGACTACGGGCGTCGGCGATAACCCTATCGCGGTGCTGTTCGAAGAGGTAAGTCCAGAAGTCCGTATTCAGAGACCACAAACCGTCACCTTTGCGCACCCGGCATGAAGGGTCGAGATAGGGATTTTCAACCCTCACTCGCTTGTCCTGACGCTCGGGAGGAAGCTCGTTCATGAACAAGAAGGGCGAGAGTGGCGCAAGATTGCGAAGAATAGTAAACCCGGTGGAATGCACGAAATCGGTGGGAGAATCTGCAGCCACTTTGGTGAACTGGCTGACGTAATACGGTCGATCGGAATACGCTACGAACTGACTGAAAAATCGCTGATATTTTGTCGGGCCATCGTCTTTGGACGGTTGTGCATCCCGGGCAGTGAACCGTCGTTCGAGTTCTGCTTTCATCTGCTTCAACGGGTATCGCTTGAGCGGGTGCACAGGATCGTCAGGAATATAAATAATGACGTCGGTGCCGTAGCGGTACTTTTCAGAGATAAGGAACACTGCGCAGCCAATCATCCTGCGCTTCATCAGGGCTAAATCACAAAACCATACCTGCTTGCCGCCCAGTCGAAGGTCCATCTCGCCGTCGACGAGCGAACGGATCATCTCGTAATCATTTGGTTCGATGTCCACCCTCAACAACGCCACCGCGGCCGCGGACAAAAGTGCTGCCTTCTGACTGGCAATAAACTGCTGGCGGAGCGTCGCTTCCTTATCGGCATCCGAAGGATGGAAGAACGCCTTTACATAGACCTGATATTGCGCGCCGATATCCAACGTGCGACACAGGGACAGGAACTGCCTGATCGTGATGTTGAGATCGACCACTTGAAAGGTGTCCGGAGTTGTTGTTTCTACGATAAAACTCGACTCCTCGTGAAAAGCCCCGTGCTCGCACTCCGACGCCTCGAAGTTATGGAGCGCCGCCTGCAGCAAAGAGAGCTTCAACACGTCGAATGTTGCGACCTCTATTTCAAGTACGCTGATTTCGAGCGGCCGCTTCAGGCATACCAGCGTTTTGTTGACATCGACCTCAACTGCGAACTGCTCCTTCAGCGCTTTCACCAACAGCCGGGCAGCGAATATTTCAACGTCAAGCAGTGCCGACATGGTTTTATCCAGACGGGTTTGTGCCTTGAAGCGGGCAGCGAAGCTTTCCTGCAGAATTTGTTTTTCTTCAACCGACGCCTCCTGATACCAGTGCGGCAGGTGAGCGGGGGCTGCTTTCAGCTCTGCCCGCCTTGCGGGTGTCGCATTGATCAGCCAGTCGGGAGACGTTTGCTCAAGAAACGCAGCGTGGATGCTGCTTTTTCCGGCAGCCGACGTTTTATGCAATGGTGTTTTTTGATTCGCCTCGGTCGACGAAGTCGGGGGGGACGTGGACATGGGCTCGCTCCTGATAAATGGAGCATCAGGACACCAGTTCAGGACTGTTTCCCTGCGGTACATAGTTATCGCGATGGCAACAACTGATGTCGACAGTTTCAATTGCAGGCGAACCAAGGCGCGAACCGCCGGATTGACTATGCTTGGGTGAGCTATTTTCAGGCGAGGAATTTATGGACGATCCGGCCGACAACAAGCCGCCGACCTTCTGGCAAATGCTGCACAGCGTCGTGGCGGCGGCGTTCGGGGTACAAAGCGGGAAAAACCGTGCCCGGGATTTCACCCACGGCAAACCCAGTCATTTTGTGGTGTTGGGGATAGTGTTCACGGCGGTGTTCGCGTTGACGCTGTTCGGCATCGTGAAGCTGGTGCTGCACCTGGCGGGCGTGTGATCCGGCTCAGTGCATCAAGGTCTGCAGGGTGAAGGGGTAGCGCCAGGACGTCGGCCGCCCTTTGGCCGACAGTTTGTGAAAGTCCACGCCAAAATCCTGCGTAACGCTCATCGCCAGCAATCGCTTGGCTTGCTTGCGATCAATCACTTGTAGCAACGGAATCTGCCGATCCCGACCACCGTACTGGCTGATGTCCACGCCTTCGTCATAGTCGTGCAACTGCACCAACGCCCAGCCACCGAGGCTGAAATGCCCACCCAGCAACACGCTCAGGCGATTGTCCAACAGCGCCTGCAATGCGGCCGGTGAGTTATTGAAGGCGCCGAACAGTGCACCGTTACCGGGAACGCCTCCGGTTTCGACATAGGCCTGCATGACGCCAAATGCCATCTCGTCATTGGCCGCCCAAACGAGTGAAGTGTGGGGATAGCGTTTGAACAACAGCCTGGCCTGCTCATAGGCGCGTTGACGCGTCCAGCCGCCGTACACCAACTGCCGGAGCCGAACTTGCGGATGCTCGGCCAGCGCCCGGCGCATGCCCTTTTCTCGCCGTTGTGCGGACGGGGTGATCTTCAAGCCGGAAAAGGCCAGCAGCTCGATTGTCTGTCCAGGGGGCACCGGAGGATGTTGGCGGATCAGCTCCTTGAGCATCAGATAGCCGCCCTCCTCGTCATTGGGCACCAGGCTTCCCACCCAATCAGGGTATTTGTCCGGTTGCGCACTGAGCAGGTTCACCTGATCTGCTGACAGGGCGTTGTTGACCAGAAACAGCTTTACGCCGCTGCCTTGCGCCAGACGCAGGACTTCGGGCGCCACGGATTGCTCGTTGACGAACACCAGGTAGTCGGGACGGTTGTGTCCCTGGAGCGCTTCACGGGCCTGCTTGATGATGTTTTCAGGAACGCGGTCGGCATACTGGATGCGCAAATCCATCCCAAGGTCTTTGGCCGCGGCTTGCATGAACTGCGAATAACTGACCCAGAACGCTTCTTGAGTGGTTCCCGGATTCAGGAACAACACCGACGCCGCTTGCGCGCAAGGTCCCCCGATCAGACCCAACGCCAGCAATACGCCCCTCAGAACCTTCAACATGTGTCGACGCAACCCCCGGAAATTCGCCGCGCATTATAGCCAGCGAATCTCCGGTACAACGCCGCCTTTTCCGGTTTTTGTCTGACAACCGTCAGAACAAGGCCCGGATTGGGTCGCCTACTGGTGACTGACCCAGAAAACCGCCGTCCCCACGACCAGAATGATCAAAAACAAAATCGCCCAGGCATCGACCGAGCTATCGCTTTTCTGTGCTTTGGTTGGGTTGCTCATTGCATCGCCTCTTGTCGGTTTTATCGGTGATTGCATAAAGACTCGATCACAGTAAAGACGACGATTGCCCGAGCCACAAACAGGGTCTTTGCAACAACGATTCTCATTAGGCGATTTGGTTCTTTACATATGCTCAAACATCACTTTTACGCATAACTGCAAACTGGTATCTTGCCCCGGCTCCGTAGGGAGTGCGCGGCCGTGCGCGCAGAATTGCAGAGGTTTTATCGGACTCCGGCAAGCACAAAAACGCAGCTGTATCCGAGCGACCCAAGCCTGAGAACAGGACTTATATGTACGTATACGACGATTACGATCAGCGGATCATCGAGGACCGCGTCAAGCAGTTCCGTGATCAGACCCGACGCTATCTGGCAGGGGAGCTGAGCGAAGAAGAGTTCCGCCCGCTGCGCCTGCAAAATGGCCTCTATATCCAGCGTTTCGCCCCGATGTTGCGGGTCGCCGTGCCTTATGGCCAACTGACTTCGCGCCAGATGCGAATGATGGCCAGGATCGCCCGCGACTACGACAAGGGCTACGCCCACATCAGTACCCGGCAGAACGTGCAGTTCAACTGGCCTGCCGTGGAAGACATTCCGGACATTCTCGCTGAACTGGCGACCGTGCAGATGCACGCGATCCAGACCAGCGGCAACTGCCTGCGCAACGTCACCACCGACCAGTTCGCCGGTGTCGCCGCCGACGAGCTGATCGATCCGCGCCCATGGTGCGAGATCGTCCGCCAGTGGACCACGTTCCACCCGGAATTCGCTTACCTGCCGCGCAAGTTCAAGATCGCCGTCAACGGGTCGACCTCCGACCGTGCCGCCATTGAAGTCCACGACATCGGCCTTGAGCCGGTGCACAACGCCGCTGGCGAACTGGGCTTCCGTGTGCTGGTCGGCGGTGGCCTGGGCCGTACACCGGTGGTGGGCGCGTTCATCAATGAGTTCCTGCCGTGGCAAGACCTGTTGAGCTACCTCGACGCCATCCTGCGGGTCTACAACCGCTATGGCCGTCGTGACAACAAGTACAAGGCGCGGATCAAGATCCTGGTGAAAGCGCTGACGCCTGAAGTCTTCGCGCAGAAAGTCGACGCGGAAATGGAGCACCTTCGCGGTGGCCAGACCACATTGACCGAAGCCGAAGTGCAGCGAGTCGCCAAACACTTCGTCGACCCGGACTACAAGGCGTTGGACAACCAGTCCGCCGCCCTGGCCGAGCTCGACCAACAGCACCCGGGCTTCGCCCGCTGGCGCGTGCGCAACACCCTGGCCCACAAGAAGCCGGGCTATGTCGCCGTGACCCTGTCCCTGAAGCCGACCGGCGTTGCACCGGGCGACATCACCGACAAACAGCTCGACGCCGTGGCCGATCTGGCCGACCGTTACAGCTATGGTCAGCTGCGCACGTCCCACGAGCAGAACATCATTCTGGCCGACGTCGAGCAGGACAAGCTGTTCACCCTGTGGGGCGAGTTGCGCGAGCAAGGTTTCGCCACGCCGAACATCGGCCTGCTGACCGACATCATCTGCTGCCCGGGCGGTGACTTCTGCTCCCTGGCGAACGCCAAGTCGATCCCGATCGCCGAATCGATCCAGCGTCGTTTCGATGACCTGGATTACCTGTTCGACATCGGTGAGCTGGACCTGAACATCTCCGGTTGCATGAACGCCTGTGGTCACCACCACGTCGGCCACATCGGCATCCTCGGGGTGGACAAGAAAGGCGAAGAGTTCTACCAGGTGTCCCTCGGCGGCAGCGCCAGCCGTGACGCCAGCCTGGGCAAGATCCTCGGCCCGTCCTTTGCCCAGGAAGCCATGCCTGACGTGATCGAAAAACTCATCGACGTGTACATCGAACAACGTACCGAAGACGAGCGTTTCATCGACACCTACCAGCGTATTGGCATCGACCTCTTCAAGGAACGCGTCTATGCAGCGAATCATTAAGAACAACGAAGTCGTCGACGAAACCTGGCACTTGCTGCCGAAGGATTTCAACATCGACGAGATCACCAACTGCGACGACTACATTGTCCCGTTGCAGCTGTGGCGCGAACACAGCCGCATGCTCCTGGCCCGCGACGGCGGCTTGGGCATCTGGCTGGATGCCGATGAAGAAGCCGAGGAAATCAGTGAAGACGTGGCGCAGTTCCAGGTCATCGCCCTGAACTTCCCGGCCTTCACCGACGGCCGCAACTACTCCAACGCCCGCCTGCTGCGCGACCGTTACGGTTTCAAAGGCGAATTGCGGGCGATTGGTGATGTACTGCGCGATCAGCTGTTCTACCTGCATCGCTGCGGTTTCGATGCCTTTGCAATTCGCCCGGATAAAGACCCGTACGAAGCCCTCGAAGGTTTGAAGGACTTCTCGGTGACTTATCAGGCTGCTACCGACGAACCGCTGCCGCTGTTCCGTCGCCGCTAAGCAAAAGCGCATAAAAAAGCCCTGAATCGGACATCCGCTTCAGGGCTTTTTTGTATCCGGCAAAACGGCTACGGCACGCGACTTACCAGAAGCGTTGCTGGGTCAACCGGCTCCACCAGCTCAGCAACACACGATCGACCGAACCGCTGGCAGCCATGCCGATACGCTCCGGCAGGCTTTTGCGTTCGGCGTAGTGCAAGTGGTAAAGCTCGGATTGTTTGGCGCGCTCGGCCAGGTACTCGTCGCTGGTCTTGAGTTCATCCACCAGTTGCTTGTCGAGTGCCGCGACACCGAGCCAGATTTCACCCGTGGCGACATCGTCGATGGCCAGTTGCGGGCGATAGCGGGACACGAAGTTCTTGAACAACTGATGGGTGATGTCCAGGTCTTCCTGGAACTTCTCCCGCCCCTTCTCGGTGTTTTCGCCAAACACCGTCAGGGTACGTTTGTATTCGCCGGCCGTGAGGACTTCGAAGTCGATGTCGTGCTTTTTCAGCAGGCGATTGACGTTAGGCAACTGCGCCACCACGCCGATCGAACCAAGGATCGCGAACGGTGCGCTGATAATCTTCTGCCCGATGCACGCCATCATGTAGCCGCCGCTCGCGGCGACTTTATCGATGCACACGGTCAGCGGCACGCCGGCGTCACGGATGCGCGCCAGTTGCGAGGACGCCAGGCCGTAGCTGTGAACCATCCCGCCGCCACTTTCCAGGCGCAAGACCACTTCGTCCTTGGGCGTGGCGAGGGTCAGCAGTGCGGTGATCTCATGGCGCAGGCTCTCGGTGGCCGAGGCCTTGATGTCGCCATTGAAATCCAGCACGAACACCCGTGGTTTGACCTCGGGTTGTTTCTTCTGTTTTTTGTCGGTTTTAGCCTGGGTCTTGCGCAACGCCTTGAGTTGATCCTTGTCGAGCAAGGTTTGCTCAAGGCGTTCACGCAGCCCTTTGTAGAAATCATTGAGCTTGCTGACCTGCAACTGACCGGCCGTTTTACGTCGCCCCTTGCTGCGCAGGGCCGCAAAACTGGCGAGGACCACCAGAATGGCGATCACCAGGGTCACGGTTTTGGCCAGGAAAATGCCGTACTCGGTGAAAAACTCCACAGGGACTCCTTAAACGATGCGCAACTCGAACGCGCGGGATGCCTCCAGCATACCCATGCACCAGCCTGTCGACCAGCCGTGAAACCTCTGGCAACAGGCCTGTAACGGGCATTTCAAACAAGCGTATGTTTTTTCATTGACAGCTCACCGTCATCCTCATAACCTCGCCAAACCTTCAACGTACCGGGACGACGCGGACGTGGGCAGTATCTATTTGATTCGACATGGCCAGGCCTCCTTTGGTGCAGACGACTACGACGTTCTGTCACCGACCGGTATTCGCCAGGCAGAAATCCTCGGCCAGCACCTGGCGGAACTCGGGATCAGCTTCGATCGCTGCCTCGCGGGCGATTTGCGCCGCCAGCAGCACACGGCCAACAGCGCGCTGGAACAATTCGCTGCCGTGGGCCTGCCGGTGCCGATCCTGGAGACGGATGCGGCGTTCAACGAATTCGATGCTGACGCGGTGATCCGCGCCCTGTTGCCAGCGATGCTGCCGGACGAGCCCGAAGCCCTGAACATCCTGCGCAATGCGCCGCAGAATCGCGGTGAGTTCCAGCGCATTTTTGCCCTGATCATTGAGCGCTGGTTGACCGGCAACTACGACACCCCTGGGCTGGAAAGCTGGCTGGGCTTTGTCGAGCGGGTTCAGGGCGGTCTTGACCGAATTCTCGAGCTAGCCGACAACACCCAGAAAATCGCCGTGTTCACGTCCGGTGGCACCATCACTGCCCTGCTC
>Ga0247818_10002811_pt1 | contig 11233 bp, 10 predicted proteins | sample 13C_Glucose_Day1_FD_192424 | JGI IMG/M metagenome (GOLD analysis project Ga0247818, IMG submission 192424) | Soil microbial communities from agricultural site in Penn Yan, New York, United States - 13C_Glucose_Day1 | ecosystem: Environmental > Terrestrial > Soil > Agricultural land | place...
CGGTGGAGCCGTTGTCCGCCAGGGTGTCGGGAAGACCGATCGCCCAATTCTTGACCCGCGAGTCGATGATTTCGATGGCCGGCAGGGCATAGTCAATGGCGTTGATGACGTCGGCAATGGTGGTGTTCCGTCCGCCGAGGTGCCCCTTCAGGACGAAAGCGGGCTCGAGTTCCACGAAGGGCTCGATGAACGTGTCCAGCTTCAGGGTGGTGCCCTCGTAGGCGAAGCTGCTGGCCAGCAGGTGCCCGTAGTCTGGCTGGTCAAGGCCGAAGGCGTCCTGCATGACCTTGGCGATGTTGCCGAGCTTGTAGCCCACCAGGCGGTCACCGTTTTCGACGGCATGGCTGACGTTGATCTTCTGCACCGCGAACGCGGCATCGACGTCCAGGAACGGCCAGGTTTCAGTGGGGGCTGCGATCGGCTGGCCCTGCAGCCGGGAGGCCCGGAGGGTGCCGGCGATTTCTTCGAGCGCGGTGGTGGTCATGTGTGAAGTCCTTTGTCTGCCAGGAAGGTGGTACTCCGGCCCCGGACGGTGTCTGTTGCGGGAGCCTGTCCGGGGCCGGAAGTTTGGGATGCTACTGCGCGTGTTCGGGTTTGCCGTCGATGAGGCGGTTGATCTGCCAGGGGTTGGCATCCTGGAGGGGTGCGGGGCGGAGTTGGTCGGGGAAGTTTTGGTAGGCGACAGGGCGCAGGAAGCGGTCGATCGCGAGTGATCCGACAGAGGTGGTTTTGGCGTCGGAGGTGGCGGGGTAGGGGCCGCCGTGGACGACGGCGTGGCCGACTTCGACGCCGGTGGGCCAGCCGTTGATGATGATCCGGCCTACCTTGCGTTCGAGGGTGGGGATCAGCGGTGCGGCGGCGGGGTAGTCGTCCTCGGTGATGTGCAGGGACGCGGTGAGCTGTCCTTCGAGCTTGCCGGTGGCCTCGATCAGGTCTTCGATGCCTTTGTAGCGGACCACGAGGGATGCGGCGCCGAAGACTTCTTCGTGCAGGACGGGGTTGGTGATGAAGACGTCCAGGTCGGCGGTGAAGACCGTCGGTGCCGGGGAGTTTTCGCCCGGGCCCTCGGTGCCGCGGCCGAGGAGTTTGACGTCGGCGGCTGCCTGGAGTGCGTCGTGTCCGTGCTGCCAGGCGGTGGCGATGCCGCCGCTGAGCATGGTCTGGCCGGACAGTTCGGTGACCGCGTTGGTGACGGCGGCGGTGAAGCGGTTGCCGGCGTCGCCTTCCGGGACGAAGACCAGTCCGGGGGAGGTGCACAGCTGTCCGGAGCTGCCGGTGACGGATCCGACGTACTGCCGGGCGAGGGTCTGGACGTCGCCTTCGAGGGCGCCGGGGAAGACGTACACGGGGTTGATCGAGGACATTTCGGCGTAGACCGGGATCGGTTCGGGGCGTGCGGCTGCGGTGCGCATGAGGGCGGTGCCGCCGGCGCGGGAACCGGTGAAGCCGACGGCTTTGATGGCGGGGTCGGCCACGAGGGCCTGGCCGATGCTGGCGCCGGAGCCGTAGACGAGGGAGAAGGCGCCGGGGTGCAGGCCGAGGTCGGTGACGGCCTTGGTGATGGCCTGGCCGACGAGTTCGGCGGTTCCGGGGTGGGCGTTGTGTGCTTTGACGATCACGGGGCAGCCGGCCGCGAACGCCGAAGCGGTGTCGCCGCCGGCGACGGAGAACGCGAGCGGGAAGTTGCTGGCACCGAACACGGCCACGGGGCCGAGCGGGATCTGGCGCTGGCGGATGTCGGCGCGGGGCAGGGGTGTGCGGTCCGGGATCGCCGGGTCGATGCGGACCCCGCGGAAGTCGCCGTGGCGGACGACGTCGGCGAAGAGCCGCAGCTGGCCGGTAGTCCGGGCACGTTCGCCGCGCAGCCGGTCCAGGCCAAGCCCGGTTTCGATCGAGGTCCGTTCGATGAGGTCGTCGCCGATGGCCTCGATGTTCTCCGCGATTGCTTCCAGGAACCGGGCGTGCTGTTCCGGTTCGAGGGTGCTGAAGGAATCGAAGGCATCGGCGGCCGCCTCGGTGGCCGTCTTGAGCTGCTGGTCGCTGATCAGGGTGTAGGCAGGTTCGAGCTGTTCGTTGGTGGCCGGGTTGATCCCGTGGGCCGTGCCGCTGGTGCCGGGGGTAGCTTCCCCGGCGATAAGGGAATGTCCTGCGAGAGTCATGTGTGGCGCCTCCTGGGGCGGTCGAAGATCAGAAGAGGTGGGCGTTCCGGCAGGGGCACGCCTAGGCGTTGCCTGCTCCCAAGTGCCAGATGCCGAGGGCGGAAAGCAGTTCGCGCGGGTCCCAGACCACCCATTCCTCGGCGAGCTTGTCGCCGTCGAAACGGAGGAAGGACGCGCCGGTCACGGCGATGCTGCGTCCGGTGGCGGGGACATCCATGAATTCGCCGGTGTGGGTGCCTGTGGTTTGCCAGTGGACGGCCACCTTGGTGCCGTCCTCCACGATCTCCAGGATTTCGGTGCTGGAATCCGGGAACGCTGTGTGCATCGCTTCGATGGTTTTCCGAAGGCTGGCGTAGTCCTCGGTGCCGGACTTGGAGCGGCGGACGTAACCGGGGGCGAGGAGCCGCTCGAACGCGGCCAGATCTCCGTCGCCCCAGGCGCCGTTCCATGCCTCGAGAATGGTGTCGCGGCGGCTCATGATGCGCTCCTTGCAGGTTCCGTGGCGGGGATTTCGATGGGCAGGTACTGGCCGAACTTTCCGCCCCTGAACAGCAGGGCATCGCCGGTTCCCTCGCTCATGTTCGTCACGGAACCGACCACCATGTAGTGGTCTCCGACGACGACCTCGGCCGTCACGACGCAGTCGATGTAGGCGGTGGCACCGTCCAGGTGCGGGGTTCCGAGGGGGCCGGGGGCGCAGGGCAGGCCCTCGAACTTCTCAGGTCCCTTCCGGGACAGCGACCGGCAGATGCTGATCTGGTCGTCGGAAAGGATGTTGGCGGTGAATTTCTGCAGTTTGCGCAGTTTCGGCCAGCTGGAGGAGGACTTGTCCACGCAAAACATGACCAGGGGCGGCTCCAGTGACAGGGACTGGAAGGTGCCGACGACGAGGCCGAGCTTCTCGTCGTCGTCGTTGATGCCGGTGATGGCCGTGACACCGGTGGGCAGCTTGCCCAGGATCTGGCGGTACAGGCTGGGAGTGATGTCGCTGTCCGGAGTTTTCTCGGGACTTGGGGTGATATCCATATCAGTCTTCCTTGATCAGATGGATTGGATCGGGCGAAGGATCAGGCATTTTCGCGGAAGCTGCCGAAGCGACCGCCGTGGAAGATGAGCGGGGCGGAAGCCCCCTCAGCGGGCGTCATGTCCAGCACGCTGGCGATGACGACAACGTGGTCCCCGGCCGTGAACTGCTGTTCAATGCGGCAGTCGAACCAGGCAAGGGATCCGTGGATGTGCGGGGTGCCCCACGCGGATTCGGACCAGGCCACATCGCTGAGCTTGTCTTCACCCTTGGCAGAGAGGGCACGGCACACCTGCTGCTGGTCCTCGGCGAGGAGGCTGATGCTGAACTGGCCCGCCTCGGCAATCCTGGGCCAGCTGGTGGAGGAGTGCATGACGCTGAAGGTCACCAGCGCCGGCTCCATGGACAGCGAGGCGAACGTTCCCACGATCATGCCGTTCTGGGTCCCGGCGACCGGGTCCGTTGAACAGATCGCGGCAACGCCGGTGGGCAGGTGGCGCATGACGACACGGTAGGTGTCGGAATCGATCCGACGGGCTTCCAGGACGGGGGCGGTCATGCGCTCTCCTCCCGTACGGCGGCCTTCAGTTCAGCGTGGATGTTGCGGCCGGCGCGCAGGCCGGACTCGATGGCGCCGTCGAAGAACCCGGCCCAGATGTTCGCGGTGTCGCTGCTGGCGAAGTGCAGTGCGCCTTCGGACGCCTGCTGTGCGGCGTGGTACTTGGTGAGCTGGCCGGGGCGCTGGATCTGCCAGGTTTCCTCGGCGTAGGGGTCTTCGCCCCACTTGTGTCCGGTGACCTCGAGGACTTCCAGGTCGTCGCGCCAGACTTTGATGGCTTCCTGGACCTGGTCCTTGTCGGTGACGTCGATGCGGTTCGCGTCGGCGCCGAAGCCGACCAGGACGGCGTCGGTGTCGCTGACGAATTCGGTGCGGATCACGGAGAGCGGCTTGTCCTGGGCGGAGTACGCGAAGAACGGCTTGATCGGGCCCTTCACCCGGATCCATGCCTTAACACCCTGGGATGCGGTCTTTTCCCGGCTCGGGGCGAGCTTGCCCTCGGACAGGGCGGGCTGGACGTCGAGCTTGTGCAGGATGTTCTGCGACAGGGTGATGACCACCTTTTTGGCCTGGATTTCCTGGCCGTCGCCGTAGGCGATGGTGGCGCCGTCGCTGTTGTGGCGAACGCTGGCCACCGGGGCGTTGAGGCGAATGTCGGCGGTGCTGTCCTGGGCAATGGCATTGACCAGCCCGTCGTTGCCGTTCTTCAGGCGGTAGATGGCGGAGGCCTCGTGCATCAGGTGCCAGTGGCCGGAGGACCCGGCGGTCCAGCGCAGCGCGTTGACGTAGGCGCACTGGTCCAGGGGTGCGTTGAAGTGGCCCACCCAGGCTGCTTCGTTGGCGTTCCGCTCGTCCTCGGAGAGGTCCAGCTTGTCCAGGATTTCCTGCAGGTTGTACTGATCCACCTCGGCCAGGCTCTCCACGGTCAGCGGTGCATCCGGGCGGGGCAGCCACTTCATGGTGTCTTCCAGCAGCCGGGTCATGCCCGGGTCGATCAGCTTCATGAAGTCGTCCAGGTTGCCGCGGCGGACTTCGTTGCCGGCCAGCCAGTAGGTTTCCTCCGAGCGGGGGCCGCGGGAGACCTCCAGGCCGTAGCGGGTGACCTCGGCCCAGACGTGGGGCTGGGTCCAGTGCAGCCAGTTGCCGCCGAGCTCCAGGTTCTGGCCCAGCCGGCGCTCGGTGTACACGCGGCCGCCAAGACGGTCGCGGGCTTCCAGGACGACCACGCTGTGGCCGCGGTTGCTCAGTTCACGGGCTGTGGTCAGGCCGGCAAGACCGGCACCGATGACGACGACGTCAGTCTGTTCAGTCATTGAAGTATCCTTCGTTGTTTCCGTCGTGATGCTTAGTTGCTGGCCAGGGCGAGCCGGGCCGTGCGGTGCCCCGTTGCAGGGTGACCGTCCAGGGTGTGCTTCTGGCCGAAGAGCTTTTCGCGCAGGGTTACCGGATCCTGGTCCGGACCGGGAGCCGGGGCGATCAGGCCCTGTGCGCGCAGTTCCGGCAGGGCGAGTTCGATGAAGTCTTCCCAGCTGCCGGGCTTGGTGATGTAGCTGAGGTTGACGCCGTCGACGTCGGCTTCATCCCGCCAGCGGCGCAGCTCAGCGGCCACAGTTTCCGGGGAGCCGACAATGGTGGAGCCGGTGCCGCCGACCGCGAGGAACTCTGCGATCTGGCGCGGGGTCCAGTCCCGGTCCGGGTCGGCCTTGGAGAACATGTCCACCATGGACTGGCCAGCCTTCGTGCCGACGGACCGCAGGGGGGTGTCCAGCTCGTACTCGGACATGTCGATGCCGGTCCAGCCGCTGAAGCGGGCCAGGATTCCGTCGATGGGTGCGTTCTCCACGGCCTTGCGGTACTTGGCCTGGGCTTCCTCATCGGTGGGGGCGACGACGACCGTGAGGAGGATGACCACCCTGACGTCCCGGGGGTCGCGGCCGGCGTCCGCCACTGCCTGGCGGAGCTTGGCCACCGTGCGCTTGGCGCCCTCCACGGATGTGCTCTGGATGAAGACTGCCTCCGCGTGCTTGCCGCCGAACTCCATGCCCCTGGCGGACGAGCCTGCCTGGAACAGGACCGGGGTGCGCTGCGGGGAAGGCTCGCACAGGTGGAATCCGGGCACGGTGAAGTGCTTGCCGGAATGGTCGATCTGATGCACCTTGGCGGGATCGATGTACGTTGCCGATTCAACGTCCCGGACCACGGCGTCCTCCTCGAAGGAGCTCTCCCAGAGCTTGTAGACGACGTCCATGTACTCGTCGGCCATGTCGTAGCGCTCGGCCGGGGTGAGCTGCTGTTCCTTGCCGAGGTTGCGGGCGGCGGCCTCGGAGTAGGAGGTCACGATGTTCCAGCCCACCCGGCCGGACGTGAGGTGGTCCAGGCTGCTGTACTTGCGCGCCAGCAGGTAGGGCGGCTCGTAGGTTGCCGAGCAGGTCACGCCGAACGTGAGGTGCTTGGTCACGGCGGCCATGCCGCTGATCAGCACGGTCGGGTCGTTGATCGGGAACTGTGCGGCGTCGCGCAGGGCTGCATCCCCGTTTCCGCCGTAGACGTCGTGGTAACCGACATTGTCGGCGAAGAAAATACCGTCGAAACCGGCCTTTTCGAGCGTCTGCGCGACACCCGTCCAGTACTGCAGGTCCGTGTACCGGTGGCCCTGATCGCCTTCGGCCCGCCAGGAACCAGAGGTCAGGTGGGACGGCGCAAAGACGTCAAAAGCGAAAAGGCTCAATGGTGCATTTTTCATGGCAGCGGTGCTTCCTTGGACTCGTGCCGGACAAGGCGACAACTTTCGGGGTGACGTTCATAAGATGAACACTGCGTTCAATTTATGATGTAAGCCAGCTCACTGTCAAGGGCTGGTCAATTGGTCCGCGGGATTACGTGCCGCATCTTGACACTGAATGTGGCGCATGCCATATTTTTGACCACGGCGTTCGGAAAATGAACGAACTCGCCTTGGCTCTTTCGCCTCCCCAACCACCGCCGCTGATATCGCCGGCGCCTTCATCCCCGTTCGAATTGGCACGATCCACAAGGAAGTCCATCGTGAATACACCTGTTACACCGGCCCCGGGGCCGTCGCTGCAATCGTCGGTTGCACCGGATCCGCAGAAGAAGCGGTTCTTGTACAAGCTCAGTGGAGTGATCGCCGGCGGCATGTTCATCGACGGCTTCATCTTGGGCGGTATCGGGCTCGTCATGCCGGCCATGACCTCCGATTTGAGCCTGTCTGCCACGTGGCAGGGCCTGATTGGCGCCTCGGCCCTGATCGGCATCTTCTTTGGCGGTCCACTTGGTGGCTATTTCGCCGACAAGATCGGGCGCAAGCCCATGTTCATCGTCGACCTGGCCATCTTCCTGCTTGGCTCCGCGGCACAGTTCTTCGTTGCCGACGCCTGGCAGTTGTTCCTGATCCGCCTGCTCATGGGTATGGCAATCGGCGCCGATTACGCCATCGGCTGGCCCCTGCTGGTCGAATTCTCGCCTGCACGGTTGCGCGGCAAGCTCATGGCCTTCCAGGAGGTGGCCTGGTACGTGGGTTACCTGCTCTCCTACGCCGTCGGCTACTACATGTCCACAGCGATCCATGCCGACTGGCGCATCATCCTCGGCATGAGCACGGTTCCTTCCCTGATCGTCTTCCTGCTCCGGCTGGGCACTCCCGAGTCGCCGCGTTGGCTTATCAGTAAAGGCAGGGTTGAGGAAGGCATGGCCATCGCCCGGGAATGCATGGAGGAGGCCGACGTCCGGGACCTGGCGCACGAGAAGTCCGAACGCCCCGACTTCCGCAAGCTTTTCTCCCCCCAGTACCTCAAGTCCACGATCTTCGTCTGCATGTTCTGGGTCTGCAATGTGACCCCGTACTTCGCCATTGCCACCTTCTCGCCGATCGTGCTCGAGAGCCTGGGCGTTGAGGATGGCCTGGCCGGAGCGCTGCTGCTCAACGGCGTGGTCGTGGCCGGCGCATTGGCCTCCATGTTCCTCATTGAGCGCGTGGGACGCCGCAAGCTGTCCATCCCGCCGATGTGGATTGCCGCCGTCGCCCTGGTTGTCATCGGCCTGTTCGCCCACGTTTCGCCGATCATCATCCTGGTCTGCTTCATCACCTTCTCCTTCTTCAACGCCATCTCCACAGCCCTGACCGGTGTCTACCCGGGCGAGGTATTCCCCACGGAAATCCGCGGTGCCGGCGTCGGCTTTGCCACGGCTTTTTCCCGCATCGGTGCGGCGGCAGGAACATTCATCCTCCCGATGTCGGTAGAGGGCCTGGGCGTGGGGGCTACCATGCTGATCGCCGCCAGCATTTGTGTGCTCGGCGCAGTCATCTCCCAATACCTGGCGCCGGAGACGAAGGGTCTGAGCCTCAGCGACACCTCGGCACCCATGGCCAAAGCGGCCCTGGCCAAGGCCGCAGCGAAGTAGCACCGCGGCCTTTCCGGATTGAGTAATCGGAAGGGGCCCTGCCCGGGCTTGCGCCGGCAGGGCCCCTTCCGTGCTGAGCACCAACTCCGTGCTCCACACCAACACAAGGCACCAAACAACCGTTGACCCCAAGGAGAACCAGCACATGAAAATTTACGGTGACAGTGAACGGGACAGCGGTCTGCGTACCCCGCCGCTGATCCTCGACGACGGCGAGACCCACCCGGGTGCCTGGATCAGTTTCCGTGACCCGGCTGTTGTGGACACGCTCGCGGCCGAAGGATTCGACTGGATCTGCATCGACGGCCAGCACGGCGGCCCGGAAACCCACAAGATGCAGCCACTCATCGAAGCCGCACACCTGTTTTCCGTCCCGTCCATCGTCCGTGTTCCCGGGCACGACATGGGCACCATCGGCCGGATCCTCGACGCCGGAGCCAGCGGAATCATCTTCCCGACGGTAGAGACGGCGGCGGCAGCGGCGTCACTCATTTCCGCCTGCCGCTTTCCCTCCCGCGGAAACCGCAGCTACGGTCCTACCCGCCGCAGCCCGCGGTACCCCAAGCCGGTCCCGGGCAACCCGCAGGATGACGCCCTGTGCATTCTGATGATCGAAACAGCCGCCGGACTGGCGAACCTCGACGAAATCCTCGCGACCGGACCGGACGGCATTTTCGTGGGTCCCTACGACCTGTCCCTCAGCCTGGGCATGACCCTGGAGGAACTGACGGGCGAAGGGCCGGACGGAATACTCGCGGACATCGCACGCCGCTGCGCGGCAGCCGGCGTCACCCCCGGCATCTACACCGGAGAGCCCGCACTCTCCGAGAAGATGGCCGCCCTCGGATTCCGCTTCATGCCGGCCGCCTCTGACACCGGGCTGCTGGCTGTCGCGGCCCGCAACGCAGTTTCCGCGGCCCGGCGGCTCACGGCCGCAAAGGCCATGAGCTAGTCCCGAAACCAAGCCGGTACGGGGAGCGCCGCACCAATCGTCGACTGGCCCCAAGCCAACCCACAAGGAGAACTGCCATGCCCTATGCCATGCAAATCACCCGGGCCGGAGGCCCGGAAGTGTTCGAGCGGATCCACGTTCCGCGTCCGGTCCCCGGCCCGGGCCAGGTGCTGGTACGCGTCGCCGCGGTGGGGGTGAACTTCATCGAGACATACCAGCGTTCGGGCGTCTACGCGGTCGACTACCCCCTGGTTCCCGGCGTCGAGGGTGCGGGCACAGTCGAGGAGGCCGGCGCGGGCGTCACCGGGTTTGCGGTGGGGGACCGGGTTGCCACGACAGAGGGCGCGGGCAGCTACGCGGACTACATGGTGCTGGACGCTGATAAGGCGCTTCCCGTGCCGGACGGCGTCTCTGACGACGTTGCCGCGGCGCTGCCGGCGCAGGGCATCACCGCCCACTACCTGATCAACTCCAGCTACCGTGTCCAACCCGGTGACACCGCCCTTACCTATGCCGGTGCCGGCGGGGTGGGACTGCTGCTGATCCAGCTGCTCAAGCTCCGCGGCGCCACCGTCATCACCACGACGTCGACGCCGGAAAAGGCCGAACTGGCCCGGGAAGCCGGCGCCGACCACGCGCTGGACTACGCCGAGGTCCCCCGGCGGGTGCGCGAGCTGACCGGCGGCCGCGGCGTCGACGTCGTCTATGACGGCATCGGCAAAGACACCTTTGAAGGTTCTCTGGACGCCCTGCGGGTGCGCGGCACGCTGGTGCTCTTTGGCGGAGCTTCCGGGCAGGTGCCGCCCTTCGATCTGCAGCAGCTCAACGCCCACGGCTCCCTGACCGTCACCCGCCCCAAAATCGACGATTTCCTGCTTGGCGCCGTGGAGCGGCGCTGGCGCTCCGAGGAAATATTCGGCCTGGTGGCCGACGGAAAACTCAAGGTCACCATCGGCGCCCGCTATCCCTTGAAGCATGCCGCTGCTGCCCATGCCGCAATGGAGTCACGGGCAACCACCGGCAAGATCATCCTGCTTCCTTAAGCTCGGGGGTGAACGCCCCGTTCGCTAATTGAAGGGGCATAGGATGGATGTGGACAGCACGGGCCACGCGCCCTGAGCGAATGTGAACCGGGAGCAGACATGGCGGCGGGACAAAGCGCAGCAGAAGCAGACGAAGCACAAGGTAGCGATGCCACGACTGCCGAAGAGTCGGCGGACCTGACCAACAAGTCCGTCATTAAGGCAACCGTCCTGCTCAGCGAACTTGGCCGCCACCGGCAGGGCATCACCGTGACGGAACTGGCCCAGGCCGTGGGGATGACCCGTCCGACGGCCTTCCGGCTGCTTCTGAGCCTGGAACAGACCGGCTTCGTGGACCGCGTGGACAACCGCTATCTGCTCGGCTGGCAGGTGGCAAGGCTGGGCAGGCTTGCCGACCCTTACACGGGTGCCGTTGCCAGGATCCAGCCCATCCTGGACGAATACGCCGCGAAGCTCAAGGAGACGATGAGCTTCGCGATGGTCCGGAGTGAAACTTCCTACGACGTCATCGCCGAGGCCTCGGGCTCCCGCTACCTGAACGCCACCCACCTGTACGTTGGCGGGAACTACCCTGCTCATGCCAGTGCTACGGGGAAACTCCTTCTCTCTGAACTCAGTGACGACGCCATTGCCGCCACGCTGCCTGAGAAGCTGGAGTCCTACACCGCCCGCACCATCACGAACCGGAAGGCACTCCTGCAGGAGATCCGGCAGGTCCGCGAACAGGGCTATGCCGTCATCGATGAGGAGCTCGAAGAGGGCCTTTTCGCCGTCGCCTATCCGGTGCGCAACGGTTCGGCCGGGCTGATCGGAGTGCTTGCCGCCCAGGGGCCGGTTCAGCGGTTCAAATCGGACAAGCTGCCTGGAGTTGTCGACCAGCTACATAAGGCCGCCGACGAGGTCGCGAAGGCTTTGTCCTAGAGACCCCTGCGCGGCCCGGTAATCGTGCGCGCCCGGTAATCAGGTGTTCGCCATGGCGATCAGGTGCTCACGCGACGGGTATTTCCATTCCACGTACTGAACGGGGACGCCGGCGCGTTCAGCCACCACTCCATGGGTGACGCCGTCGGGGCC
>Ga0247818_10002812_pt1 | contig 11233 bp, 7 predicted proteins | sample 13C_Glucose_Day1_FD_192424 | JGI IMG/M metagenome (GOLD analysis project Ga0247818, IMG submission 192424) | Soil microbial communities from agricultural site in Penn Yan, New York, United States - 13C_Glucose_Day1 | ecosystem: Environmental > Terrestrial > Soil > Agricultural land | place: USA...
GCGGCCGCGGCGGCGAGCGCCTTCGACACGGCCTTGGGGCCCTGGGCCTTGGCCGCGGCTTCCTTGACCGCGGCCGAGTCCCACATCACGGGCTTGCCGGCCTCGAAGACGGTTCCGCCGACGGCCGCGTCCTCGGCCCTGATGGCGCCGGAGGCGTCCTCCTCGACCTTGAGGCCGTCGGTCTTCAGACCCAGGTCGAGCCGGGCCAGCCTCGGGTCGGCCGCGGCCTCGGGGGTCTTGACCACCAGGAGGTGGCCGAAGCCGTCCGCCTCGGCGCGCACCGTGAGGTCGACGCCGGGCAGGGCGTCCTTGTACGTGGCCGTGTCCCCGTCGAGCGCGGGTGCGGGAAGCTTCCCGTACGGCCAGGTCAGGGCCATCTCGCGGCCCGCCTGGTTCATGGTGACGAACGGCTTGCCGGCGGTGCCGTCCGAGAAGGACAGCGCGACCGCCGCGGCCTTCGGCGAGACCGAGCCGTCGGCGTGCCGTACGAGGGTCCGGTCGATGTCGACCCACGTACCTTCCTGGAAGGTACGGACGGGGTCGGTGTACTCGCGGGCCGTGAACGTGCCGTTCGGCTCGGCGTAGATCTCCCGGCGCGAGGTGCGCATGCCGAGGATCTCGACCTTCTGGCCGCTCTTCTTGGCGACGGTCAGTGCCTCGGCCTCGCTCTGTACCGGCTTGCCCGCCGCGGCGATCGACGGCTCGGAGGCCTCGTCGGGAGCGGGACCTTCCGACTGGGCGCTGAGGATCCCGGTCATCACCGCGCCCGCCACCACTGCGGCGAGCGCGCCACGCAGCACCGGGCCGCGTCGTATGCGTCTGGACATGCGTCTGTTCTCCAGGTCGTTCGTCAACGGGTCACGGCTCCGAACGCGACATCGCCCGTGGGGACGCCGTCCCAACCGGGCTTGAAGGTGCGGGTGGGCGTCCCGCCGGACGCCACGTTCCAGCTGAAGGAGTGGACGGCGTGTTCCGCGGCGGGCCCGTAGGGCATGCCCACGTACAGGGCGGACGGGGTGGCGCCCAGGCTCATTCCGGCGAGCTGGCGGGGCGCGGGTTCTCCCGGGATGCCCCAGCCCGGGTCGATCCAGGCGTCGGAGGCGCCGGCCGCGCCGACGAGCGGGAAGATCTGCACTCCGCCCTTCTCCATGTGTTCCTCTGAGGACTCCTCGCCCGGCACGCCGACCGCGAGCCGGACGGTGGTGGCCGAAGCGGTGCTGTTGGGGGCGGTGTTGACCGCGGCGAGCCGCTGTCCGAAGAAGTCCCCGGCCTCGGTCTGCTCCTCGGCGTCCGCGGTGTTCTGGTCGAGCCAGTAGACCTGTGTGAAGGTTCCGGAGGCCGTGATGCGGAAGACCTGGACGGCTCCCGCGTCGACCGTCGTGGACAGGTCCTCGCCCGGGATGCCGACGGCGAGCAGGACCTCGGTCGTCGAGGTGGCGCCCGAAGGCCGGTACGGGACCATGGCGAGCGCGGTACCGAAGGCGTCGCCCGCCTCCTCAGCTCCCTGGATACCGTCAATGTCCTGGGACAGCCCCACCAACGGCTTGGGGAGGCCGGACACGAGGGTGTGGCTGAAGACCGCGACACCGCCGGCGAACGGTACGTCGCCTATCGCCTCGCCCGGCCCGGCCACGGCGAAGTGGGTCGGGGTGGTCGCGAACGACGAGCCGAAGCGGTCGTCGACCTCCATCGTCCCCGGCACCGCTCCGGCGGTGGTCGTGTCCTGGTTGATGCCGACGGCGGTCGCCGCGTCGGCGGAGAGGTAGAAGAAGACGCCGGCGTCCTCGACCGTCCCCAGGGCTTCGCCGGGGGCGCCGATCATCAGGTACGAGGTTCCCGCCGCGGTCTTTCCGCCGGCCAGGGCGTAACCGACCCAGTCGCCCGTCTCCCTCCCACCGCCGAGCGAGGAGGTCGCACCCTGGGAGTGCTCCTTGACAGCTTTCCCGCCGGCGGGTCCGGCCGCCGAACCGTAGACGATCTGGACCAGACCCGCGTCGCGAACCGTGAGGTCGTCCGCGGCGAGGTCCTCGTACGGGATGCCGACGGCGATGTCGCTGCACCCGTCGGCGTCCGCGTCGTAGACGGCGAAGGAGAAGCCGAATTGGTCGTCCGGCTCGGCGCCCCCCGGAACGTTCGGCGTCTCCTGGGACAGTTGCGTGCTGCCCTTGTCGCCGCCGTAGACGATGTGGATCAGACCGGCCCCCGGGACGTTGTTGACCGTCCCTTCGGGGTCGGCGATCACGGTGTCCCTGACGCCGTCCCCGTTGAAGTCGGAGTCCACGCCCGAGCATCCGGCGGCCAGGGCGGTGGCGGGCGCCGTGAAGGGCGCCCCCGGGCCGAAACCCAGGGCAAATGCGGTCAGGATCACGGCACTTGCGGCGAGCGCTGTTCTTCCTCTGGCCGTGCGCCGCGGTGGGCGCATCGGACTGGTCACAGAAATGGTTCCTCCCCTGATCGTTCCGGCTCGCCGTCGGCCGGAGGTCCCCGAAACGGCTTCGGGCATGGTGGTGACAGCCGTCTCGCGACGGAGTCGTACGGCGCTCATGGGTGTGGAAGGCGTGGCGGCCCCGGACAGCGCGGGAACACGCGACGGCAGAAGGCCGGGCGGGCGGCACCCGGCCGTACGGCATTCACCGCCGCACCGGTTCCGAGGGTCACTGCCGCGCGGGGTGCACACCGGCATGTGCCGTGCACCCCGCCCGCGCCGGGTATCAGCTCAGCCGGACACCGAAGGCGACGGCGTCGGCCGGGATACCGCCTTCACCGGGGCGCCAGGTCTGCGTGGGTGCGCCGCCGTTCGGGGTGTTCCAGGGGAACGCGTGGACGGCCTTGTTCCCTGCGGGGCCGTAGGGGACGCCGACGTACAGCGACGTCGGGCTCGAACCGAGGCCCATGCCGGTGAGCATGCGGGGCGCGCGGAGGGCGGGAACGCCGTCGCCGGGTGAGATCCAGCTGTCACCGGCTCCGGGCTCGCCGAGCAGCGGGAGGATGTGGACGCCGCCCTCCTCCGGGTACTCCTCGGTGAGCTCCTCGCCGGGCGCCGCCACGGCGAGCCGCATCGTCGCCGCGGTGCCTGTGGCGGTCGGGGCGGTGTTGGCCGCGGTGAGGCGCTGCCCGAAGAAGTCGCCCGCCTCGGCCGAGCCTTCGACGTCGGGCTGGTTCTGGTCGATCCACTTGAGGGGCTGGAGGGTTCCGTCCGCCTTGATGTGGTACGTGTGGACGGCTCCGGCGTCGACCGTGGCGGCCAGATCCTCACCGGGAACGCCGACCGCGAGAAGCGAGTCGTTGTTCGCGGTCGCCCCGGCGGGACGGTAGGGGGCCATCCCCAGGGAGAGGCCGTACTGGTCTCCGGTCTGCGCGGTGGTGTCACCGGTGCCGCTGCGGCCCTGGCCCATGCCGAAGAGCGGGGCCGGGATGCCGTCCGTGTTGATCGAGGGCCGGAACGCGATGACAGCCCCGGCGAACTCGACGTTCTGGGACGTGGTGGCGATGGATTCGCCGGGGGCGCCGACGACGAAGTGGCGGTCCGTCGCGGCGATCGACGCGCCGAAGCGGTCGTTGGGCTCGGGATCCTCCCAGACGCCCGCCGAGTCCTGCGCGACGTGGGCCACGTCGTACCCGGTGCCGTAGACATGGTGGAACATCCCCATGTCCTTGCCTTCGGCACCGTCCTCGCCGGGCGCTCCGATGACGAGGAAGGGGATGCCGCTGGCCGATGTGCCTGCGGCGACGGCGTATCCGACCCAGTCCTCCGCCTCGTAGCCGCCACCCAGTTTGCCGTCGGCTCCCTGCCGGAAACCGATGGTGCCGAGTCCTCCGGACGCGATGCCGGTGGGCGAGCCGTAGATGAGGTGGACGAGCCCCGCGTCCTTGACGGGGCCTTCCGCCACGTTGATGTCCTCGAACGGGATGCCCACCGCGATGTCGCTGCAGCCGTCGAGATTGGCGTCGTACACGGCGTAGGAGAAGCCGAAACGGTCGTCGGTCTCGGCGCCGTCCGAGACGTTCGGGGAGTCCTGCGACAACAGGAACGTTCCCTTGCCTCCCCCGTAGACGATGTGGATCTGGCCTGCACGTTCCTTGCCCGAGACCGTGGCCTCGGGGTCGGCGACGACGGTGTCGCGGATCCCGTCCCCGTTGAAGTCGTGCTGCACTCCGGCGCAGCCCGCGGCGGCGACCGCCTGCGGAACCGGCAGCGCTCCCGGACCGAGCAGCGTGAAGGCTGCCACCAGTGTCATACCGGCCACGACGCGGCCGCCCCGTCTGCCCGCGCGAACCATCATCAAGCCCCCCGCCCCCTGCCACGACGCTCATCGAACGTCCGCAGCCTCCCCGACTGTCACCTCCGGCCGGCCTGCTGCGCTGCACGCCACGACAAGGTCCCGCACGTCACAAAGTCCATAGGACTGGTACGGCAGTTCACATGTTTGACCGAGGTTCACGGGACTCTGCCACGCGTCACAGGGAATACACAAGAACACATGTCCGACATCAACTCATCGGTAACAATCACGACTCCGTCACAGCTGATTCACCCGAGGGTCATGGCTTCGCCACAGCGACGCCACCACCTGGATCGGCACGACACAGTGCGGCCGAACCCACTCAGGGCCTGGCCGCACAGGCGGATCAGCAGAACGCTTATCGCGGGCAGGCCGCCCCGCACAGAGGCCCGGTGCGGGGTGACCTCAGTGGCGGGCGTCAACTGCGGCGCGGTGGAGGTCCGCCCGGCCCCGGCCGTCGGCCGCGTACCCGGCGGGATCCGCAGCTGCGAGCCTCCTACGTATGAGCACGCGTCGGGAGGAGGCGGGTGGGCCTCGCCAGGAAGCCGCTCAGGGAGCGCACCGCGGCGCGTGACCGGAGGGACTCGGCTCGGCCTCTGCCCGCTTCACGGCATCGTCCGGGCCCGAGGTCGCCGCCACCGTCACGGGCAACCCCGCTTCGGCGCCTCGGGGTCCTCGGGTCCTTCGGGCTCTTCGGAGTCTCCGGGGCCTCCGGGGTCTTGGGGGTCCTCGGGCTCCTCGGGGTCTTCGGGGTCTGCGGGGTCTTCGGGCAGTGAGGGGCGGTTACGGCAGGACGATGTCGCGGCCGTCCCCGCCGTCGAGGGCGTCCTTCCCGGCTCCACCCCAGACGAAGTCGTCGCCGCCTTCCCCGTGCACCATGTCGTCGCCGGAGCCGCCGAGCAGGACGTCCCGGCCGTCCCCGCCCATGACGTGGTCGTCGCCGGAACCGGCGTACACGGTGTCGTCACCGCCGTAGCCCTCGATCATGTCGTCGCCTCGGCCGCCCCACATCCGCTGGTTCTCGCCGTCGCCCATCAGGTGGTCCATGCCGTCCCCGCCGTGCAGGGTGGCGGGCCCCATGACCATGTCGTCCCCCGCGTCACCCAGCACCGTGCGGGCGGTGTGGGCGTGCAGTTCGTCGTCGCCCGCGCCCCCGCTGACCGTGTTCATTCCGGGCGTGAAGGCGGCGATCGTGTCGTCGCCGTCGCCGAGGAGGACGTCGATCCTGTCGGGCCGTGCGCTGTCGGCGGGCAGTTCGCAGACGACGGCGGTGGTGTCCCCGGCGCTGGAGTACGCGCAGTGCTCGCCCGGTTCCAGCGGTACCACGTCCCTGAAGCCGATCCGGCGAATCCCGTCGCTGGTGTACATCGGGTAGATGCTGAGGTCGTTGGTCTGCCCCGGGGCGGCGGCGAAGACGATCGACTGGGTCTCCCAGTCGCCCCCGACGCGCGCCTTCGCCTCGGAGACGGAGGCGGAGGCGACGGCTGCGGAAGCGGAAGCCGCTGCGGAGGCGGGGCCGACGGCGAGGCCGGCTGATAACAGGGTCACGGTGACGGTGCTGACGACGGCTCGGTTCCGGTTCATGAGACCTCATCCCGGGGGAGTGACGGTGGACCGATCTGCCCGCGGCCGCTCGGACCTGTTCGGCGTGGTGCTGCCGGGTACGGAGTGGACCGGGGGATGAAGGCAGTCTCCTCGGTCGGTCCGGATCCGCAAGAGCGCAAACCGACGCGGTGTCATGGCAAGCCGGTCCCTCTCCCGACATGACGGCGAGGGCCCGCCTTCCGAGGCTCACGGCACATCCCACGGCCCCGCCCTTTTACGAGCAACTTGGTTTGTTTCATTGACAGTTCACGTGAAAGTCGTACCGTTGGGAGCGCTCCCATCACAGCCTTGCCACTGGAAGGAGTCCCCCCCACATGCACAACAAGATTCCGTTGACCGGGCGTTCGAGGTCTTACCTCCGTCGGCCCCTCCAGGCATTCGTCATGCTGTTCGCCGTCGTCGCCGGCGCGCTGGCCTGGTCGACCCCCGCCCAGGCCCATGGCACCATCGTCGGCCCCGCCACCCGCGCGTACCAGTGCTGGTCGACGTGGGGCAGCAACCACATGGACCCGGCCATGCAGACGCAGGACCCCATGTGCTGGCAGGCCTGGCAGGCCAACTCCGACACCATGTGGAATTGGATGAGCGCTCTGCGCGACGGCCTCGGCGGCCAGTTCCAGGCGAAGACCCCCGACGGGACGCTCTGCAGCAACAACCTGTCCCGCAACGCCAGCCTGGACAAGCCGGGGGCGTGGAAGACCACCACGATCGGCAACAACTTCTCGGTGCACCTGTACGACCAGGCGTCCCACGGTGCCGACTACTTCAAGGTCTACGTGAGCAAGCAGGGCTTCGATCCCAAGACCCAGACCCTGGGCTGGGGCAACCTTGACTTCATCACGCAGACCGGCAGCTACGCGCCGACGCAGAACATCACGTTCCCCGTCCAGACCTCCGGCTACACCGGACACCACATCGTGTTCGTGATCTGGCAGGCCTCGCACCTCGACCAGGCCTACATGTGGTGCAGCGACGTGAACTTCGGCTGAGCCCAGGAGCGCCGTACAGGGCACCGGTCCCGGCCGGCGCCCCCGACGCACCGTCCGTCCGGCCGAGCCCCGCACGGGTCCTCCGCGACGTCTGAAAGCTCCGGGAGAAGGTCATGCGGGTCCCCTCCTGACGTGTACGCACGTCAGGAGGGGACCCGGCTGCACCTGCGGGACTTCTCAGGCAGTGCCCTGAGCCGGGCCGACCGACCGACCCGGACGCTCCTCGTGCGCGGCATCGGTGATCGAGCCCTCCACCGGAGGGGTCTGAGTGGGCCGGCGAAGTGGTTCGGCCGTGCTGCTCACCGCGTTCCACCGCCCCCGTCCTGCGTACGGCAGGGCGGGGGCCGCCTCGCGTTCGCGTGCCGCCTGATCCGGGTGCCGGCGCTGCCAGTAGGGGTTGTCGTGCGTCAGCTTGCTGGACACCCGGCCGTACATCCCGAACGTGGCGATGAGCAACCCCATGACGAAACTGAAGATCACGTTGGTCATGCCGAAGTCGAGGACGTTGGCAGGACGGTCCAGGACGAAGATGTGCGCGAAGCCGCTCAGCACGAAGAGCGATCCGACCGTCATGTTGAGGACGGAGGCGAAGTTGCCGCCGATGACCGCGCCGGCGAGCAGCGCGATACCGACGACGGTGGAGACGGCGCTGAGGCCGACGTTGGTGGTCATGCCGGCGATGGTGTCGCCGGCCGTGTCGAACGGGCTCAGTGCGTCGGCGAAGCCGAGTCCCGCGAAGACCAGCAGGACGACGCCGCAGAAGCCTGCGCCGTAGCGGTAGACGGTGGCCAGATGGTGATCGACGGGCAGTTCGTCCTTGAGTTCCATGATGCCGTTTCGGCTCGCGTGCCCGCTTTGGATGCGTGCGGGGCATTTTCGATCCCGGCAGTCCGGTACCGGAGCGGGCCGGCCCCTCGGGAGCGGCTGACATGCCCCCTGACCGTGAGCCGTCTAGCGTGGGCCGGGCAGGTGCCACCGCGGAAAGGAATTCACCATGCCGGTCGACCGCAAGCCCCTGCACGGTCGCGTCGCCGTCGTGACCGGGGCCGCGCGCGGCCTCGGGGCGGCGATCGCGGAGGTACTGGTCGAGCGGGGTGCGCGGGTGGCGCTGCTGGGCCGGGAGGAGCGCACACTTGCCCGGGTCAGGGACTCGCTGCCGGCGGGGACTTCCGCGTGCTGGGAGGTGGATGTCACCGACGACCGCGGCATGCACCGGGTCAGGTCCGAGATCCGTGCCCGGCTCGGGCCTCCCTCGGTGGTCGTCGCCAACGCGGGAGTGGCGGAGGGTGGTCCGTTCATGGAGTCGGATCCGGCCGTCTGGCGCCGCGTCGTGGAGGTGAACCTCGTCGGCAGCGCGATCACCGCGCGCACGTTCCTGCCCGACCTGGTCGACACGCACGGTTACCTCCTGCAGGTGGCGTCACTCGCGTCGATCGGTGCGGCACCGATGATGAGCGCCTACTGCGCGTCGAAGGCGGGAGTGGAGTCCTTCGCCCACGCGCTGCGGGCCGAGGTCGCTCACCGCCGGGTGGGCGTGGGGATCGCCTACATCAACTGGACGGACACCGACATGGTGCGCGACGCCGACGAGCACGCGGTGCTGAGGGAGCTGCGCCGGCACATGCCGGCTCCGGCGCGCAAGGTGTTCCCGGTCACCTACGTTGCGGCGCGGCTGGTCGCCGCCGTCGAGCGTCGCCGTGCGTCCGTGTACGTCCCCCGTTGGCTGCGCTCGGCCCAGCTCGTGCGGGCCGCGATGCCGCCTGTCGTCACCTGGCTGTCGCGACGTGAGCTGCCACGGCTCGCGGAGGCGGAGCCCTTCTCGGCGACAGGACTTCTCGGCGTCGGCGGCCGGGCCGGCCAGGCGGCGCACCACGATGGTCCGCCGGCGTGAGTGTTCGACCGCGCCGGCCGCTCAGCCGCCGGATCGGCGTGAGCAGCACATCGGCCACCGGCGCCGGCCAGGAAGTGCCCGTACGACCACGACACGCTCGGTCGTCCGGAACCGATCGTCAACCCTGCCGACGGGCTCGCGCGCTTCAGCCCGCCCGTGGCCGCGACTGAGGAGAGACCTCTCGTGCACTGGCTCTTCGGCGACCAGCTCGGCCCCCACTTCCTCACCCCGGACGAGGACCGGCCGGGGCGCGACACCCCTCTGCTCATGATCGAGGCCCGCTCCGTGTTCCGACGGCGCCGGTTCCACCGGGCCAAGGCCCATCTCGTGCTGTCCGCGATGCGACACCGCGCGGCCGAACTCGGCGACCGCGTCACCTACGTACGTGCCGACACCTACCGCGACGGCCTCGACCGGGCGGCACACGGGCGCCCGATCAGTGTCCACCACCCCACCTCGCACGCGGCGCTCCGCCTGGTGCGGGCCCTCCCGCGCGTGACGGTGGGCCCTGCACGGGGGTTCCTCGTACCCATGGCGGACTTCGCCGGGTGGGCGGACGGCCACGGCGGAAAGCGCCTGCGGCAGGAGGACTTCTACCACTGGGTCCGTCTCAGGCACGACCTGCTCATGGACGGCGGTCGACCGGCGGGAGACCGGTGGAACACGGATCACGACAACCGGGAGCCGCCGCCCCGCGACACCGCCTCCCTCGGGATCGGCCCTCCGTACCGGCCGCGGGAGGACGGCATCGACGAAGAGGTCCGCCACGACCTCGACCGCTGGGAACGCGACGGGGACGTCTCCTTCGTCGGACGGGACGGGCCCCGTCTGTTCCCCGCGACCCGGGCGGAGGCGCGACGAGCCCTGCGGCGCTTCGTCGGGCACCGGCTCGCCACGTTCGGACCGTACGAGGACGCGATGCTGGCCTCCGACCCGGTCATGAGCCACAGCCTGCTCTCCTCCTCGCTCAACCTCGGTCTGCTCGATCCCGCCGAATGTGTCGAGCAGGCGGAGCGGGCGTGGCGTGCGGGGCGGGCGCCACTGAACAGCGTGGAAGGCTTCGTGCGGCAGATCGCCGGCTGGCGCGAGTACGTCTGGCAGCTGTACTGGTACTTCGGCGAGAACTACCGGCGCTCCAACGAGCTCCGGCACACCGCGCCGCTGCCCGGCTGGTGGAACGACCTGGACGCGGACGCCGTCCGGGCCAACTGCCTGCGCACGGTCCTGGCCCAGGTGCGCGACACGGGATGGACCCACCACATCCCCCGGCTGATGATCCTCGGCAGCCACGCTCTTCAGCGGGGCTGGGACCCGGCCGCCGTCACGGACTGGTTCCACCGCTGCTTCGTGGACGGCTACGACTGGGTCATGCTGCCCAACGTCGTCGGCATGTCCCAGTACGCCGACGGCGGACGCATGACGACCAAGCCCTACACCTCGGGCGGCGCCTACATCAACCGCATGAGCGACCTGTGCGGTCCCTGCGCCTATCGGCCGGGCGACCGGACCGGGGAGCACGCGTGCCCGTACACCGCGGGCTACTGGACCTTTCTCGACCGGCACCGGAAGCGGCTGGCCGGCAACCGTCGCACCGCCCAGCCGGTGCGGCAGCTCGACCGGCTCACCGATCTCGCGGAGGTCCGCGAACAGGAACAGGCGCGGGGCGACACACCGCCGTAATGGCGCTCCGGCGGGCCGTCGAGGTGACGTCCGTCCGGCCCCGGCGCACAAACGGGGCAGGAATCAGCGCATCCGTCCCGCCTCAGGTGCCCGGTGGTGTCCGTCGCCCACAGGACTACGACGACGCCGACGACTCCAGAGCGGCGACCGCCTCGGCGAGCCCTGACGGACGCGCGAGACCGGCGACTGCCTGCCCCGCCCAGCCAGGGCCCAGGGTCAGGACGACCGGCCTGCGACGGGCTCCGCGCACGCCCCACTCCATCGCGGCCACGTGCTGGGCCAGCGGCCGGCTGGCGGTGGTGCGGGACTGCGCCCACAGGCCCACCGCGGCCGGCCCGGTCCTGCGCACCGCCGCGACGAGCGACTCGACGGGCAGGGCACCGCCGAACATCCGCACCGGAACCCCGCGCTCCGTCAGTGCCGCGGACAGCACCTCCAACGGCAGCGTGTGATTCTCCCCCGGCACACAGGCGAGCACCGCGGTGGCGCCGGGGCGGTCCGCGACCGTGCGGGGCGTGGCCCGCCGCAGCGCGCCGGAGACGTGCCAGGACAGGAAGTGCTCGACCTCGACGTACATCTCCCCCGACGTCTCCCACTTACGTCCGACCGCCTGGAGCGTCGGCACGATCACCTCGGTCCAGGCGGCGACCAGTCCGTGTTGGTCGATCGCGGCGAGCAGTAGTTCGTCCAGGGCGGCGGCGTCGAGACGCAGGGCCGCACGGGCGATCCCTCTGCACTCCTGACGTACGTCGCCGAGCCGCAGACCGTTCCCCGCCCGCCGAAGC